>JFBN01306939.1_pt1 | contig 12476 bp, 16 predicted proteins | sample 768741 | NCBI WGS metagenome assembly JFBN01 (sample SAMN01983846, study PRJNA193217) | chicken gut metagenome | biome: terrestrial biome; isolation source: ceca of Broiler chicken | host: Gallus gallus | place: United Kingdom: England | collected 2010-09-07
GGGGCTGCCGATAACGGCGGTCCCGGCCTTTTCGTGATCCCTGCCCCCCTTCGGACGTTTCCGACGGCCAGCCGTTTGGCGCACAATAGGCGACGATACGTTGCGCACTGACCCGACCACGAGGGGCAGAGTCATGGAGTATCGCGAGCTGCCGCACGGCGGAGAGAAGTTCGGCGTCATCGGCTTGGGCACCGCACAGCTGGGCGCCACGCAGTCGCCGTTCGGCCAGGCGCTCATCCGCTACCAGTGCCTGCAGTACGCGCTCGACACCCCGGGCGTGGTCTGCGTGGTCCCAGGCGTGCGCGACCGTGCCGACCTGCGCGTCCTTCTTGGCTTCTTCGACGCGCGCGACATCGGCGCCTACGACACCTGCCCCAACGGCTGCCGCTACTGCTACGCCAACAAGGACCACCGTCGCGCGGCCGAGAACTACCGCCTGCACGATCCGGAAAGCCCACTGCTCATAGGCCATCTGCGTCCGGAGGACACCGTCACGCAGGGCGTCCAGAAGAGCCTACTCGGGCGACCAGCGCACCCTCGGGCTGTATTTACCCTGTCCTAATTGTCACATGGAGCTGCGGCTCCACTCGCGAAGCAGCGCGCGATAGCGGCTTGCGTAGTGGCTGCCGCGCTGCCAGATGAGGGAAAAGTCGTGCTCAAGGGCAAAGTCGACGGGCGTGACGTCCACAAGCGTGCCCGCGGCCAGCTCGTCTGCCACGGCCACGCGGTAGAGAAAGCTCACGCCCGCGCCTGCCGCCACGCACGCCTTGATGGCGGGGATGCTTGCAATCTCTATGACTCCGGCAAAGTCGGTCACGCCAAGGTCGCGCGCCGCGAGATTGCGCTCCAGGATCTCCCGCGTGCCGGAGCCAGCCTCGCGCAGAATGAGGCGCGAGCCGAGGAGCTCCGTGACGCTTGCGGGGCGCTCGCCGGTGGCGGCCACGGCCACAAACGGCTCCGTCGAGAAGCGCTCGTTCTCAAAGGCCTCTCGGTCAAACGAGCCCTCCACCAGCGCAAAGTCAAGCTCTCCGCAGTCGATGAGCCCCACGAGCTCTGCGGTGTTGCCGGTGCGCATGAGCAGCCGCTCGTTGGGGTGGCGACGCAGGTGTGCGGCAAGGAGGCCCGGCGCCACAAAGTCGGCCACGGTGCGCGTGCAGCCAAGATGCAGCGGCGGGCGCGCGGTGCCGGAGGGCTGCAGCGCGGCAAGCTCTTCTCGCAGGCGGTGCTCGTCGTTTACGAGTGCGTCAAGCTCGCGGTAGAGAAGGCGCCCGGCGGCGGTGGGCTCCACGCCGCGACCGGCCTTGGCAAAGAGCGCCTGGCCGTAGTGGCGCTCCAGCTGCCGGACGTGCTGCGAGACGGCGGGCTGTGTGATGTGGAGCTCCTGCGCCGCGCGGGTGAAGCTGCCCGTACGGCACACGGTCAGGAAGGTGTGGGTGCGGTAGTCGAGCATGCGGGTCCTTCTCGGCAGAAAAACTTATGGATGCATAAGCAATCGGTGGTAATAGATTATAACTGCAGGGAGTAGCCTATCTACGGTCGGACACCGAGGAGAGGACACCTGCATGGAGCTCGTCAGGAACTTTGGCAAGACGTGGAAGGGCGTGCTGTTTGCGTTGGCCGTCGCCGTGCCCGCGTGGCTGCTCGGCAAGCAGTTCGAGGTCGTGGGCGGCCCGGTCTTTGCCATCCTCATCGGCATGGCTCTTGCGCTCGTGGTTCCGGGCGAGAAGGGCGAGCCGCTGCAGGCCGGGGTGAAGTTCACGTCAAAGAAGGTGCTGCAGTGGGCGGTGATCCTGCTCGGCTTTGGCCTCAACCTCTCTCAGATCGCGCGGGTGGGCGCCACGTCGCTGCCCATCATCCTCTCTACGATCGCCACCTCGCTCGTCGTGGCCTTCGTGCTGTGCCGCGCGCTCAAGATTCCCGGGAAGATCGCCACGCTCGTCGGGGTGGGCTCCTCGATCTGCGGCGGCTCGGCCATCGCGGCCACGGCGCCGGTGATCGACGCCGACGACGAGGAGATCGCCCAGGCGATCAGCGTGATCTTCCTCTTCAACGTCATCGCCGCGCTCGTGTTTCCCACGCTCGGCGGCGTGCTCGGCCTCACCAACGAGGGCTTCGGGCTCTTTGCGGGGACCGCGGTCAACGACACCTCGTCGGTGACTGCCGCCGCGGCCGCGTGGGACGGCATGCACCCCGGCGCCAACACGCTCGACGCCGCGACCATCGTGAAGCTCACGCGCACGCTGGCGATCATCCCCATCACGCTCGCGCTCGCGCTCTGGCAGCTGCGCCTCGCGAGGCGCGCGGCGGCGGCAGGGGAGGGCTCCGGCGAGGCGGCGGGCACCTTCGACCTCAGGAGGATCTTCCCGTTCTTCATCGTGTTCTTCGTGCTGGCGAGCGTCGTGACCACGGTCTTCTCGCTTCCCGCCGAGGTCACGGCACCGATCAAGGAGCTCTCAAAGTTCCTCATCGTCATGGCGATGGCTGCGATTGGCTTCAACACCAACGTCGTCAAGCTGGTCCGCACGGGCGGCAAGCCCATCCTCATGGGGTTTGCCTGCTGGGTCGCCATCGCGTGCGTGAGCCTGGGGATGCAGCACGTCCTGGGGATCTGGTAGGCGCGTCGCCGCCGGCGCCGTCGTCGGCGGCGCTACCGCAGCGAGCAGATTGCGCCCTCGCGCGCCCGGGGGCCCTGCAACTCGACGGCGATCTCACTCATGCGCGCTCTCCCGCTCCGCGCGCTCGAAGTTGCCTATGACGCGCTCGAGCAGGTGCGAGAGCTCCTCGCGCTCCTCCTCGCTCATGCCCGTGTGCGCGATCTCGTCGACCTCGGCGCCGCAGCCCGCGACGCACTCCGCGGCGTCCCAGCCGGCGTCGGTGAGCCAGATCTCGAGCGCGCGGCGGTCCCCCACCTTCGGGCGCCGCTCGACGAGCCCGAGGCTCTCCATGCGCGTAAGTAGGCCGGTGACCGTGGCGCGGTCCATCGCGCACGCCTCTGCTATGTCGCGCTGGAGGCATCCCTCGGCACCCGCCACGTACTCGAGCACCTTGGGGTGGCCCGGCAGAAGGCCGAACCCCCGCGTGCGCGTGACCATGGCGCGGTGCGACTTGCCAAACGCGACCAGGAGCTGGTGGTGGATCGTATCGAGCTGCACGCGACCTCCTCTTATTGTTTTGATAGCAACAGTTAGTATACAAACAGAAGTCTCGAGAGTAAGAGTGGTCCCCTCCGCGCGTGGGCACGGAGGGGCCGTGGGGGCGCCTCGGGGGCGGCGCACCGCGATCTATCTGGGGGTGCCTACAGGCTTGCGACCCAGTCGCGCAGCTCGTCGAGGCCGGGGTTGCCGTTGAGCATCCTACCCTCTGCGACCCGGGTTCCGGGGGCGAGCTCGGCCATGCGCTGAGGCGCCCGCCCGAGGCCGCTTCCCCCGCTCGTGGCGAAGGGCACGACGGTCTTTCCGGCGAGGTCGTGGGCCTCGAGGAAGGTGTCCACGATGCGCGGCTCCACGTACCACCAGACGGGGAAGCCAACGTAGACGGTGTCGTAGTCGTCCATGTTGTCGACGAGGCTCGCGATCGCCGGTCGGCACGACTCGTTCGCCATCTCGACGGAGCTGCGGCTGGACTTGTCGTTCCAGTTGAGGTCGGCGGCGGAGTAGGGCCGCTCGGGCACGATCTCGAAGAGGTCCGCCCCTATGGCCTGCGCGAGCCTGGTGGCGGCGCGGGCGGTGGTTCCGGTTGCGGAGAAGTAGGCGACGAGAGAGCTCATGGTGCTCCTTTCCTGCGGGGGGTCGTCGACGTCGTTGCGGCGCCACGTTAGCTATGTACCCGGTTTGTACAATAGATAACGCAACGTCAACAAAATTGCTGACTCGCGACGGTCCGTTTTAGAGGCCGAGCCGAAGGAGAGGGCGGTGCGCCGGGTGTTAGCGCGTCATGAAAAAGAGGGCGACGTTGCTCAGCAGGGAGAGCACGGGCGCCAGGAAGCACAGCAGCGTCCCGGTGATGGAACAGAGCATGCCGATGGCGGTGGTGAGGCTCTTGCGGTAGTCGGCCTTCTTGGCCTTGCGCGCAAGCACGATGCCGGCGATGCCCACGAAGCCTCCCACGACCTGAAGCCAGATGAGCGGGGTGAACGCGGTGACCAGGGAGAGAACGCCGAGCACGATGGACAGGATGTCCATGGAGACCTCCGGTGAAGAGCGCCAGTGACGATCACATCATACGACATGCGTGCCAGTCGGTCGGCTTGCCGGACCTTACAATGGGGCCGACGGAACCCGAACGACGGCGGGGGAGGAAGGCATGACCAACGCTCGGCTTGCGGAGGACCTCAACAGGATCGCGGCGTTTCTCGGCGTGCGTGACGTGGCGGAGCTCGTTCCCGACGAGCTCGAGCGGAGCCTCGGCTCCAGACGCGCGGACGTGATGGCGCTCTTTGGCGGGAGCATCCTTGCGGGGGGCGACGTCCTTGCGTCTGCGATGCGGGCCGGTGTGGCGCGCACGTACGTGATCGTCGGGGGAGCGGGCCACACGACGGGGTCGCTGCGCTCCCGCGCCCGGGCGCTCTGCCCGGAGCTCACCCTCGCTGACGACGCGCCCGAGGCGGACGTCTTTGCCGCCTACCTGGAGAGCCGGCACGGCCTCTCCGTCGAACTGCTCGAGCGGGAGTCGACCAACTGCGGGAACAACGTCACGCTGCTGCGGGACCTTCTCGCCCGGAACGGCGTGCGCTGCGACTCGCTCGTCCTTTCGCAGGACGCCACGATGCAGCGGCGCATGGACGCGGTCGCGCGCAGGGAGATGCCGGGCGTGGCGCTCGTCAACTTCGCGACGTACTCCGCGCTTCTCGCCCCGCGCCCAGGCGCGGAGGGGCTTCCCGCCGACGTCGACGACCTCGTGGTGGGGGACGCCCCGCTCGGGATGTGGGACGTGCGGCGCTACGCGACCCTGCTCATGGGGGAGGTGCCGCGCCTCGTTGATGACGAGAGGGGCTACGGCCCGCGCGGCAGGGGGTTCATCGCGCACGTGGATGTCCCGGACGAGGTGCGCGCGGCGCACGCGCGCGTCGCCGCCGCGGTGCCGGGTCTCGTGCGCGTCGCCAACCCCGCCTTCGCCACGAGCCGCGCGGAGGGCGAGGGCGGCCGCGCGTGACGCCGTCCCGCGCGTGGGTGCGGGGCTAGCGCGGCACGCAGGCGAGGAGGTCGCGGTAGATGCGCTCGTCCGAGTCGAGGAACACGTCGAGCACCACCTTGAGCTGGCCCGTGCGTCCGTTGGCGGCGACGACGGCGACCTTGAGGTTGCTGGTGGTCATTGCGGTTCCTTTCTCTTGCGGTTTTGTCGTCGTCGGTATAGTCTCCCCATTGGGCTCGATTTGAAAGTAGGCACAAAAAAGTGCTGTAAGTACCTAATGGTAACTATTGGCTTTTAGCTTGCGGCTTGTTGGGCGGAGAGGGGGTGTGGGGCGCTTTTGTCGGGCGCGCCGGCCGAGGCGACGGCCCCTGCGACTCACATCCCGGCAAAGCCGGTCTGACGCAGGGCCTCGTACAGGACGACCGCCGCCGCGTTAGAGAGGTTGAGCGCGCTGATGCGGTAGTCCTCGGGATTCACGAAGTTGCCGCACACGTCCTGAGCGAGGAGCGGCTCGTGCGCGCTCTTCTCGCCGGCGCGCGGGGCGCCCCAGGTCGTCGCGTTGGCGAGCGAGGCGGCGTCGGGGAGCATGGGTATGCGCTCGCAGCCCTCGGGATGGGAGGCGAGCAGCTCCTCCGGGAGGCCGACGCTCTCGCAGCCAAAGACGAGGTAGTCGCCGTCGGCGTAGCGGGCCTCGGCGTACGTGCGCCGCGCCTTCTTGGTGAGGAGGTGCAGGCGGGGGTCGCACGGGGTCAGGCGGCTCCGTTCCATGAAGTCCGCCCAGCTGTCGTAGACGGTGACGTCGAGGCTCTCCCAGTAGCCCAGGCCCGCGCGTCGCAGCGCGCGCTCGTCGAGCGCAAAGCCGAGGGGGCCCACGAGGTGCAGGCGCGAGCCCGTGACCACGCAGGTGCGCCCGATGTTTCCCGTGTTGGCCGGGATCTCCGGCGCCACGAGCACGACGTTGAACATGGTGCAGCCTTCCTCTCCCAAAAAGGTGCGCATAGCGGGGCCGTCCTGTGCAAAACGGCCCTTCAATCCATGTTACGCGGTCTTTGCTGTGCAAAACCGCCCTTCGAGCCATGGACTTTTGTCCCTCGAGGACGAGACCGAGGAAAAGTATGCAGTGCGGCCCGCTGGCAACTGCGGTTTCTCTGGAAAATATACATTCAGATATTGATATCTTGGACGAGGCGGGGAAATCGCATGGACTGAGAGCGTCTTTTGCACACGGGATGGGGCCCGGCATGGCTCGAAGTCCCTTTTTGCACAGGCGTCGGGGCCGTTATACTGGTTGGCTGACGGAAAAGCCGCTTCTGCCGAAAGGAAGCCCCATGATCAAGGACCTGGTGACCGACGAGGCCATCCTCTCCACCCCCTGCGAGCCCGCCACCGCCGAGGACGCCCCCGTGGCGCAGGACCTCGCCGACACCCTCGCGTCCATCGAGGACGCGGCGTGCCTGGCCGCCAACCAGATCGGCGTGACCAAGGCCCTCTTCGTCTATCAGGACGACGCGGGTGAGGTCCACGCCATGTACAACCCCAAGATTCTCATGGCGCTTGGCGGCGCGAAGGTGGCGGAGAGCTGCCTCACCCACGAGGAGCCCAGCACGGTGACGCGCTTCGCCAAGATCAAGGTCTCCTTCGACGAGCTCGTTGACGGCCAGCTCAAGGCGCGCCGCCGCGACTTCACCGGCTGGGTCGCCCAGATGATCCAGCACATGGTCGACCACTGCAAGGGCAAGCTGGTCTAGCACCCGTCCGGTCGCGTCCGAGGTGCGGGCGCGGCCGGCCTCGCCTCCGACGCGCCCCTAGCAGCGGTGCGCGCTCGGGCAGATGTCCTCGAGGACGCAGCCGTCGCACCTGGGGCCACGCGCGGTGCAGGTGTCGCGCCCGTGCTTGATCCACTGGTGGTTGACCGGCCCCCACAGCTCGCGCGGCAGCAGCTTCAGCAGGTCCTGCTCGGTCTTGAGCGGCTCCTTGGCGTGCGTCTTGGGCGAGAGCGCCAGCCGGTGAGCGATGCGGTTGACGTGCGTGTCCACCGCGATGCCCTCCACGATGCCAAAGCCCACGTTCATCACGATGTTGGCCGTCTTGCGGCCCACCCCTGGCAGGCGCGTGAGCTCGTCCATCGTGTGGGGAACCTCGCCGCCGAACTCCGAGACGATCATCTGCGCGCACTCGACGCAGTGGCGCGCCTTGCTCTTGTAGAAGCCGAGGCTGTGGATGTACTCGGCCACCTCCTCGGGCGCGGCGGCGGCCATCGCCTCGGGGGTGGGGAAGCGCTCGAAGAGCGCGGGCGTCACCTTGTTGACCTGCGCGTCGGTGGTCTGCGCGGAGAGCAGCACGGCAATCGTCAGCCTAAACGGGTTCGCGTGGTCGAGGAAGCACTCGACGGGCCCGTACTTCTCGTCAAGGCGGCGGCACACCTCCACGGCGCGCTCCACCTTGGCCTGCTTGGTCTCTCGGGGCATGGGGACTCCTCTCTCGCTGCTACGATGATGGCACATCATCTACTCAACGGCGAGGTTCGGCCTCCGGTTGCGTTCTTTTCGCCTGCCCCCGCGGTTGCGTATGCGAAGTCTCAAACGGCTTCGTGCGTAACCTCGCGATCGCCCCGCTTCGTGCCATACTGGGGTCCTGCGCGACTGGCGAGAAGAACCGGGGGTCTCCGTGAACATCAGCTGGGACGCCGAGGGCTACGAGAGGGGCTTCTCCTTCGTTCCGTCCTACGGGGCCGGCGTGATCGACCTCATCGACGTGCGCCCCGGCGAGAAGTGCCTGGACCTGGGGTGAGGCAACGGGACGCTCACGGCGGAGCTCGCGGCCTGCGGGCTCGACGCGTCCGGCGTGGACGCCTCTCCCGAGATGGTCGCGCTGGCGCGGGAGCGTCATCCCGAGCTGCGCTTTGAGGTGGGCGACGCCACGTCCTTCTCGCTGGACGAGCCCGTTGACGTGGTGTTTTCCAACGCGATGCTCCACTGGATAGGCGCGCGGCTCCAGCCGTCGGCGCTCTCGTGCGTGGCGGCGGTGCCTGCGCGTGAGCGACGCGTTCCTGTTTGACCGGCCGACGCGCCTGGAGGGCCCGGACGGCATGGCGGACTGGATTCGCATGTTCGTGAAGCGGCCGTTTGACGGCCTGGAGGCGGCGCTCTCGGACGAGCTGATCGCCGCGGCGGTGGACGAGCTGGGCGCAGACCCGGAGCTGCTGCGGGACGGCGTGTGGTACGCCGACTACGTGCGCCTGCGCATGCGTGCCGTCAAGGTGGCGTAGGCCGGCTTCAGGGCGCGTGTCCGCGCCGCGCGGCTTCGGCGCTTAACAATCTGGGGTTATGGCAATCCTGCGGGCGCGGCTGCTTAGGGATTCGGGGTTATGGCAGCCGCGAAGCATCTTCCGCGGGCGAGAAGTACCGTGGGCGGGCCTCTGACCAGGGGTTCTTCTCGCCGGGCCCTTTTTGGGCGCCTTGAGGGCTGCCTCCGGGCTGCCATAACCCGGCTTTTCTAAGCGGAAAAGTGACGCGTGCTGCCATAACCCCGTTTTCGTAAGCAGGCCACGCCGCAATGGCCCCCGGACCCCTCTGCCCGCCGCACAAACCCTTGAGTTCAAATTTGGTTGTGGTAGAGTGACAACATTGAACCTTTCTTGGCAAGAAGTTCAATTTGAGTCCAAAATTGAACCAATGGAGGCAGGATGGGACAGGAGACCTTTGCCGACCGGCTGCGCGCCGCCATGTCGGAGCGCTCCCTCAAGCAGGCGGACCTCATCCGCCTTGCCTCCGAGCGCGGCGCCAAACTCGGAAAGAGCCAGGTCAGCCAGTATGCGAGCGGCAAGGTTGAGCCGCGGGCGGACGCCTGCGCGCTCCTTGCCGACCTCCTGGGCGTCGACGCGTCCTGGCTTGCCACGGGGGAGGGGGCTCCCGGCGCGGCCCGAGCTGCCGCGCGGCCTGAGACCGCCCCCCGCCCGACCACAGCCCACACCACCCAAAGGAGTTCGACCATGCGCGAGTTCAAGAAGTCCTCAAAGCTCGAGAACGTTCTCTACGACGTCCGCGGCCCCGTCGTGGACGAGGCGGCCCGCATGGAGGCCGAGGGTCAGCGCATCCTGAAGCTCAACATCGGCAACCCCGCCCCCTTCGGCTTCCGCGCGCCCGACGAGGTGGTCCACGACATGCGCTCCCAGCTCACGGAGTGCGAGGGCTACTCGGACTCGCGCGGGCTCTTCTCGGCGCGCAAGGCCATCATGCAGTACGCGCAGCTCAAGCACCTTCCCAACGTGGACATGGACGGCATCTACACCGGCAACGGCGTCTCCGAGCTCATCCAGCTCTGCATGCAGGCGCTGCTGGACAACGGCGACGAGATCCTCATCCCCGCGCCCGACTACCCGCTCTGGACCGCATGCGCCACGCTCGCCGGCGGCACGCCCGTCCACTACCTCTGCGACGAGCAGGCCGACTGGTACCCCGACCTGGCCGACATGGAGTCCAAGGTGACGGAGCGCACCAAGGCGATCGTCATCATCAACCCCAACAACCCCACCGGTGCGGTCTACCCGCGCGAGGTGCTCGAGGGCATCGTGGAGATCGCGCGCCGCCACCAGCTCATGATCTTCTCGGACGAGATCTACGACCGCCTCTGCATGGACGGCGAGAAGCACGTGTCCATCGCGTCGCTCGCGCCGGACCTGTTCTGCGTCACCTTCTCCGGCCTCTCGAAGTCCCACATGGTCGCGGGCTACCGCGTGGGCTGGATGATCGTCTCGGGCAACAGGCGCTGCGCGCGCGACTTCATGTACGGCGTCAACATGCTCTCCAACATGCGCCTGTGCTCCAACGTGCCGGCGCAGTCCATCGTGCAGACCGCGCTCGGCGGCTACCAGAGCGTTGAGCGCTACGTGGAGCCGGGCGGGCGCATCTACGAGCAGCGCAACTACGTCTACGAGGCGCTCAACGCCATCGACGGCATCACGGCGGTCAAGCCCAAGGCGGCGTTCTACATCTTCCCCAAGATCGACGTGAAGAAGTTCAACATCACCGACGACGAGCAGTTCGCCCTGGACCTGCTGCACGAGAAGCGCATCCTCGTGACGCGCGGCGGCGGCTTCAACTGGGGCGAGCCGGACCACTTCCGGATCGTGTACCTGCCGCGCATGGAGGTCCTGCGCGAGTGCATGGAGGACCTGGCCGACTTCCTCTCGCACTATCGCCAGGGGTAGGGCTACGGCTCCAGGCGCACCACCTCCCAGAGGTCCTCAAAGCGGACGCGGGTCCGGACGACCTGGAGGACCCGCAGGTCGGGCTCGATGCAGGCGACGATTCCCTCGCGGGTGACGTAGGCGTCGTCGGCGTAGTACGTCACCCGCGCGAGGTCTCCCCTGCGCAGGCGCGCGAGCTCGGCGGATATCTCCGCCGCGCGCTCCTCGCCCACCTCGCGGCGCGGCTCCCTCACGCGCTCCTGCGCGCGCACGAGGTCGTAGAAGCCGGTGAGGGCCGCGAACGGCATGAACTGCGCCGCGCGGTCCGCGTGGCGACGTGGCGTGGCCCGCTCACTCATGGTGGCCTCCGACCTGGCGGTTCCGTTCGCGGCCCGTTGCCCCGGGCCGGAAGCTGACGCCTCGGAGCAGCGCGTTTTTCCCAAAGCGCCGCTTGACGGCGTTGGTGGCCTGCGCGAGCCGCCGCTCCGCCGCCTGCGCCTCCACGTCCGTGAAGAGCGAGAGCTCCGCGTACTCCACGGGAACGAGCGCGCCAAAGGCTATGTTGACGCGCCTGATGGGACGGTTTGGGTCCACGACCTCGGAGAAGAGCCCCAGCAGCTGCGCGGTGAGCGCCTCGCGCGAGTCGGTCGCCTCCGGGAGCTTGCGCGACGCGCTCGCCCCGTCCGCCGTGCGCCCGAGCACGCGCGTGCCGTGCTCGCCGGTGAACGTCTGCACCGGCGCGGGCGCGTCCCGCTCGTCCCAGGCGCGGCGCTCGCGCGCGTAGCCCGCGTACAGCGAGAGGTGTCCGCAGGCCAGGCCCTTGTCCACGAGGTCGAGCACGAGCGCGTCGGCCATCTCGCGCAGCACCACGCGCGCCTCCTCGAACTCGTAGTCCCTCGCGAGCACCTGGCCGCTCCCGATGGAGTGGGCGCGCGGCCGATACGCCTGGATCTCTGCGATGGTGCAGGGCTCGATTCCCCACGCATGGTCTATGAGCAGCTCGGCGTTGACGCCAAACTCGTCGTAGAGCGCGTCCTCGGGAAGTAGTGCCACCTCGCCCAGGCAGCTCGCCCCCATCGCCGCCAGGCGCCGCGCTATCCCCGGGCCTATGCCCCAGACGTCCGTGATGGGGCGGTGCGGCCAGATGAGGCACTTGAAGCTCCCCTCGTCGAGCTCCCCGATGTTGTCCGCGGCGTGCTTGGCCGTGACGTCGAGCGCCACCTTGGCGAGAAAGAGGTTGGGCCCGATGCCTGCCGTGGCGCAGACGCCGGTCTCGCGGCGCACGAGCGCGATGAGCTCGACCGCCAGCTCGCGCGGGGTCCGCCCGTAGAGGGCCAGGTAGGGGCCCACGTCCACGAAGCACTCGTCCACGGAGTACACGTGGATGTCCTCTGGCGAGAAGTACCGCAGGTAGAGGGCGTAGATCTGGGCGGACACCTCCATGTAGCGCCGCATGCGCGGCCGGGCCATCTCGTAGTCGATGCCGTCTGGGATCTCGAAGACGCGGCAGCGGTTGCGCACCCCGAGCGCCTTCATGGCGGGGGATATGGCCAGGCAGATGGTCTTCTCGCCGCGGGAGGGGTCCGCGACGACGAGGCGCGCCTCGAACGGGTCGTACCCGCGGTCCACACACTCCACGGAGGCATAGAAGCACTTGAGGTCTATGCAGAGATACGCGTGCGTCACGGTGCCTCCTCACAAACACCTGTTCTTGTCGTGAAACCATGATGCGCGTCCGGCCGGACAGAAATTCGCCCCGGCCGGCCCGTCACAAATACTGCAACACTTGTTCTGGTATAGTGGCGGGCAAAGAGAGGCGGGAGGTTATCATGCGCGCGTTCGTGGCCCTTGAGCTGCCGGAGGCGTTTGCCGACGAGGTGGGCGAGCTTGCGCGCGCCCTGGCGGCAACGTGCGAGGGGCGCTTTGTCCGACCCGGGAGTCACCATCTCACGCTGGCGTTTCTCGGCGAGGTGGGGGAGGCGGAGGCGCGCCGGGCCATGGACGCGCTTGACGCGGCCTGCGCGGGTGCGGGCGCGGTGGAGCTCGCGTCGGCCGGCCTGGGGAGCTTTGGCCGCGGCCGCGACGCGACTCTCTGGCTGGGCGTCGAGAAGAACCCCGAGCTCGCGGCCCTGTCGGGGCGCCTGCGCGAGGAGCTTCT
>JFBN01011815.1_pt1 | contig 12460 bp, 9 predicted proteins | sample 768741 | NCBI WGS metagenome assembly JFBN01 (sample SAMN01983846, study PRJNA193217) | chicken gut metagenome | biome: terrestrial biome; isolation source: ceca of Broiler chicken | host: Gallus gallus | place: United Kingdom: England | collected 2010-09-07
GCTCGGGGGTACACTGTGAGATGTGTGGGCACATGCCCATTCTCAGTCATGCGCCTTGTGAGTGAGAGCTGGCCGAGGCCATGGGGGCCCTCGGCGAACCGGTAAAAGGAGAGGATATGGCGCGTAAGTTTAAGTCGATGGACGGCAACGAGGCGGCGGCGTACGTCTCGTATGCGTTCACCGAGGTGGCGGGCATCTACCCGATCACCCCGTCCAGCCCGATGGCCGACCACGTCGACCAGTGGGCCGCCCAGGGCATGAAGAACGTCTTTGGCACGCCGGTCAAGGTCGTCGAGATGGAGTCCGAGGCCGGCGCCGCGGGCACCGTTCACGGCTCGCTCGGCGCGGGCGCCCTCACGACCACCTACACGGCGTCTCAGGGCCTGCTCCTCATGATCCCGAACATGTACAAGATCGCGGGCGAGGGCCTGCCGGGCGTCTTCCACGTGTCCGCCCGCACCGTGGCCTCCCACGCGCTCAACATCTTCGGCGACCACTCCGACGTTATGGCCTGCCGCCAGACCGGCTTTGCCATGCTCGCCGAGGGCAACGTCCAGGAGGTCATGGACCTCGCGCCCGTCGCCCACCTCGCCGCCATCGAGGGCAAGGTGCCGTTCCTGAACTTCTTCGACGGCTTCCGCACCTCCCACGAGATCCAGAAGGTCGCGGTCTGGGACTTCGACGACCTCAAGGAGATGCTGGACATGGACGCCGTCCAGGCGTTCCGCGACCACGCCCTCAACCCGGAGCACCCGCACGCCCGCGGCTCCCACGAGAACGGCGACATCTTCTTCCAGCACCGCGAGGCCTGCAACGGCGCCTACGACGCCCTGCCCGCCGTGGTCCAGTCCTACATGGACAAGATCAACGAGAAGCTCGGCACGAGCTACCACCTCTTTGACTACTACGGCGCCGACGACGCCGACCGCGTCGTGGTCTGCATGGGCTCCTTCTGCGACACGCTCGAGGAGGTCATCGACTACCTCAACGCCAAGGGCGAGAAGGTCGGCCTCGTGAAGGTCCGCCTGTACCGTCCGTGGTCCGTCGAGGACTTCGTGGCCGCCCTGCCCGCCACGGTCAAGAAGATCGCCGTCCTGGACCGCACCAAGGAGCCCGGCTCCATCGGCGAGCCCCTCTACCAGGACGTCATCACCGCCCTCTACGAGACCGGCAAGGACGGCATCACCGTCGTCGGCGGCCGCTACGGCCTCGGCTCCAAGGACGAGCCGCCCGCGGCTGCGTTTGCCGTCTACAAGGAGCTCGAGAAGGACGCCCCGGCCCGCGAGTTCACCATCGGCATCGTGGACGACGTCACCAACCTCAGCCTCCCGATGGACCCGGACGCCCCCAACACCGCCGACCCCTCCACCATCGAGTGCAAGTTCTGGGGCCTCGGCGGCGACGGCACGGTCGGCGCCAACAAGAACTCCATCAAGATCATCGGCGACCACACCGACAAGTACGTCCAGGCCTACTTCCAGTACGACTCCAAGAAGACCGGCGGCGTCACGATCTCGCACCTGCGCTTCGGTGACTCCCCGATCCGCTCGCCGTACTACATCAACAAGGCCAACTTCGTGGCCTGCCACAACCCGAGCTACATCGTCAAGGGCTTCCCGATGGTCCGCGACGTCAAGCCGGGCGGCACGTTCCTGGTGAACTGCCAGTGGTCCGACGAGGAGTTCGCCTCCCACATGCCGGCCGTGGCCAAGCGCTACATCGCCAAGAACGACATCAACGTCTACCTCATCGACGCCATCGACCTGGCGGAGAAGGTCGGCATGGGCAAGCGCACCAACACGGTGCTGCAGTCCGCGTTCTTCTCGCTGGCTCAGGTGCTCCCGTCCGAGGACGCCATCCAGTACATGAAGGACGCCGCCGAGAAGTCCTACGCCAAGAAGGGCCAGAACATCGTCGAGGCCAACTGGAAGGCCATCGACGCCGGCGCCACCGCCTACCGCAAGTTCGAGGTGCCCGCCGACTGGGCCGACGCCACCGACGAGGTCAAGGAGCTCACGCTCGAGGGCCGCGAGGCCATCGTCAGGCAGGTGCGCGAGCTCATGGAGCCGATCAACCGCATGGACGGCGACTCCCTGCCCGTCTCCAAGTTCGTCGACGTTGCCGACGGCCAGTGGGAGCTCGGCGCCTCCGCCTACGAGAAGCGCGGCGTCGCCGTCATGGTGCCGCACTGGGACGAGACGAAGTGCATCCAGTGCAACCAGTGCTCGTTCGTGTGCCCGCACGCCACGATCCGCCCGATCGTCATGAACGCCGACGAGCAGGCCGCCGCCCCGGAGAACATGCGCCGCGTCGACCTGACCGTCCCCAAGAACACCGGCTACACCTTCACCATGGCCATCAGCCCGCTCGACTGCATGGGCTGCACCAACTGCGCCAAGGTCTGCCCGAAGGACGCCCTCACGATGGTTCCGCAGGAGTCCGAGCTCGACCAGGCTCCGGTGTGGGACTACGCCGTCAACAAGGTCTCCGAGAAGACCGAGCTCGTGGGCGCCAACGTCAAGGCCAGCCAGTACGCCAAGCCCTACCTCGAGTTCTCCGGCTCCTGCGCCGGCTGCGCCGAGACCGCGTACGCGCGCCTCATCACGCAGGTCTGCGGTGAGCGCATGTTCATCTCCAACGCCACCGGCTGCTCCTCGATCTGGGGCAACCCGGCCGCCACGTCGCCCTTCACGGTCAACGCCTGCGGTCACGGCCCGGCGTGGAACAACTCGCTGTTCGAGGACAACGCCGAGCACGGCCTGGGTCTCGCCCTTGGCTACGAGGCCGTCCAGGAGAAGCTCGTCGCCGAGACCGAGGAGCTCCTCAAGAGCGACTGCGCGTCCGACGCGCTGAAGGAGGCCGCCACGGCCTGGCTCGAGGCCCGCAAGGACACCGAGGCCAGCAAGACCGCCGCTGCCGCCTACGTCGCCGAGCTCGAGAAGGCCGAGTGCGACACCGCCAAGGCCATCCTCGCCGACAAGGCCTACCTCACCAAGAAGGCCTTCTGGATCTTCGGCGGCGACGGCTGGGCCTACGACATCGGCTTCGGCGGCCTCGACCACGTGCTTGCCTCCGGCAACAACGTGAACGTCTTCGTCTTTGACACCGAGGTCTACTCCAACACCGGCGGCCAGGCCTCCAAGGCCTCCAACATCGGCCAGGTGGCCCAGTTCGCCGCTGCCGGCAAGGTGACCAAGAAGAAGAGCCTCGCCGAGATCGCCATGTCCTACGGCTACGTCTACGTGGCCCAGGTCGCCATGGGTGCCAACCCCACGCAGACCCTCAAGGCCATCCACGAGGCCGTGAGCTACGACGGCCCGTCGCTCATCATCGGCTACAGCCCCTGCGAGATGCACTCCATCAAGAAGGGCGGCATGCAGAACTGCCAGGCCGAGATGAAGAAGGCCGTGGACTGTGGCTACTGGAACCTCTTCCGCTTCAACCCGGCCGCCCCGACCGGCAAGAAGTTCACCCTCGACTCCAAGGAGCCGCAGGGCGGCTATCAGGACTTCCTGATGAACGAGGCCCGCTACGCCTCGCTCACCCGCTCCTTCCCGGAGCGCGCCAAGGAGCTCTTCGCCGAGAACGAGGAGGCTGCCATGGCCCGCTACGCGCACCTGCTCAAGCTCAAGGACCTCTACGCCGACGCGTAAGCTTCCCTCGCTGAGCTCATAGCGCACAGCAAGGCCCCCGGTGCAAGCCGGGGGCCTTTTGCGTTGGGGCGTGGGACTGAAGCGCGCAGGTTCCGGACGGAATCGACCCGGAAAGCGTCCGGAACCTGCACATGTCTCCGATGCGTGCGAGTTGCGGACGGTCTGGGCGAGAAAAGCGTCCACAACCTGCACGTGTCTCCGATGCGTGTAGGTTCCGGACGGTCTGGGCGAGAAGAGCGTGCGGTCGCGCGCCTAGCGGCGGTCCTTCTCCGCGATCTTGAGCGCCACGTCGTGCGCGAGCGTTTCGAGCTCGTCGCCCAGCGGCGCGAGCTCCACGTCCAGGCCGCGGCGACGCAGCGCGGCCGCGATCAGCCAGTCGGTGACGCCGGGGTTCTTGGGCAGGATGGGACCGTGCAGGTACGTGCCGATCACGCCCGCGTGCAGCACGCCCTCGCCACCGTCCTCGCCGTTGTTGCCGGAGCCGTGCACGAGCGCGCGTCCCAGGGGCTTCTCGCCCGACGCGAGGTGCGTGCGGCCCGCGTGGTTCTCAAAGCCCACGATCGGCGCGTCGCAGACGGGGGAGTCCACGGCAACGTTGCCGATGAGGCGCGTGTCGCCGGCCGTGGTCTCGAGGTCCAGGACGTGCAGCCCCTCGACGCGCTGGTCCCCCATCATGTAGTAGTGGCCCAGCAGCTGGTAGCCGCCGCAGATGGCGAGAAGCACGCCGCCGTCCGCCACGTAGGCGGCGAGCTTGTCCGTCTGGCCGCGCAGCTCGTTGGCCACGGCCAGCTGGTCGCGGTCGGCCCCGCCGCCGAGAAGCACGACGTCCGCGTCCGCGAGGTCGAGCTCCTGGCCCATGAGCACCTGGTCGACGCGGCAGGGGATGCCGCGCCACTCGCAGCGCTTGGACAGCGACGCGATGTTGCCGCCGTCGCCGTAGAGGTTGAGCGCGTCCGGGTAGAGGTGCACGATGCGCAGCGGCCGGTCGAGGGTCGTCGCCGGGCCCGACGTCCCCGGCCGCTCCAGGTGGGAAACCCCGGAGCTGGTTGCGCTCACGGGTGCGCGCCAGTCCCGCTCGAGCCGCTCGAGCTCGGCCACCACGGGCGGAAACGCCGTGTAGTTGGCCACGACGTGGAGCTTCTCGCCCGCCTCGACGAGGGCCAGCGCGTCCTCCACGCCGTCGATGAGCTCGATGGCGCCGGGGAGCTCGGCGTACTTCACGCGCACGGCCATGTCCTCGCGACGCGTGCCGCCCACGAGAACGCAGCGCAGGTCGGGCAGGTCGCGCAGGCGCTCGAGGTCGATGTCCCAGATCCAGGAGACGTCGTGGCCGTCCGCGTCGTTGTCGTTCAGGAAGAGCGCAAGGTAGCGGCCCTGCTCGGCGCGCACCTGGGCGATCATGCGGTTGAAGCCGGTGGGGTTCTTCGCGAGCATGCTCACGGCCTGGTAGCCGCCGTCGAGCGAGAAGGTCTTGCCGCGCCCGCTGGCTGGCTCGTAGGCGTCGAGCACCTCTTGGAAGCGCGCCGCGTCGCCGCCCGCGACCAGGCACCCGGCGAGCGCCGCCATCACGTTGTAGACCATGTAGAGGCCGCTGTAGCGCGTGCGCACGTGGTTGCGCACCACCTCCGAGCCGCGCCGGTCCTCCACGTCAAACTCAAACCCGCCGCAGGTCAGGGTCACGTTCACTGCGGCAAACGCCAGCTCCGGGCGCCTCCAGCCGCACTCCGGGCAGCGGTACGCGCCCAGCTGGCCGTAGTGCACGTACTCGTAGTCGAGCGGCGCGTTGCACCTGGCGCAGAAGCGGCTGTCGGAGATGCGGTCGGCCTCCAGCCCCGTGGGCTCGTCGATGCCGAACGGCAGGCCGGGGTTGTCCACGCGCGCCGCGATGGAGGCGCACAGCGGGTCGTCGGCGTTGTAGACGAGCGCGGTCTTGCCTGAGCGGCGCAGCGCCTCGGCGATCACGTCCTGCGTGTGGTCGATCTCGCCATAGCGGTCGAGCTGGTCGCGGAACAGGTTGAGCAGCACGAGGGCGCGCGGCCGCAGGGCCGGCATCACGCGCACGGTGTAGAGCTCGTCGCACTCGAAGCAGCCTGCCTGCGGGCGCGTGGCGCGGGTCTCCACCAGGGCCGCGGCTATCCCGGACTCCATGTTGTTGCCGGCCCGGTTGCAGGCCACGCGCGTGCCGTCAGCGGCGAGCGCGTCGGCGAGAAGCCCCGTGGTGGTGGTCTTTCCGTTGGTTCCCGTCACCATCACCGAGCGCTCGAGCCTACCGCCCAGCGCGCCGATGATGCCCGGGTCCACGCGCAGCGCCACGGCCCCGGGCGCGTTGCCGCCGCCGCGGTGCAGCAGGCGGGTGGTGCCCCAGCGCGCGGCGTCGGCGGCCAGGCAGGCGATTGTCGAGCGGGCTCCCATGCGCTCTCCTTAGGACGCGGGCGGTGCGGGCGCGTGCCCGCCCGTTCTTCTCGCTGCCATACTAGCACGCGGCCGCGGCGCCGCCCGCACCCGACCGCGTGCCCCCGCAACTCTGCTAGTATCTTTTCTGTCGTGCTCGCGGGGATGCTTCTTTTGGAGTGCTTTCCACCGGGATCCCGCAGGTCGCGGACACGACATGCCCGCTCGCGGGCATCCAGCAAAGCCCTCCCAAGGAGAAAGAGAACCGAAGATGAAGCAGGCCAGCACCCACGAGATCTCGCTCGACCGCGCCGCAGGCGCCCGTCGCACCGTCCGCATCGGCATGATAGCCGCGGCCTACGCTGCGCTCACCCTCGCCACGCTGCTCTTCCTGGGCAGCCTTGCCTGGGGTCCCGTCCAGTTCCGCGTCTCCGAGGCCCTCTGCGTCCTCGCGCTCTTCACGGCCGACGCCGTCCCCGGCCTCGCGCTGGGCTGCGCCATCGCCAACCTCGCCAACATCGTGCTCTTCGGCACGGGCATGCTCGGCATGCTCGACGTGGTCTTCGGCACGCTCGCCACCGCGCTCGGCGCCTACTTCACCTGGCGCAACCGCAGCCACCCCGCGCTCGCGCTGCTCGGCCCCGTGATCGCCAACGCGCTCATCGTCCCGGCCTACCTGCCGCTCATGCTGCAGGGCGTGGGCTTCTACACCATCCCGTTCACCAACATCGCGCTCGACGGGGCCTACCCGGCCATGTACGCCTTCGGCCTGCTCGCCACCGGCATCGGCGAGGCCGCGGTGATGTACGTGCTCGGGCTGCCGCTCGCGCGCGCCCTCGCGCGCACCACGCTGCCGCGCATGCTCGGCTCCGAGCTGCCCGAGTCCCTCTCGAGAAAGGGGTAGGAGCCAGGTGAACCCCGTCGTCGTCATCCCCTCATTCTGGGCGCAGGGCGAGAAGCCCGGTGCGCTCGGCGAGCGCGGCGTCTACGACTACACCACGCGCATCGACAAGCCCCTGCCCGAGCTCGAGAGCTGCCTCGCCTCGCTCGAGCAGGTCCGTGGCATCCTGCGCGTGATCGTGCTCGTCGTGGCCCCGCCCTCGTGCGAGGAGTCGGCGCGGGCGCGCGTGAACAGCATCTGCCGCGCCCACGTGGGCCTCAACCCGCTCGTGGTCGGCGCCCAGGAGGCGGCCCACGTGGAGCACGCGGTCGCCCGCATGGCGCATCACGTGGCGGGGGAGACCGTGTCGCTGCGCGGCTACGGCGCCATCCGCAACATGGGGCTCGCCGTGGCCGCCGTGCTCGGACACGACGTGGTGGTCTTTCTCGACGACGACGAGGTGGTGCTCGACGCCGACTTCCTCGTCAACGCCGTCTACGGCCTGGGCTCGCTCACCCGACAGAACCTGCAGGTCCTTGCCAAGAGCGGCTTCTTCGTGGACGAGTTCGACTCCCCGTACGCCGAGCCCACCGAGGAGTGGAGCGAGCGCTACTGGTCGAAGGCGGCGGACTTCAACAAGGTGATGGAGCGCGCGCAGACGGGCGCGTCGCGCATCACGCGCTCGAACCACCTCTGCGGCGGGTGCTGCGCCCTGCACGCCGCCGCCTACTCGCGCGTGCCCTTCGACCCCTACATCACGCGCGGCGAGGACCTCGACTACGTCCTCAACCTGCGTGCCAACGGCCTCGACGCCTGGTTTGACAACGCGTGGTTCGTCCGCGCGCAGCCGCCCGAGGAGATGGCGCCCGTGCCCTCGACCTTCATGCAGGACGTCTACCGCTGGCTCTACGAGTACCGCAAGCTCGACGCCATGAACGCGCGGCGCGACCTGCGCACGATCACGCCCGAGTCCCTCATGCCCTACCCGGCGCCGTGGCTTTCTGCGGAGGTGCGCCAGCGCGTCTTCCGCACCGCGCTGCGCCGCTTTGTCACGGGCCCCAACCGGCTGGCCTACCTGGGCATCCTCACCAAGGGCCGCTACGAGGCGGACAAGTTCGCGCGCAGCGCGAGCACCCGCTACCTCTCCTTCGCCATGGTCTGGCCCACGATCGTCTCCGCCCTGTGGGAGGATCGCTTCCTGCAGAGCGCCATCCTGTCGACCGGCGAGGTGAGCGCACCCATATCGTCTGCCGTGCACGCGGCGCGCGACGGCGCCGACCCGCTCGCCGACACCGGGTCCCTGCCGAGCCTGGGGGACCTCTCATGAGGCGGCCCGCCGCGCGGCTGAGCGCCAACCTCGTGAGCGTCCTTCTCGTCCTGTGCTCGCTCGCCCTGATAGGCCTGCTCGTGTGGAGCGTGCGCGACGGGCTGGTGATCGCCGCCATGGTGGTGGGGTGCGGCCTGGCGCTCGTCATCGTGATGGGCGGCGCGGTCAACCTCTCCCCGGAGGACACGCGCACCGAGGCCACCGAGCGCACGCTGCGCGTGGCGACCAACACCCTGCAGCACCTCCACGGCGGCCTCACGGTGGACAACGCGCGCGCCATCTGCGCGCTGCTGCTGCCCGAGACCGACGCCGAGGGCATCGCCATCACCGACCGATCCCACGTGCTCGCCTACGAGGGGTCGATAAGCACCACCTACGTCCCCGGGACCGAGAACGCCAAGCCAACGCTCGAGGTGCTCGAGAGCAAGCGCATGGAGACGTTCGTCTCGGTTGACGCCGAGAGCCAGGACGTGAGGCGCTTCTCGATGGGCAACCGCCGCGAGGGGCACGCCTTCGGGATCATCGTCCCGCTGCTCGTCCAGGACCGCGCGGTGGGCGCGATCAAGTTCTACTACCGCCGCGACGTGGACATCGACCGCACCCAGCTCGCCATCGCCGAGGGGCTCGGCTCGCTGCTCTCCACGCAGCTCTCCTCCTACGAGCTCGACCGCCAGGCCGAGCTCACTGCCCGCGCCGAGGTCAAGGCGCTCCAGGCCCAGATCAACCCGCACTTCCTCTTCAACACGCTCAACACCATCGCCTCGTTCACGCGCACCAACCCCACGCGCGCCCGCGACCTGCTGCGCGAGTTCTCGACCTTCTACCGGCGCACCCTCGAGAGCTCGGAGAAGACGCTCATCCCGCTCTCCCAGGAGCTCGAGCAGACGCGGCGCTACCTCAAGATCGAGAAGGCGCGCTTCGGCGAGGACCGCATCGTCGAGACCGAGCACGTCGAGGAGGGCTGCGGCGAGCTCGAGGTGCCGTCGTTTCTCGTGCAGCCGATCGTGGAGAACGCCGTGCGCCACGCGATGCGTGACGAAGGCGCGCTTCATGTGGACGTTCAGGTTGCGACCGACGGGGATGATATTCTTATTGCCGTCGCCGACGACGGACTGGGCATGGACAAGGCGGTGGCCGAGAGGCTCCTCGCCGGCGCCACGGAGCCCGGGAGGTCGCGGGGGCCGGCCGCGGGTGCCGGGACGGGCATGGCGCTGCGCAACGTCGCCGAGCGCATCGAGCGGTTCTTTGGCGTCGGGTCCGGCGTCGAGATCGTCTCCAAGCCCGGCGAGGGGACGTGCGTGACGCTGCGGCTTGCCGGGGCGCGACGCAAGCTCGCCGGCGGTGACCGGCGCGGTAGGGAGTAAGGCACGACGCCGCCGGGCGACCGGGGGCGGGGGGACGCGAAGGGAAAGACTCATGCGCGCGATGATCGTAGACGACGAGGCTCCGGCCCGCTCCGAGCTCAAGTACCTGCTCGAGGAGACCGGTCGCGTTGACGCCATCATGGAGGCGTCGAGCGCCCGCGAGGCCGTGGAGAAGCTGATGGAGGCCAAGGCCGACGTCATGTTCCTCGACATCCAGATGCCCAAGACCTCCGGCATGCAGCTCGCCGAGGCCCTGCACCGCCTCAAGAACCCGCCCGCGATCGTCTTCGTGACCGCCTACAGCGAGTACGCGCTCGAGGCCTTCGAGGTCGACGCGATCGACTACCTGATGAAGCCGGTCGACCCCGAGCGCCTGTCACAGGCCCTCGACAAGGTCCAGGCGCGCTCGAAGCCCCAGCCCCAGAGCCACTCCTCCGTCGAGCGCATCCCGGTGGTCAAGAGCGGCCGCAAGGTGCTGGTGCCCATCGACCAGATTCGTTACATCGAGGCCAAGGACGACTACTCCTGCATCTACACTGACGTGGATAGGTTCCTCTCCACCATCAGCCTGGCCAAGCTGGAACAGAAGCTCGCGCCGCACGGGTTCTTCCGCGTGCACCGCGGCTACATCGTCAACCTTGAGTACGTAGAGGACGTCGAGGTCATCTCCTCCGGCATCCTCCAGCTGGGGATCAACGGCATCGAGGGCAAGAAGATCTCCGTCTCGCGCCGCCGCGTCGTCGCGCTCAAGCGCGCGCTCGGGCTGTAGGCTGGAGGCACGCTTGCTCACGCGCTACGACATCGTCTCCGACACCCACGGCTACCTCTCGCCCGAGCTCCTCGCCGAGCTCGCCGGCGCCGACGTGATCGTGCACGCCGGCGACATCTGCTCGCCGTCCGACTACCTGACGCTGTGCGGCATCGCCCGTGTGCAGATGTGCCTCGGCAACAACGACTGGTCCTACGACTACGGCCCGGCCGTGAAGGGCCGCAAGATCTTCTACGGCAGCGGCCTCAAGTGGCAGGTCACGCACTATCGCCAGCATCTCAACCTCACGATGTGCGACGTCGCGATCTGCGGGCACACCCACACGCCCTTCGTGGAACGCGACGAGTGGACTCACACGCTCGTCATGAACCCGGGCAGCCCCACCTACCCGCGCCGCTCGCGTCCCTCCATGGGGCGGATCCTGGTGGACGACGGCAAGATCGTCGAGGCCAAGATCATCACCCTCGCATAAAACGGGGCGAGAAGAACCTCGCGCCGAGGTGCTTCTCGCCCACGCCATGGCCCGGGCCCGGGTTGTGCCCGCGGCCTAGCCCTCCTGCCGCGGCCGGTCGACGACGAGAAACGCCGGCGCCACCACCTTGGTGTAGAAGACCAGCCACACGAGCGAGACGCAGAAGCCGGCGATGACGTCGGAGGCGTAGTGGACCCCCAGGTAGATGCGGCTCACGCCCACCATGACGATGACGAGCCCAAAGACCACGCACCACACCACGCGCATGACGTCCTTGCGGTGGAAGCGCCAGACCATCCAGATGAGCAGGCCAAAGAACGCCATGGACACCATAGAGTGCCCCGAGGGAAAGCTGTAGCCCGTCTCCGAGATGAGGCGGAAGCCCTCCGGCCTCGGCCGCTGCACGATCTCCTTGAGGATCGTGTTGAGGACGACCACGCAGACCAGGTTGACCGAGACGCACCACCCCGGCGCCTTGCCCGGGGCGAGCGCGGCGATGACCGCCGCCATCACGGCGAGGACCACGACCGAGGCGAGCGACGTGAAGCCCTCCATGACGTGGGTGAGCGCGTCGGAGCGCATCCGGCCGACGAAGAGGTCGTAGGCCATCGTGTCGAGCTTCATGATCTCGCCCTCGGCCACCTCGTTGAGCAGCACCACAAAGACGAGCGCCGCCACGAGCAGCACGACGGTGCGAAGGTTCTCCCGCGCAAGCGACAGGGCGCCGCGGGTGATGTCCCGGGCGCCCTGCGCGAGCTCCTTGCCCCTGGCACCCATGCCTAGAGGTTGGCCTCGAGCTCGGAGACGAGCGCGGGCTTGGGCATGTTGCCGACCATGGTGTGGACGGGCTTGCCGTCCTTGAACAGGATGAGCGTGGGGATGGAGACGATGCGGAACCTCGTGGCGAGGTCGGGCTCGTCGTCGACGTTGCACTTGTAGACGTCCAGGCGGTCGGACATCTCCTGGGCGACCTGGTCGACGACGGGGCCGAGCGCGCGGCACGGGCCGCACCACGACGCCCAGAAGTCAACGAGGACGGGCTTTGCGGAGCCGGAGACGACGGAGTCGAAGTCGATGCTGGTAATTGCCTTGGCCATGGGAACCTCCCTGGTCGGATTCTCTGCTTGATTGGCTTATGCCCGATTTACACTGGTTCAAACGCGCGTGGAGAAAATGCCATGAGCGAGGTGGCAGTTTGGGCGGCGACGCCGCCCCAGGCGTCGGGAGGAGCGGAGATGCCGTCAGAGAGGGATGCGCGCCGTCGCGCGTGCCTGGACAAGACCGCCGCGGAGCTGGACGCGCTCGAGGCGCGCGGCGCCGTCATGGGCGGCTACGCGTTCTCCGCGGTCCTTCTCGTCAAGGGCGAGCTCTCCGAGGCCGAGAGGGGAGGCGACGAGCCCCTCTCGGGCGCCGACGGGAAGGCCCTCAGGGCGTCGCTCGAGCGCCTCGGCTACGCGCCGGAGGACTGGGGGTGGCTGCTCGCGACGGATGCGGGCGGGGACCCGCTCGACGCCGCGCTCTTCTCCGAGGCCGTCTGCGCGCTCGACCCCGCGACGCTCGTGCTGTGCGACGGCGCGGCGGCCGACCTCGCGCGCGAGGCCTAC
>JFBN01315817.1_pt1 | contig 12412 bp, 10 predicted proteins | sample 768741 | NCBI WGS metagenome assembly JFBN01 (sample SAMN01983846, study PRJNA193217) | chicken gut metagenome | biome: terrestrial biome; isolation source: ceca of Broiler chicken | host: Gallus gallus | place: United Kingdom: England | collected 2010-09-07
GGCGGCCGCCATGAAGCGTGTGCGGCGAGCCCGGTGCCCCGCCTGCCGGCCGCGGTCGTGTCCGGCGGCGTCCTTCGTGTCGTCCGGGGCTTTTGCGGCTCCTAATCGCGTCCGAGGGGCATGCGTCGGATAGGTTGCCGGTCGCAGCGGTATCGGGCGGTAGGCGTGTCCGGCGGCGTCTTTCGGTCGTCTGCGCCCGGTCGCATCCGCACGGCGGTCTGTGCGCAAGCGGGACGTCCGGATTGTGCCTCGGCGGCCATACGCCGCTCCGCTTGCTTGGCTCCGGTTATCTTTTCCCGCAGTTTCGCCCCGTGATTTCGCCCCGTGATTTCGCTCCGAGGAACGGTCGCGGCGGAGGTCGTCGCCGGCCGCCTCCGCTGCACGGACGAACGGCGGACGGCGGAGTGCGCCGTTCCGGTCAGAGCCGGATGGGAATTCCGCGGTAGAAATCGAGAATCTTCGTGCGGAAGACGAACTCGTATTTGGCCTGAATGAGATCCGATTCGGCTTTCTGCATGCGGGTGCGGGCGTCGTTGTAGTCGAAGACGGTCGAACGTCCGGCATCCGCTTTCTGTTCTTCGTAGGCGAAGGCGAGGCGGGCCGACCGGAGGGCGCTCTCCGATGCGCGGTATTTGCCGTAAGCGGCGTCGGCGTTGTAGTAGGCCTGTTCGATCTCCTTTCGCAGGTTTTGCTGCGCCTCGGTCAGTGCGAGCTGCTGGCTGCGCATCGACAGTGCGGCCGAGCGGATGTTGTTGCGCGTGGCCCGGCGGTTGAAGATCGGGATGCCCACCGAGAGGCCGACGTATTCGCGGCTGTTGTGGCGGAACTGATCCCAGAAACCTTCGCCCGTGTTGTCGTAGACGCCCGTGCTGTACCCCGCGTTCAGCGAAATGGTGGGGTAGAGGGCCGACCGGGCGATCCGGACGGAATTTTCGCTGCTTTGCAGCCGGAGCCGCTCGGCGCGGATTGCCGGACGGTTGGCGTCGGCATAGTCGTAGACGGCTTCCGGATCGCCCAGATCGCGCATCGTCTCCAGCGTGAGGCTGTCCAGACGGGGAGCTTCGACGTCGAAGCCGTCGGCCGAGGGGCGGTTGAGCGCCTGACTGAGGTCGAGCAGCGAGAGGATCAGGTTGTTGCGGGCTTGCGTGAGGCTCAGCTCGTCATTCGCTTTCAGCGCTTCGCTCTCGTAGAGCGCCGATTCGGGTTGCTTGCCGCCGGCGACCAGCTCGCGGCTGCGCTCGGTCTGCCGGGTGCTCAGTGCGAGCTGCCGTTCGGCCACGCCGACCAGTTCCTTGTTGAAGAGCACTTGCAAGTAGAGCACCATCACGTTCACGGCCACATCCTCCTTGGCACGCTCCATGTCCTGCACGGCCGCTTCGAGGTCGAGTTTCGCACCCGCGATCTGGCGGTTGATCCGCATGCCCTGAAAGACGGGGACGCTGGTCGAGGCGCCGATCGAGCCGGAGATGCGGTTCGAGCTGACGTAGACGTTGTTGCTCGACGGCGAGAGGCCGAACGAAGCGTCCGCCCCGAGCGATGCGTTCAGGTCGGGCAGGCGGCTGAAGCGGGCCGTGGAGAGCTGCACGCGGCTCTCTTCGGTCTGCAAGGCCCGCTGCTGTACGCCGATGTTGTTTCGCTGCGCATAGTCGATGCACGCTTCGAGACTCCACGGCCCTTCCTCCTGTGCCCGGAGCATTCCGAGGACCCCGCAAGCGAACGCGATGGTCAGGATAATCTTGGTTTTCATCGTTCTGGGATTTTATTTCGACGCTTTGGGGTCGGCTTTCGCGCCGCGGATCGCGGTCTCGGCGTCGAGTCCTTCGGCGATCTCGATGTTCACGCCGTCGGAGAGTCCGGTTTTCACTTCGCGTTTGTCGAAAGTCTGCGGATCGGCATGTTCGTCGCTCGTGAGCACGTAGACATAGGTTTTGTCGCCATCGAATTCGAGGCAGCTCTCCGGAATGGTGAGCACGCCCTCGCGGTTGAGGATTTCGATGTCGGCGTTGGCGCTGTAACCCGACCGGACGAACACGTCCGACGGAATCCGCACGGCGGCCTTCACCTCGAACATGATGACGCCGTTCTCCTCGGTGGCCTTGGGCGAGACGTATTCCAGTTCGGCGTCGAGCGCGACGTCCTGCATGGCGCCGACGGTCAGCCGCACGGGCATGCCGCTGCGGAGCTTGCCCACGTCGGTTTCGTCCACATTGCCGCGGAAGAGCATCTTCGACATGTCGGCCACCGTGGCGATCGTCGTGCCGTCGTTGAAGGTGTTGGCCTGAATCACGGAGTTGCCGACCTTCACGGGCACGTCGAGGATCATGCCGTCGATGGTCGAACGGATCTGCGTGTTGCTCAGCTCCTTGTATCTGCTGGCAATGCCGTTTTTCGTGATTTCGAGGTTGTCGCGCGCGTTCTGCAGCTCCTCCTCGGCCTTTTCGAGCGCGGTGAGGCTCTGCTCGTACTCCTCCTTCGAGACGACGCCCTTTTCGTAGAGCGTTTCGGTCCGCCGGTGCTCCCGCCGGGTTTGGGCGAGCGAGATCTCGGCCACCGAGACACGGGATTCGGCGCTGTTGAGCGAGCCCATTTCGGGGATGACCTTCACGGTGGCGATCACTTCGCCTTGGCGGATCATTTCGCCCGCCTCCTTGTGCAGCTCGGAAATGATCCCCGAGATCTGGGGTTTGATGAGCACTTCGTCGCGGGGCTCGACCTTGCCTGTGGCGACTACCGACTGTTTGATGGTGTCGATCTTGGGCATGACCACCGTGTAGACCGTCTTGGCCGGACGGGTCTTGCGCCACAGGAACCAGAACGTGCCCGCGAGGATGGCTGCGAGCAGGATGCCCAGAAAGATTTTCAGAAATTTTTTCATATGCGAGCTGTATTTTCGTTGTTTGTTTGCGGTTCGTCGAACGGGTTCATTCTTCGCGGATGGCGTCCACGGCTTTGATCCGCAGGGCGCGGTTCGCGGGTATGATGCCTGCCGCGAGGCTCCCGGCCACGAGGATCGAGAGGGCGAGAATGCCCGTCCAGAACGAGATCTGCCACGAGACGTCGGGGCCCTGCATCGTCTCGACTTGCAGGCGGTAGTAGATCGTGTCGGCGGCCGACAGCACGCCCACGGCGGCCGTGAGGCCTACGATGCCGGCGATGAAGGTCAGCAGGAAGCTCTCCGACAGGATTTGAGAGATGATGACCGAGGGTTTGGCCCCCAGCGCGCGGCGGATGCCGATCTCCTGCGTGCGCTCCTTGACGAGCACCAGCATGATGTTGCTCACGCCCACGATGCCCGCGAAGAGGGTCCCCAGCCCGACGATCCACGTCAGCAGGGCGATGCCGCGGAAGAGCTTCATCACGCTGCCGAACAGTTCGCTCGTCGAGATGACCCATGCGGCGCGCGGGTCGTCGGGCGAGATGAGGTGCCGTGCGAAGACGGTCTGTTTGCAGAGCTGCTCGACCTCCTTGCTCGGCGTGGCGTCGTCGCCCGCCACCGAGATCATGTCGACGGTGTGCCCGCGCCCGAATAGCTGTTGGGCGAGCGTTACGGGCAGAATGATCGTCCGTTCGACGCTGCTGCCGAACTGCACCTCGCCTTTTTTGAGGATGACGCCCACGACCGTGAAGTAGAAGCTGCCGACCTTGATCGTCTGTCCCGCGGGGTCCTCCCCGCCCGGAAAGAGGTCTTTCCAGACCTGTGTCCCGATGACGCACACCTTGCGCTTCTCGCGCATGTCCACCTCGTTGACGTAGCGGCCGAAGATCATCGGCTGGGGTTGTATCCGCTGCATCTGGGGCGAGAAGCCCATCAGTGCGTAGTCGCCCTTGCGGTCGCCGCGCGAGCAGTTCAACGTGTTGCCGAAGACGACCCCCGCGGCGTATTTCACCTTGTCGAGCGCCTGCACGGCCGCCACGTCCTCGTTCTCCATCCGCCACCAGCGGTCCGCGGGCATGCCCTTGTAGGGCAGCGAGGTCTGGTCGGGCAGGAAGAACATCGTGTTGTTGGACATGTCGCCCAGCACGGTGCGGAACATGCGGCCGAGGCCCTGTCCGGCACCCAGCATCACGATGAGCATGAAGATGCCCCAGAAGATGCCCAGCGCCGTCATGATGCTGCGTTTCTTGTTGCGGGCGATCGTCTGCCATATCTCGCTCCAGCGGTCTGTGTCGAAAAAGCTCATCGCGGTTTCCTATTTGTTGTAACGCAGTGCGTCGATGGTTTTGAGGCGCGCGGCACGCCGGGCCGGTATGTATCCGGCGACGAGTCCCGCGATGACGAGTACGATCGTGGCGCTCACGGCCACCGACAGATCGAGCGTGGGGTCGAGGAAGATGGTCGTCTGTCCGTATCCCGAATCGTCGGGCGGCATTTGCCGGATGATGTAGTTCACGACCTCCATCACGGCGACGCCCAGAACCATGCCGATGTAGCCGAACAGGGCCGTTATCAGGACCGATTCGGTGAGAATCAGGCGGACGATCGACGAAGGACGGGCGCCCAGCGCCTTGCGGATGCCGAATTCGGCGGTGCGCTCCGTAACCGTAACGAGCATGATGTTGCTGACGCCCACGATGCCCGCCAGCAGCGTACCCAATCCGATGATCCAGACGAAGAAGTTGATGCCGCCGAAGACCACGGCCATGTTCTTGTACATCTCCATGCTGTTCTCCAGCCAGATGGCGCTTTCGTCCGTGGGATCGAACCGGTGTTCCTGAGCCAGCCGTGCGAGGATGCGTTTTTCGAACTCCTGCATCTCGGCGTCGGTGTCGATGCCTTCGATCGTGAACAGGGCGTTGTTGACTTCCGGATCGTTTTGCTTGTAGATGAGCTGCCCCGTCGTGAGCGGCATGTAGCAGTAGGCCGTGGGGCGGTCGGCATCGCCCTTTTCGACGCCGACGACCGTGAAGACCGACGTGGCGAGCGTGTCGCCGAGCCGGAGTTTTTTCCCGAGCGGATTCCGGCCGTCGAACAGCACGCGCTGCATCGCTTCGTCGATCACGATCACCTTGCGGCGCCGCTCGATGTCCATTTCGTTGATGAAGCGGCCCGATGCGAGCTTGATGCCTTCGATCCGGGCGACTTTCGGCAGGCAGGCCCTCAGCCCCGTTTTCATGAAGCGGTTGCCGTAGGAGGCCGTCTTCTGCGACAGCCACATGTTGGCCGCTATCTCCCGGATCTCGGGAAACTCCCCGGTCAGCATGTCGAGATCGCTGTTCCGCATGCGGATGCGGCGCCCTTTCTCGTAGCCGGCGAAGGGTTTGGAGGTCCGGCCGCCGTAGAGGTCGATGGAGTTGATCGCATAGTCGCCGAAATTGGCCATCACGCCGTTCTTGAGACCGTTGCCCGACCCGAGCAGGATGACGAGCATGAAGATGCCCCACGCGACGGAGAATCCCGTGAGGATGGTGCGGAGTTTGTTGCGGCGCACCGAGGTCCAGATCTCTGTGAGCAGCTCTCTCATCGTGCGGCGAGTGCGGTGGGGGTGATGCTTCCGATCACGCCGTCCTTCAGGCGGATGATTTTGTCCGTCTGGTCGGCGATCGACTGTTCGTGCGTAACGCAGATGATGGTCATGCCCATGTCGGTGTTCACGCTGCGCAGGAGGTTCATCACCTCCTGCGACGTAGCGCTGTCCAGTGCTCCGGTGGGTTCGTCCGCGAGGATGATTTCGGGTTTGTTGATCAGCGCGCGGGCGATCGCCACACGCTGTTTCTGGCCGCCCGACATCTCGTTGGGCATGTGCCCGGCCCACTCCCTGAGCCCCAGCCGGTCGAGGTATTCGAGAGCCAGCGCATTGCGCTTGCGACGCGACACGCCCTGATAGTAGAGCGGAAGCGCCACGTTCTCCACGGCGTTTTTATAGCTTATCAGGTTGAACGACTGGAAGATGTAGCCGATCATCCGGTTGCGGGCGGCTGCGGCCTGCGTCTCGTTGAGCCCCTTGATCAGACGGCCCGCGAGGTAGTAGCTGCCGCTGTCGTAGTCGTCGAGGATGCCGAGGATGTTCAGCAAGGTGGACTTGCCCGAACCCGAGGCGCCCATGATCGAGACCAGCTCGCCCTTTTCGATCTGAAGGTCGATGCCTTTGAGTACGTGAAGCGGCGAGCCGCTGTTGTAGGTTTTGTTGAGTCCCTCGAGTCGTATGATCATGATAATTGACGTTTATGGAACTGATTGTTAGTATTTTGCACTCGTCCTGTCCCGGGCTCTGCGACCGTTGTAAGACAAAGATAAACAATTAAATTGTAAAAACAAATGAAATTTATCGTTTTTCGATAAATTTTTACCCCCCCCCGATAAACGGTTGTTTGCACTGACAAATATATGAAAAATTATTATACTATGTATGACAAAGTACTGAAAATTTCAAATATATTTCGATACCTATATTTATAAAGCGCAGTTCGGGTCTCGCGGCTGCGTTACGGCCTCTTTCCCGCGGCCGCTTGCGGCGGTCGCAGCGGACGTGGCAGGATGCGGCGGAACCGGGAGCGCATGCTTCGGTTCGGCGGAGCCCGGCAGCGACGGGCGTGTCCGGGTCGTTGCGAGGCGGAGATGGGGTTGGGTCGGGCGGTTGCGGATCGTCCGGATTGTGGGGCGAGAGGTCGGACGGAGTATGGGGTGAAGCCGTCCGGTGCTTGCCGGCTTACGCATCGGGCTTTTCGAGGCTCGGTGCGTCGTGGTTTTCGGCTGAGGCGGGAGGGGCGTGTTTTTCCGTTGCCGCAAGGCTCGGCCGGTTGCCGGGGGGGGGAGGTTTTCGGATGATTCGGCATATCCGTTTTTCGGGAGGTTGTCGGCGGAGCCGGACGATCTTCGAGGATTCGGGCCGTGGAGACGAGTGGCGGACATCCGCAGCGAGAGTGGGTTTCGTATCCCGCAGCCGAAGTGGCGCGGCTGTACCGGAGCGGAATGCCGGATTCCGCGGGAGGAACGGGAGGGGCGGAAATTGAGCGCGCGGCGAGGGTTCTGCCGTGATTTCGGGAGGCATGGGTGGTGATACGGTGCGGGTTGGGCGCGGGTTCCGCGAGGATTCGTCGCGGTTGCGGCGTGGGGGGGCGGGGATTTCGGAAGAATCCGACGGGGATGCGTCGAGGGCGGGGAGTGCGGCGCGATCGTTCCGATACACGGAAAAGAGGCTGTTCGACGGGCTCTTTTCCTCTCTTTGAAAGCTGCATGTTCGGAAAGGAATCGGACAATGCTCCGAATGAAGAAGGAGGCTGTCCAGCGAGTTTCGGACAGCCTCCTTGCGCATGTGTCGCGACGACCCTATTTCAGTCGCAGGAACGAGTAGCCGAAACGTTCGCAGGCCGCTTTTTCCAGCTCCTCGCGGGCCGACGGATGAGCGATTGCAATCAGGGCTTTGGCTCGCTGGGCGAGGTTCTTGCCCTTGAGGAACGCTACGCCGTACTCCGTAACGATGTGCTGCACCATGTGGCGCGTCGTAACGACGCCCGCTCCGGGCGTCAGCAGCGCCTTGATCTTCGACTGTCCTTTTTCGGTGATCGACGGGATGGCGATGAAGGTCTTGCCGCCCTCGGAGAGTGCGCCGCCGTACATGAAGTCGTGTTGGCCGCCGACGCCCGAGATGATGCGCGTGCCGACCGAGTCGGCGCATACCTGTCCCGTGAGGTCCACCTCCACGGCCGAGTTGATCGCCATCACCTTGGGGTTCTGGCGGATGCGGAACGGATCGTTGGTCCATGCCACGTCGCGCATTTCGAGGTCTTCGCGGTAGTTCATGTAGTCGTACAGACGGCGCGAGCCGAGCGCCAGCGACGCCAGCGTCTTGTGGGGCAGGATCTTTTTCTGCGAGTTGTCGATCACGCCCCGCTCGATCAGCGGCACCACGCCGTCGGTCATCGCTTCGGTGTGCAGACCGAGGTGCTTGTGGTTGCCGAGCGCAGCCAGCACGGCATTGGGGATGCCGCCCACGCCGATCTGGAGCGTCGCGCCGTCGGGGATCAGCTCGGCGATGTAGCCGCCGATCCTGCTCTCGACTTCGTTCGGCACCGAGGTCGGCAGCTCCACGAGCGGTTCGTCGACTTCGACGGCTGCGGCGATGCGCGACACGTGGATCAGTGCGTCGCCGTAGGAGAAGGGCATCGCGTCGTTAACCTGTGCGATGACGGTCTTGGCGCATTCGACGGCCGAGACGGCCAGATCGGCCGAGACGCCGTAAGAGCAATATCCGTCGGCATTGGGGCGCGAGACGTTGAGGATCGCCACATCGACGGGGAGTGCGCCGCTGCGGAACAGCGCGGGAATCTCGCCCAGAAAGGCGGGGATCGACTGTCCGTAGCCGTCGGCGAGCCAGCGGCGGATGTTGTTCCCCACGAAGAGACTGTTCACGAGAAACGTCTCCTTGTATTCCGGACGGCAATAGGGGGCGTCGGCGCGCCCTACGGCGAATCCCGTGTAGACGGTTACGTCCGTAAGTTCCGCCGCGCGGTCGGTCATGGCCCGTACGAGCGTCTCGGGAATCGAAGTGCTGCCCTGAATGTAGACGCTGCTGTGCGGACGGATGAGTTTCACGGCTTCGGCCGCGGTGGTGTAGTTGGTCATAAATGGTCAGGCTTTGTGGTTTTGTTCGAATACGGCCAGCCGCTCTTCGAGCTGGTCGAACTGTTCGGGCCGGTTCATCTGCGAGATGCAGATGCGCACGCCCTCCTGCCGGCTGCCGGTCGACGAGAGCGAGATGGCGCACACGCCGCACAGCAGCAGTTCGCGCAGCAGCTCGGAGCAGCTCATCGTGCCGTAGCCGACCGTGTAGAAGAAACCGTCGCTCACCTTCTCGTCGAGGTCCTTGTCGTAGACGATGCGGAACCCGTGGCGCAGGAACGACTCCTTCGTGAGCTTCGCGCGGCGGGCGTACTCCGAGGCGTGGCCCACGAAGTCGAGCCGCCCGTCGGCCGCGGCGTCGAACATCGCGGCCAGCGCATGCTGCGCCGAGTGGCTCGTGCCGGACGAAGCGGCGTAGAGGATGCCGAGCACATAGGCGTCGCCCAGACGCGCCATGCGGTAGCGTTCGAGCAGGGCGGGGTAGTGGCGCCCGTAGAGTTTGTCGGAAATCGCGGCTATGGCGATGCGCTGACCGGCGTAGCTGAAGATCTTCGAACCCGAGAGCATCAGGATGTAGTTGTCCGTGTAGCGGGCGACGGTGGGCTGGAACGGCGCCTCGCAGGGGCGGCCCAGTTGTTTGCGGAAGTCCATGCCGAGGTAGGCGAGGTCCTCCACGACGATCGTGTCGTACTTCGTCGCCAGCCGGCCGATGATCTCCAATTCCTGTTCCGTGAGGCAGATCCACGCCGGGTTGTTCGGGTTGGAGTAGACGATCGCCGCGACGTCGCCCTCGCTCAGATAGCTTTCGAGCTTCTCGCCCAGCTTCTCGGCGCGGTAGTCGTAGATGTCGAACGAGACGCTCGGGATGTCCATCAGATGCGTCTGGCTCCGCTGCACGGGGAAACCCGGGTCGATGAAGAGGATCTTCCGGCGCTTCGGGTCGAGCTGCGAGCAGAGCAGGAACACGGTGAAGCTGCCCTGCATCGACCCGACGGTCGGGATGCACCCCTCGGGTGCGAGGTCGATGTCGAGGAACGCCTTGATGAACCGCGAGGCGGCCTGCTTGAGCTGCGGGATGCCCTGCATCGGCGGGTAGATCGAGGCCACGCCCGCGGCGAGCGCCGCGCGTTCGGCTTCGACGCCGATCTCCTCCGGACGCAGGCCCGGCACGCCCATTTCGAGGTGCGAGAACTCTTCGCCCGTGGCCTTTTCCATGCGGCGGGCGATCTCGCCCGACTGGCGGATCGTCGCCTGTGCGATGTCCGCGATCTCCAGCTCCCCGAGGATGCCGTCGAGGAGGGTGCTGTCGAAAGGCCGTTTCATCGGTTCATGCTTTTTCGTGCGAACTCGTATCCGGCGCGGAATGCGGCGAGGTTGCTCTCGACCACCGCCTCGCCCTTGCGGGCGAAGATGTCGCGGATGCCCTGTTCGAGCTTCGCGGCTTCGATCTGGAGCAGCGGCGCCGCGGCGCCCAGCAGGACGATGTTGGCCGCACGCGGCGAGGCGGCCGCTTTGGCGAGGGCGTCCACGTCGAGGGCGATCACGTGGGGCAGCGCTGCGAGCTCGCGCTCGATGCGCTCCTTTTCGGGATAGTTGTCGATGTTCACGAAGGGGGTGGTGTTCGTTACGATCCAGCCCTCCTTCGACAGCCACGGCAGGTAGCGCAGCGCCTCCATCGGTTCGAGCGAGAGGATGATGTCCGCCGCGCCGCGCGGAATGAGGTCCGAGGCGATCGGGTCCGACGACAGACGCAGGTTCGACTGCACGTCGCCGCCGCGCTGGCTCATGCCGTGGACTTCGGCCTGCTTGATGTGGAGCCCCTCGGTGAGGGCCGCTTTGCCGATTACGGTGGCGATGGAGAGGATGCCTTGTCCTCCCACGCCCGAAAGGATGATATCTCGTTTCATGGGGTGTGTCTCTTATTTTTTAGCGTTGTGGCGTTTGGCGGTCTGGATGCACTCGCGGCGCGGGATAATCACCGAGACGCCCTTGTATTCGATCTCTTCGCGGATGATGCGGCGCATCTCTTCGTGGTTCTTGGGCAGGGGCACCACCACGCGGATGTGTTCGGGTTCGACGCCCAGTCCGGCGCAGATCTGCTCCAGACGGCCCGTACCGGCCGAATCCTGACCGCCGGTCATGCCCGTGGTGAGGTTGTCGGAGATGATGACCGTGATGGCCGCCTTGGCGTTCACGGCATCGAGCAGACCCGTCATGCCCGAGTGGGTGAAGGTCGAGTCGCCGATGACGGCCACGGCGGGATGCTGCCCGGCGTCGGCGGCACCCTTGGCCATCGTGATCGAGGCCCCCATGTCGAGCACCGTGTCGATGGCGTGGAACGGTGCGAGCCAGCCCAGCGTGTAGCAGCCTATGTCGCTGAATACCTTGGCATTCTCGTATTCGTGCACCACGTCCGTCAGGGTCTTGTACATGTCGCGGTGGCCGCAGCCCTGACAGAGCGCGGGCGGACGCGGCACGGTTACCTCGCTGGCTGCGTGTGCGGGATGGGCCGGCAGTCCGACCGCTTCGCGCACGCAGTCGGGCGTCAGCTCGCCCGTGCGGGGCAGCTCGCCCGAGAGGCGTCCTTTGATTTCGATGGGCGTGGGCAGCACGCCGCGCACCGTCTCCTCGACCATCGGCTGGCCCTCCTCGATGACGAGGATCGAGCGGCACTCCGAAGCCATGCGGCGCACGAGCGCCGTGGGCAGCGGATACTGCGAGACTTTCAGCACGGGGTAGGGACATCCGTCGGGAAAGTTCTCCATCAGATAGTTATAGGCGATGCCGCAGGCGATGATGCCCATCGACTTGTCGGCTCCGTCCGTATAGCGGTTGTAACGGCTCCCGGCGGCTTCGGCCTCGAACTGCTTGTACTCCTCGATGAGCGTCTTGTATCTCACGCGCGAGTTGCCCGGCATGAGCACCCATTGGCGCGTGTTCTCGGGATAGGCGAGCGGATTCTCCGCGCGGCGTTCGCCCGTCTCGACCACGGCGCGCGAGTGGGCCATGCGGGTCGTCAGGCGCAGCAGCACCGGAATCCGGTGGCGCTCCGACATCTCGAACGCATCGGCGGCCATGTCGTAGGCTTCCTGCTGCGACGAGGGTTCGAAGATCGGCACGAGGGCAAACTTGCCGTAGAAGCGCGAGTCCTGCTCGTTCTGCGACGAGTGCATCGAGGGGTCGTCCGCCGCTACGACGATCATGCCGCCGTTGGCGCCCGTCATCGCCGAGTTGACGAAGGCGTCCGCCGCCACGTTCATGCCGACATGTTTCATGCAGACCATCGAGCGCTTGCCGGCGAACGACATGCCGAGCGCCTCTTCCACGGCGGTCTTTTCGTTCGCGGACCAAGTGCTGTGGATGCCGCGCTGGGCCGTGAGGGGGTGTCCCTGTATGTATTCCGTGATTTCGGTAGAGGGCGTGCCCGGATAGGCGTACACACCCGAGAGACCGGCGTCGAGTGCGCCCTGTGCGAGCGCTTCGTCTCCAAGTAATAGTTCTTTGCTTGCCATAGGTTGTAGTTAAGAATTCTTCCTGATTTTACAAAAATAGGAAAATTTAATCGGAATTCCATGTTTTCCTAACGATTTATTATGTCCGTCGGCTCCGATCCGATCGAATGTTGCGTGAGAGGGCGTTTTTTGTGCGTATGTGTAACGGCTCGGCGTCGCGGTTTTCGGGGGGGCCTTTTGCGTCGGGGCTCCGAGAAACTTCTTTCGACCTGTTTCGCGCGCCTTTCCGGCATCGGTTTCGCGGCGGGAGGGGGATCGGCGAGGGCTTCCTTTTCCCGCTGTGCTGCGCATTTCGGCTCGTGCCGGCTCTTCGCCGTGGGCCTTTTGCGTCGGGGCTCCG
>JFBN01304965.1_pt1 | contig 12389 bp, 13 predicted proteins | sample 768741 | NCBI WGS metagenome assembly JFBN01 (sample SAMN01983846, study PRJNA193217) | chicken gut metagenome | biome: terrestrial biome; isolation source: ceca of Broiler chicken | host: Gallus gallus | place: United Kingdom: England | collected 2010-09-07
GCTGTCTTGGCGCAGTCGGTAGCGCGTCGCCTTGGTAAGGCGGAGGTCGGGGGTTCAAGTCCCCTAGACAGCTTTTTACTTTAAAAGAATTGCTGCTTAAGCAGACAGAGTATCTGCCAGAGCAGCAATTCTTTTTTATTTCAAAAAGCCAGGAGAACTTCCGCACTATAAACGGAAGTTCTCCCGGTTCCTCATTCGGGTTGTATTTAAGAAGAGCTTTTTTCTTTAATTTCTTTTCCAGCAATATCCCGATGACTAAAAAGATCAGGATAACAGCAAGCCATATGGCCACTCCATAATGCAGGGACAGATGCCACCTCTCTTCGGCAGTCGAATATAACGTGATCTTTTCCATTCTTATTTTCTGGATATAGTCGCCCAGATATTGTCCTGTAAATGTGCCAGCGATACTGCCAAAAGTTATGCTGTAACTTATAATATATTTTCCCAGGAAGATGAATACAAATGGCAAGATCCATGTATACCAGTATCTGTTATCCGCTGTCCATACAAATAAATACTCACGGAAAACCCGGTATGATAAATAGTACATCACCAGATATATGAATGCTGTCGCAAAGCAGTTTAAAATCATTTTGCCTATTCTTCTTCCATTCATCGTCATACCTGATCCTCCTCTTTGAAAAGATATCTATAACGTTTCCGAATCCAGCAGGATGGTAAACGGCCCGTCATTGACCAGGCTTACTTCCATCTCCGCCCCAAACTTCCCGGTCTGTACATCCGGGACTGTCTTCCCGCACTCCCGGATGATATACTCATACAGTGCCTCCGCTTTATCCGGTGCTCCCGCCTCGATAAAGCTGGGGCGGTTCCCCTTCTTGCAGTTCGCGTAAAGGGTAAACTGGGAAACAAGAAGAAGGCTTCCACCCACATCCGCGAGGGACAGGTTCGTCTTCCCGTTTTCATCGGCAAATATCCGAAGCCCGGTCATCTTTCTTATCATCTTATCAGCAACAGCCTCTGTATCACTGTCCGAGACCCCGATCAGGACAAGGTACCCCTTCCCGATCTGTCCGATCGTCTCCCCTTCCACTTTTACTGACGCTTCCTTAACCACCTGTATCACAAATCTCATTGCTGTACCTCTCTGATCTTCTTTTTCTTCTCGCCGACCCCAAAGTGGATCATCAGGATCGTGACGATGAGCAGCGGGACACTGACAAGTATGATCAGTGTCAGGACGATGTCCGGGAGGAACCTGCTCTCCAGATCCACAAGCACTGTCCCGAACAGGTTAAATATGGCATGCAGCAGCATTGGCACCAGGATGCTGTCATATCGGTACGCCAGCCAGCCGAGCAGGAAGCCGAGAAGGGCGGTGTAGATGCCCTGCACGAGGTTCATGTGGAAAACTCCGAAAAGGACCGCCTGGATCAGGTTCGCCACGACAAATCCGGCGCCCGCGCGTCCCAGATACTGAAGGATCAGCCCGCGGAAGATCGTCTCCTCCACGATCGGCGGAAGGATCAGCGTAGCCACTGCCCACAGGATCGAATACTCGGTAATTCCTGAGGAGTCGATCATCTCTGTATACTGGTCCATGGCAGACGGGAGCAGAACATAGATCAGCGCCATGATGAGGGAGATCACATGCTGCACAGCAAATCCCAGGAGCACCACCCAGCCGAAGCACGCAGGGGTCAGACGCCTTGTGTGGGAAGCCAGAGTCTGCCTGACGCCCCTCTTTTCAACAAATGCGAAATAGTACCACGTAAGGAATACCGCACCCGGCACGATATAGATCAGGCAGGAGAGCAGGTTCTGATTTCCCATTATAAAGCGTTCGACCAGGTCCAAAGCCCTGTCGCCGCCCATCACGGCCCCGCCGGCTGCTGCCACGAGGGAAATAAAAAGCGTCCCGCCATACAGCAGTACCATCGTCAGAACAAAAACAAGAACAGCCATCCAGTAATTATTTGTTTTCTTCATCGTCTCATCTCCTGTCTTTCTCACTCGTCCCGGCGGAGCATCTTCTCCGCCTTGCTTTTTATCCTTTGCAGTGCATTATCGATCGATTTCGGGCTCTTGTCAAGCAGCTCCGCGATCTTTCTGTAATCCGTCCCCATCAGGTGAAGATAAAGGACATGGTTTTCAAGGGCGCTTAAGTTTCCTTTCAGCTGCTCCACGAACGCCTCTGTGTATTCTTTCCCAAAATACAGCGCCTCAGGGTCCGTCTCCTGCTCCGGCTCGATCGTATCGATCAGAGGCATCTTCCTGCCGTCCTTCTCTACTTCGCTCTCTTCATACAGTGAGATATAGGTATTCAGAGGAAGATGCTTTTTTCTCTTCGACGCCTCGATCGCACTGTACATCTGCCTGGACACACACAGCTCCGCAAAGCTGGAAAAAGATGTGCCCTGGGACGGATCATAGTCCCGCACCGCCTTGATCAGGCCGATCATCCCTTCCTGGATCAGATCCTCATTCTCTCCGCCCAGGAGATACATTGCCCGCGCCTTTTTCCGGACCATGGATTTATATTTGACCATAAGATGGTCCATGATCTCCCGCTCGCCTGCCCTGAGCCTTTCGATCAGCTGCTCGTCCGTCAGCCTGTCATATTTCCCCATCCCGGTCACCGCGCTTTCTGCAGCCGCTGGCGCACGATCTCATACGCCAGGACTCCTCCTGCCACAGATGCGTTCAGGGAATTGATCTCCCCCTTCATCGGGATCCCGGCAGTAAAGTCACAGGTTTCTTTTACCAGCCGGCTCACCCCTTCCCCTTCGTTTCCTATCACAAGGCCAATGGGGCCTGTCAGGTCCAGGCTGTACATCTCTTCTCCGTCCATATCCGCGCAGACGAACCAGATCCCTTTTTCCTTCAGTTCTTCCATCGTCTTTGCCAGGTTCGTCACCTTTGCCACCGGAGTATAATTAAGCGCTCCTGCGGAGGTCTTTGCCACAGTCGCCGTCAGCCCGACAGCACGTCTCCTGGGGATAATGACCCCGTGTGCGCCTGCGATATTCGCGGTCCGTATGATCGCGCCCAGGTTATGGGGATCCTCGATCCCGTCCAGAAGGATGAGAAACGGATCCTCTCCCCTCTCCTCTGCCAGCTTCAGCATATCTTCCACCTCTGCATAATCATACGCGGCAGCATAGGCTATGACTCCCTGATGCCTGCCTGTCTGGCTGAGCTGGGCCAGGCGTTCCTTCCTGACAAAATTCAGGATCGAGCCGTGCTTTTTTGCCTCCCGGATAATGGTGCGCACCGGGCCGTCCTGACAGCCGTCCAGCACAAAGAGCTTGTCAATGGTGCGCCCGGACCGGAACGCCTCCAGCACCGCGTTGCGTCCCTCAATGACAAGCGTGTGCTCCCTGTCCTGTCCCGGCCTCCCTGTATATTCGTCCTGATTCCCGACATTTTTCTGCACTCTGTGATTTCCCTGCATACTGTAATTCTCCTGCATCCTATGATTTCCCTGCATCTTCTGTGCTCTCTTCCCTGTCTGCCGCCCTCATGCTCTCAAGCCCGATGGACACCAGCTCCGTGAGCCTTGCATACTCCCGGTTCAGGTACAGATACCCGATGAGCGCCTCAAAACCGGTAGCCCGTCGGTAATCTGTGATCGACTGATTTTTCGCCGGGGAGACACTCCGGGCATTCCTTCCTCTCCGGTACACTGCATGTTCTTCTTCTGTCAGATGCTCCTGCATGGCACGCATCATAAAAGACTGCGCAGACGCCTGCACATAATGGCTGGTCTCCTCGTGCAGCTTATGGACCTGCCTGTTGCCCCTGCCTGCCACCATCATCTTGATGATCAGGTCAAAGACGCAGTCGCCGATATACGCCAGCACGAGCGGAGAGCTGGCACGGGGATCCACTGTCCCCATACCAGGTATCTGTCCCATATAATGCTCGAACCCGAACTCTACGCTTTTTTCCATTTTACTCCTTCTCTCGTATCTTCAAGAATGATCCCTTTTGCCAGAAGTTCATCCCTGATCTGGTCAGCCAGGGCGAAATTTCTTTCCTTTCTCGCTGCCTGACGCTTCTCGATCATTGCCTCGATGTCCGCGTCGAGCATCTCTTCCTCTTTGTCAACGATAATGCCGAGCACATCCGTCAATGTCTGAAGGCGCGCATACAGGCTGTCCAGATACTCCCTGGAACGGGATCCGTCCGCTGTGGTATTGATATATTTCACAAGGTCAAATACAGCCGCGATCGCGTCTGCTGTATTAAAGTCATCGTCCATGGCGCGCTCAAAGTCAGCCACATATTCTTCTGTCCTGGCGAACATCTCCTTCTCTTCCTCTGTCATCGCGCCGTCCCCTGCGTTTCCGGACAGGAACCTCAGGTTTTCCGCAGCGGTCAGGATACGCTCCAGCCCGTTCTTTGCGGCCTCCATCAGCTCCGCGCTGAAATTCAGCGGGCTTCTGTAATGCGCGCTCAGCATGAAAAAGCGGAGTACCTGGAGATCATACTTCTCGCTGATCTCGCGCACCGTAAAGAAGTTCCCAAGGGATTTGGACATCTTGCGGTTGTCGATGTTGAGGAATCCGTTGTGCATCCAGTATCTTGCAAATTCCCTGCCATTGGCAGCCTCGCTCTGTGCGATCTCGTTTTCATGGTGAGGGAAGATCAGGTCCTCCCCTCCCGCATGGATGTCGATCTGCTCGCCAAGATATTTCTTGGACATCTCCGAGCACTCGATATGCCATCCCGGACGTCCTTCGCTCCACGGTGACTCCCACGCAGGCTCCCCTTCCTTTTTCGGCTTCCAGAGCACAAAGTCAAGCGGATCTTCCTTCTCGTCCTCGCCGGTCACCAGGAGGGTCCTGCCGCCGGAGCGGAGATCGTCCAGATTTTTGTGCGACAGTTTTCCGTATCCCTCGAACTTTCTGGTACGGTAGTACACTGTGCCGTTCTTCTCATAGGCATAGCCCTTATCGATCAGGGTCTGGATCATATCCACCATGCCGCAGATCTCCTCCGTGGCAAGAGGATTCTTAGTCGCGGGCTTGATATTCATTGCCTCCATATCCTTCTTGCACTCGGCAATATAGCGTTTTGAGATCTCGTCCGCGGTCACGCCCTCCTCGATCGCTTTCTTAATGATCTTGTCGTCCACGTCCGTGAAATTAGACACAAAATTCACGTCATACCCTTTATACTCAAAATAGCGCCTCACCGTATCGAACGCGATCATCGGGCGTGCATTCCCGATATGGATAAAGTTATATACCGTCGGCCCGCACACGTACATCTTCACTTCCCCCTCTTCCAGGGGAATAAACTCTTCCTTCTTCTTTGACATCGTATTATAGATCTTCATCATAATAGTCTCCTTTCTTCTCCACGCATCTTATTTCTTTCACAAGCCGCCTCAGCTCCCCGTGCAGACGGATATTTTCCTGCTGCAGCTTCCTGATATCATCCAGTACAGGATCCGGCAGATGGATCTGGTCCATATCTGTCCTCGGCACCTTCTTATCGCCCATGCGGACGATCCTTCCCGGCACCCCGACCACCGTACAGTTCGGCGGCACCTCTTCCAGCACGACAGAGCCGGCGCCGATCTTCGAATTTTCACCGATGGTAAACGATCCGAGGATCTTTGCCCCCGCGCTTACCATCACATTGTCCTCCAGGGTCGGGTGGCGTTTCCCCTGCTCCTTCCCCGTGCCTCCCAGGGTCACGCCCTGGTACAGGGTCACATTGTCGCCGATAACTGTTGTCTCACCGATGATCACGCCGCTTCCGTGGTCGATAAACAGCCCTCTCCCGATGGTCGCTCCGGGATGGATCTCGATCCCGGTCTTCCTCGCCGCCCTCTGGGAGATCCACCGGGCCAGGAAATAATGTTTCTTTAAATACAGCTTATGTGCCAGCCGGTATCTCAGTATCACCCGGAAGCTGGGATACAGGAATACCTCCATGTTGGACTTGATCGCCGGATCCCTCTCCCTGACAACCTGTATCTCTTCTTTAATATACGATATTAGCCCCATTTTTTCTCCTTATCGTCTTATCGTCAAAAATGTCCGCAGAAACTGCCCCGGGATTTTCCGAAAGACTAAAAAACTCCGCCTCTGCTCAGAGACGAAGTTAGTTCCGCGGTTCCACTCTAATAAAAGAATTTCTCTTTCACTCATAAGCCTGTAACGTCTGCCACACGTATCCCGCTACTTTGTCCTTTCACAGGATCAGCTCCCGGGCGCACTTCTCAGTTTATCCATACAGGGCTGCTCTCAGCCGGCGGCATCCCCTCTCTGAGTATTACCAAAACCGTTACTCTTCCCGTTCTTCGCCTTTCTTCCCTATCTTATGCAACTTTCAGCGGTTTGTCAACCCAAAGCGCCCAAACGATCTCATTATAATAATCCGCTTAAACGATCTCATTAAAGCACACCCTGGACAATCTGGTGATCTTTTTGAACTCTCCGGCGAGATGCTCTGTCAGGATCACACCCGCCCTGCCCGCGAGTTCTTCCGGCGTCACCTGCCCGAAGATCAGCTCTGTAAAGTCCGCGACCGGCAGGACGCCTTCCGAATCCTCAGTCTCTCCCACATGGAGCTCTGTCTCACCGATCCCGCTTGTCAGCTTCCAGACACGGCTGTTCTCCGTTATCAGAGGATCGATCACAGCGAAAGAGCACTCCACACACTCCTCTTCCGGCACCATCAGTGCGGACAGGAGATTCCTGAGGCTGACGATCCTGGCCATGATGAGTGGCTTCCTGCGATCCGCATACTCCGGCGGGCACGCATAAACTGGAATCTCCTGCTGCCCCGCCTGCATCCTGTCTGCCAGTTCTTCCACAGAGTTCCTGAAATCCTCCTCATAACCAGACAGGAAGAGCGGCTCCCGTATCTCCAGACCTTCCTCACCCGCATAGGCATAAAAGCCTTTCAGGACACCGTCCCGGCGCATGAGCCGCACACCGCCCCTTTCGCTCTGCTGTTCCAGGATCATAGTCTGATAATAGGCGGCGTCCCTTACCGTACACACCTGGAACCTGTCCGCAAAATATGTTTCGAAAAAGTGCGACATTTCTTCCGCGTCCCAGAGCCCGGCGTCCGAAAAGAGGACTCCTTCGCTTTTCCAGTGCAGCTCTCCGTCTCTTTTCCCGCAGATCAGCGTTCCCTGGTCCTGGCTGTATATATACCGGAAATCATACGGCGTATAGATCGCTTCCGCCGCGGGCATCAGGAACGTAAACGGGAGCCCCCTGTTGTACATTTCTTTCAGGGAGGTCCTGAGCAAAGCCCCCATATAGCCCCGGCTGCGGTATTCTTTTCTCGTGGCGACCGCAATGATATAGGCGGACGGGAATTCCTGCCCCTCCACCCTGACCATATACGGGTTAAGCTGGAGCATGGAGCAGATTTCCCCGTCTTCCTCTATGACATAGATCGCATTGTCCCTTGTCTTGATATAATAATAGTAATCCAGAAAAGCTTTTGTGTCGTCCGGAAAGACCTCTTCCCAAAGTTCTCTCGTCTTCCCGTGTTCCGACGGGTCAAGCCTGCGCAGTTTCATCCTGATCTTCCTTTCCCGCCGCACGGGCACAGCATCCACCGCATGCCGGACCAGCGTCCGTCACGTCCATGCTCCCGTAATTCAGATATCTTTCCAGCGCGCAGACCGCCTGGGAGGAAATACCCTCGCCTGAGCCGGTAAATCCAAGCCCTTCCTCTGTCGTCGCCTTTACATTCACCTGGTCTGTCTCGATCTTCAGCGCCTCTGCGATGTTTTCCCGCATCTGGTCAATATACGGACGCATCTTCGGCCGCTGCGCGATAATCGTAGCATCGATATTCTCGATCACATATCCTTTTTCATCCAAAAGCCTGCCCACATGCTCCAGGAGCCGGATGCTGGAAATTCCTTCATATTCCGGATCCGTATCCGGGAAATGCTTCCCGATATCCCCCAGGGCAGCCGCCCCCAGAAGGGCGTCCATCACCGCGTGCACCAGCACGTCCGCATCCGAATGTCCCAGGAGCCCTTTGCCATAAGGGATCTCCACTCCTCCCAGGATCAGTTTCCTGCCCGCAGTCAGCCTGTGGACGTCATATCCCATACCTACCCGCATCTTTACTTCTCCTCATAGTCATTTTCAAGCTCTTCCGTCCCCTGCGTCCCCGACTGATCTTCTGCCGGCTCATTCGGAACAGCTTCCGGTCCGGGGGCTTTCTCTGTTTTCTCATCAGATATCTTTTCTGTATCTTCCGCCGGTGACTTTACTTCTTTTTCCTCTTTCTCCTGCACACCGGCTGCTTCTTCCTGATATAAGTCTGTCCCACTTTCGCCGTCTCCCTGGGATTTTAACTCTTCTTTCCTCAGCTCCCATACTTTTTTCAGGCTGTATGCCACATACGCGATACCTACCACTGAAAAAATAACAGCCATCGCTCCCATAAACATCATATTCGCCGGTCTTTCGTTTACTGTCTGGATCAGCATCCTGATACCGAGGTAAGCCAGATAGCCTCCGAGCACGATCCGTAATCCATATCCTGTCCTGTTGTTCATTGTCTTTATCCTCCGTGATCATTCTGTGCATTATTCTATCATAACTTGCACTGCAATTCCAGAAATATCCCCGGTCAAATACTTTGAAAAACTTTTCAAAAAAAGTGTTGACATTTGGCTCATCCTGATAGTATAATAGCAAAGCGGGTTGCGGAAAGGACTTCGAAACCCGCCAAAATATGGGGTCTTAGCTCAGCTGGGAGAGCATCTGCCTTACAAGCAGAGGGTCATAGGTTCGAGCCCTATAGGCCCCATATAAAACCTGATTATGGCGGAATAGCTCAGTTGGCTAGAGCACACGGTTCATACCCGTGGTGTCGCTGGTTCAAATCCAGTTTCCGCTACTTATAAAAAACCTCGTTTTGAACGAGGTTTTTTTTCATACATGGAAGCACCCTCCCCCGATAAATTCTCTCAGCAGGGAATTCGTCGGAATATATTCGCTTCCGATCCCCACAAAATAATCAAAAAACTTCAGCAGCCTCTTTGCTTCCAGATATTCCTGCGAATCTTTGTCCACGCCGAACAGCAGCGGTTCTACATACTGCTTGAGCACAGCGAGCTCATAGAGCAGAGAGGAATTGAACATCACATCCGCCTGCTCCTGGAAAGGAAAGATATTTTTCTCCTCCCCTCTCCTCACAGAGGACCACATGGCGATCGTCTTCGTGGCAGAAGCGCCTCTCGTGCGGGCATCCCGGACGATCCTGCGGATCAGCCGTCCGTCCGTGCTCGGGATCCGGTTGTGTTCATCGATATTAAGCTGGGTCAGAGCGCTGATATAGATCTTAAATTTATTTTCATCATCCATCAGCTCTGTCAGCTTCGGATTCAGGCAGTGGATCCCCTCTATGACAAGGATATCCTGGGGTCCCAGTTTCTTCGGCCGGTTCTCATACTTCCTCTTCCCTGTCTTAAAATCAAAAACAGGGAGATAGACTTCTTTTCCCTCCAGCAGCGCCTTCATATCCTCATTGAATTTCGCGATATCAATGGCTTCCAGGCATTCAAAGTTATAATTCCCGTCCTTATCCTTCGGCGTGTGCTCCCTGTCCACAAAGTAATTGTCCACCGCGATCGGATGGGGCTTCATCCCGTTTACGCGCAGCTGTATGGAAAGACGGTGCGAAAAAGTCGTCTTCCCTGATGATGAAGGCCCTGCGATCAGGACAAACTTGACATTTCCCTTCTCAGCGATCTTCTTGGCGATCTCTCCGATCTGCCGTTCCTGATGGGCCTCCTGGACCAGGACTACCTCCCGCATATCATTCTTTGTGATCATATCATTCAACGCGCCCACAGTCTCAATATCCTGACAGTCGCCCCAGAGCACCGATTCCTTCAGCACCTGGAAGAGCTTCGGGCTGGGCTGAAACCTGGGCACTTCCTCAGGTTTTTCCCGGGTTGGCATCTGGATCACAAAGCCTTCATCATACAGGTGCAGGGAGAAATATTTCAGGCATCCCGCATCAGGTACCATATAGCCATAGTAATAGTCTTCAAATTCATTGATGCTGTATATATTGACCTTTGACACGCGCCTGTACTCAAACAGCCGTTCCTTGTCATACATGCCGTGCCTGTGGAACATTTCCACCGCATCGTAAGTATGGACGCTCCGCTTTCCGATGGCGATCTTTTCAGCAGAGAGCTCCCTCATCCGGGCGGATACCTTCTCCAGGAATCCTTCTGTCAGTTCGACACCGCCTTCCACTGTACAGTAATACCCTTTATCCACGGAAAAATGGATCCGCACCCTCTCTATCCTGTCATGTCCCGCCACATCATGGACAGCCTTGACCAGGAGAAAGCACATACTCCTTTTATAAGCCTCATGCCCGATCGGGTCCCCTGTTGTGATAAACGCGATCTCGCAGTCCCTCTCCACCCTTTTGCGCAGCTCCCTCAGATGGTTCCCATCCACGAAAGCGAGCACGATCTGGTGCTCATACCGGGGCTGGAACTCTTCGGCAATATCCTGATAAGAAGTCCCCGCGTCATACTCTCTCGTCTCTCCATTGATACAGACACTACATTTCCGACTTTCCAAATCTGCTCCTCCTTATTCTTCGTACAGCCTGCGGCACTTATATGACCTGGAACGGATGGATCACAGGCGTCGTTATAACATCGAGCACAGGCAGCTTATCTTCCAGGAATCTCCTCATATCATCGATAAAAATATATTCCGTCCCGTAATGCCCGGCGTCGATCACAGACAATCCCTGTTCTACGGCATCCAGCCCGTCGTGATGCCCGATATCCCCTGTCACGAGCACATCCGCCCCTTTTGCGATCGCGGCTGCGATGGCAGTCTTCCCGGACCCGGGGGAGATGGCGAGCCTGGAGACTTCCGCCTGCATATCCCCGAATACTTTCAGGCTCCCCAGATTCAGTTTATGCTTTACATAGACGCAGCATTCCTCCAGTGTCATGGGCTTTTCAAGCTCGCCGATCCTTCCGATCCCTTCCGGCTTCCCATCCTTTTCCATCGTGATATCCAGCACCTCGGTATTGCGGATGCCCAGGATCTTTTCCGCAAGCTCCGCCATTCCGAGCACATCGTAATTCGTGTGCATCGCATAATAAGAAATATCATTTTGGATCAGCTTCACGACTCTCCTGCTTACAAAATCTTCATCCGTCACTTTTTTCAGCGGGGAAAAGATCAGCGGATGGTGCGTGATAAGCATATCCGCCCCCGCCTCGACCGCACGGTCGATGACAGCGTCCGTCGCGTCCAGCGCGATATATACTCTCTTAACTTCTTTTTCCGTCCTTCCGGCGAGCAGGCCCACATTATCAAAATCCAACGCGGCCTCCCTCGGATAAGCAGCCTCTATCACCTGTATGATCTCTTTACACAGCATAATACACCAGCCCTTTCTCTGCTTTTCTGATCTCTTTTTCCAGTTCCTGCTTCCTCGCAGCTATCCTCGGGGAATCCTGGCCCTCGATCCCCTTCAGGATCTGCTGTTTTATATGTATCTCGCGCTCCAGGTACTGCCTGAGCACAGGATTCCTGTCCCGCAGAAGATATCTCCCATATAACAGCTCCGTCTCATCCCAGTCATTTTCACGCCGCTTCTCCGCCGCGGGATCCCCACCCGTTATCAGGCTTTCTTTTCTCCCCGGACAGGCGATCTTCATCATAGGATAATATTTGCCGTCCTCTTCCACCATATCTTCCGAGATAAACAAAAAACCTTCCTCTAAAAGAAAGGCTCTCACTTTTTCAATCTCTGACTGGGGCTGGAGTATACATTCTTTCAGCGTCCTGACAAGCCCCATCCCTTCCTTCAGGATGCGCACTGTCAGCCCGCCTCCCATGCCGGCGATCACGGCACAGTCCGCTTCTCCTGGCTCCAGCGCCGCGAATCCGTCCGACAGCCTTGTGAGGATCCGGTCTTCCAGTCCGTGTTCCCGTATATTCTCTTCCGCCCTCTCCAAAGGGCCGCGGTTCACATCCATTGCCACCGCTCCTCTGATCCGCCCGTTCTCCGCAAGCCAGATCGGGATATAAGCATGGTCCGTACCGATATCCGCCAGTACAGACCCGGCGGTCACAAGTCCTGCGACCGCCTGAAGTCTCTTTGATAATTCCATACATTTCCCCATGTCTCTGTGACAGCCCGGGATCCCCGCGCTCCGTCCGCGCCGGCTGTCAGTCAAGGTAGTCTCTTAATTTTCTGCTCCTGCTCGGATGGCGGAGTTTCCGAAGCGCCTTCGCCTCGATCTGGCGGATACGCTCTCTGGTAACATCAAACTCCTTGCCCACTTCCTCCAGTGTGCGCGCTCTTCCGTCATTCATGCCGAAACGGAGCCTGAGTACTTTCTGCTCCCTCTCTGTCAGAGTATCGAGCACCTCGTCGAGCTG
>JFBN01305834.1_pt1 | contig 12386 bp, 11 predicted proteins | sample 768741 | NCBI WGS metagenome assembly JFBN01 (sample SAMN01983846, study PRJNA193217) | chicken gut metagenome | biome: terrestrial biome; isolation source: ceca of Broiler chicken | host: Gallus gallus | place: United Kingdom: England | collected 2010-09-07
TTTCAAATTTAGCGTTTTTCCGGCCATGTTTCCGCCTCCTCCCAGTGCAAACAATCCCGGCGCAATGCCGGGAAAGTCGGTTATTTAATATTGTGAGCGTCCATAAATTCAATCGCTTCTGTTACCGGCCGCAATTCTTAGCCGACGCCGAACACAGCCCGGAATTCCAGAACGCCTTTTCAAAGCTTCTGGAAGAAGACGCAAAGGGAAAAATCATCACCCTTGCCTGCTTCTGCGGGTATGAACCCATGTGCCATCGCAGCATTTTAAAAGAACTGTACGAACAGGCAAGAAAGGAAAACGTATGAACCGAAAAACACGAAGACCCATGCAGATCCTGATCACCGAAACCAACGTAGACGGATGCGGCGGCAACGCCGTCGTACCCGTTCTGTTTCAGCGAACACTAACCGAACAGGAACTTCAGCTGTTAAAAGACATCCTGTTTGTCACCAAACAGTACACGCCCGTAGACGAACGGGACACCAATACCATGGTATCGGAAGCGCTAACCCGTTTTCAAAAGTCCGTTCCGGTTTCCTATACATTCAATCATTTCCACAACCTCACGTTTTAAAAAATAATAAAAAATGAAAGGAGGGCCTATGACAACCAAAACAGACACCATCTACATGCATGTGGATGGTTCTTTTCTTACCGATCTGGTACGTACCTGGTTTTGGGACGAACACCGCCCCATCTCCGCCTGTGTCGATCTGATCCGCGCCTGCTGCGCCGGATATACGGAATCAGAGATCTACGCATTCACCACGGAAATCCTGGAAGGACGCAAACGCTTCGACGGCATCGACACCTTTCATCTGGTAGACGACAACCAGAACATCCGACCGCTACTGCTTGCCATGGAACAACAGGAACGCAATCTCTTACTGTCCCAGATCCAGACAGATATGGAACACGACTTCCGGAAATACGTAGACCGCTGGTCTACCCTGAAATCCACACACAAAGACGCGCTGGATTTATACCACCCCATCACATTGGAAGAACACCGCCAGTATTATACCCAAACACAGGAAAGCAGCCTTCACGAATGGGAAGACCTGATGGTTGGTGATCTCCCACTGATCGAAACACCCACCATGGGCGGACTTTGGCTCTCTCAGCGTCCAGAACTGGTCTTAACCGCCTGCAGATCCGAACTTCAACGCATCGGTACTACCAGCTTTTGGGAAAACATCTACGAAGCCGTCAAAGACGATCCCGTCTTTGCGAACCGGAACGCACGCTACCGGTTCTCCACAAGACCAAAACCGCCGGTACCGGCACCAAAGCTTCCAGAAATCAAAAACATTCCGCCGGAAGGTTCCCCGTATCTCAGTCCCGCATGGTTTGATGAACAGTACGCCATCACCAAAGACTTAATCTACCGGATGGTACCCGATGATCTGACCAATTGGGAAGGTCTCATCGCACCAAACGGTGACTTTTACAGCTGTTCCTTCGGCAGTCACAATCTGAAAGCCTACTACCTGATTAAACGATATCCGGAACGCTTTCCTGAATTTTCCAATTTTCCCATAGAACGCGCGCTGGATATACTGCGCGACCGCGGCTGGTGCGCCACCCGATCCGTCTGGACACAACATGTCATGTACCCGAATCTTCCGGTACAGCCGACAAAACACCAGATTCATACGCTCTTGAACCTTTGTGAAAAACATCGCGTAACAAACCCGGACCTCCTGTCCGACGTATATCAGAAAATGAACGAATAAAACGGGAGCGGCAGCAGAAAGGAGGAATACACATGTTCGAAAAAAACAGCATTGCCTATTATTACGAATACGAATCAAAACTGGGCGTTTGCCGCGCCCGTATGTTGGACAAACCAAACCCAAAAACCGGCACCATTGAGGTACAATTGTATCCCATTGGAACACCAATTTTGACCAAACATGTGAACGTAACGAAGCTGTATCCCAGCTACGAAATTGCATGCCATACGGCCCAATTTGATACCCTGATGCGTACCATACCGGAAGAAATTCGAAACCAGTACAATTCAGAAATTTTTGACGGAATTGACGACACGGAAACCTTGATCCTTTGGCTGTACGCACAGATTGACGATCCCAATAAGAAAGCAATTGCCGCTTACGTCATTGAAAACACCACCGGGAGACACCCGGATGCCTGACCAGGAGGTAACACCATGAACGCCATCACATCTTTTCGTGACGAAAACTATTTCTTATCCAACATGTTCCCCTGTACCATCTCCTTTGAAGGTGTGACCTATCCATCCGCAGAAAGCGCCTTCCAGGCAGCCAAATGCCTCGATCCGAATGACCGGATCCCGTTCACAAAACTGAACGGTTACGCAGCGAAAAAGCTGGGACGGAAAGTCGCGCTGCGCGCCGACTGGGAAACTGTAAAACAGGACATCATGTACCAGATCCTGAAGGCAAAATTCAGCCAGCAGGAATTCAAAACACAGCTGCTTCATACCGGTAATGCCGAACTTATCGAAGGCAACACCTGGAACGATACGTTCTGGGGCGTCAATATCCGCACCGGAAAAGGCCGCAACCATCTCGGCAAGCTGTTGATGCGGGTTCGTACCGAACTCGCATCCAACGGCCGGCCAACGATCGTTGTCCTGGGTGGTTCCTTCAACCCACCAACCCTGGCACACGAACAGCTGCTATTAGAAACAATCAAAAAGACCCATGCCGATTTCGGTATCTTCGTTCCGTCTTCCGAAGCATACGTCACACGAAAAATGAACAAAACCGCCAGCCGCTTCTGCTATTCCGAAGCACAGCGAAAAGCTATGCTGGATTTAATCTGTGAAGACCAGCCGAAACTCAAGGTTGACACCTGTGAATACGGCGATGATGGCAAAGGACACACCTTTCAGACCATGCAGACCATCCAGAAAGCATATCCCGATCACACCATCAAATTCTTAATCGGCGATGACAAGCTGAACATCATTCCCCGCTGGGGAAACGCAGAAACATTCTTTCAGACCTTTGGCTTCGTCGTCTGCTGCAGAACCGCAAACGATCAGGTCACATGCAAAAAACGTATCGCCGACCACCCGGTACTTCGCCGCTACGCAGACATCTTCTCCATTATCACGATACCCGATGGTCTGGAAATCATCAGTTCCACAGCAGTACGAACCGCCATACAGAACGGCTATGAAGAGGATCTGAACGCAATGCTGAACCCAAAGGTAAAACAATATATCAAGGAGGTACACACATGATTCTTGAAATCCAAAGCAACGAACCAAACGCATGTCCCTGTGTTCCGGATTACCTGAAGATCAACGGTGTCAATCAGAAAAACGAACCCATCGAACTGATTCTGGACATCATAGGAGAACACATGTTCTCACGAACAGGACTGTGCTGTAAAACCAAAGGGGAACTCCGTCTTTGGATTGAAGAGTACACACCCACCAGCTATACAGCAAAACAACTGTTCGACTGGATCAAAAACACAAAACAACCAATCCTCGGACTGTCTCCGGCAAACGAACACGGAATCATCCCGGATACCGTTCAGGCACATCTGGAACTTCATACCGGAACCACCGTAGAAACCCTGGACTTTACCTGCTGGACGGAAAAAACAGAATGAAAGGAGCCTACGTTATGAACAAATCCATCCGAATCAGCCCCAAACACGGCGCAAACCCCACCCTACCCGTCTGCTTCTGGTGCGGACAGGAAACGGGCGAACTCGCGTTGCTGGGCTATCTGAAAAATGACGCACAAGCACCCCAACACATCGTTCTGGATTACGAACCCTGCGACCAATGCAAAGCCCTATGGGACCAGGGTGTCGTTCTGATCGAAGTATCCGAAACACCGCTCACACCAGAACAACCGCCCATCCAGGACAACCTGTATCCGACCGGTCGCAGCTGTATCCTGAAAGAAGATGCCGTCTCCAGAATTTTCACACCAGAGGCAGCCGAAGCGATGCTTGCCAAGAAAAAAGCCTTCTTATCCAAAGACGCCTATGAACGGATCGTCAAAAATGCATAAAAACAGTCTCTCGACCACACGTCGGGAGACCTTTCTTTTCGAAATCCCGCAGAACGCGCAAATTTGCCCTTTCCTGCCGTTTTCCTGATTTAGATAATAAAGATATCATCGAACATCCAAAAAATCGATCTGAAGGCAAAATACAAGGTCACTTTTTTGTCGAAATCGAAACTTTTTCGCGGGAGCCGAACAGAACCATTGTTACAAACAATAAACACTACACTGTACAAAAAGAAAGGAGATTCCTATGTCGAAAACCATCTGTTTCACCGGCCGCCGGCCCAAAGACCTGTTCGGCTATTACAATTACGACGCCTACAAAGAAATCCAGGACGTCTTATCTCCGATCCTGGAAGCACATTACACCGCCAACGGCGTCCGCAATGCCATCTCCGGCGGCGCACAGGGCTTCGATCAACTGGCTTTTTGGACGGTCTACACGTTCTCCAAAAAGCACCCTGATATGAAAAACACCGTCTACATCCCGTTCTACGGACAGGATGGGCGCTGGATGGAGAACGGACTATTCGGACAGAACGAATACCGCCGCATGCTAAGCCTTGCGGATGAAGTCAAATGCGTCAGAGACATGCTTCCGAACGGTGATCGGTACAATGTCCCGGCACTAATGATGAAACGCAACGAAGCCATGGTCGATGACGCAGACATTGTCATTGCGCTGTATCCATTTGACATGGACTGGAAAACCATGTCCGGCGGTACCGCAAACTGTATGCGCTACGCCCATCGAAACCACAAACCGATCCAGCAGATCGATCCGTTCACCAAACAGATTCGATGGGTCTAAAAAAGGCTGCCCTCACGGGCGGCCCTTTTTTATCCCAACTGCAGATCCTCTTCAAAATCTTGCGCTTCCGAAAGTAAACGACCAAACCGGCTTTCCGCCATCTGACCACGATCCAACGTCTTTTCTCTTTGTAATTCCTGCGGCCATGGATGATACTGAATCGCACGCATATCCCGCTGCGAAATCTTCGCACCCTGATCCAATACCTGAAGGTGACACTTCGAAAACTCCGCTTCCGGAATCACATACTGATGATTTGCATCCACAAACGCACCGGCGTTCCCCTTCATTCCCTGAGCCAATGCAGAAAATGGGGGCGGCGAATCTTTCAACCGAACATGATCTTTATCACGTTCATACACAGCACCAACATCATCATAAGCAAAATGTTGCTGAACCAAAGAATTTTGAAACATCATCCGCATGGGATATACGCCATACACTTCAATCTGTGAATCCTTTGTACTCACAACAACACCTTCCCGATGAAGCAAACGTCCATGATCATTCACCAAAAACCTTACGCCCTGTCCTACGCTTATATTCATCCAACGCACCTCGCATATTTTCTTGAACATTTTCAGGAAGACACTTCATAGAAGCCACAACCGGAAAAATAGAATGATAATACTCCCGATGATATTCAATCAACACATAACTGTCAACACCATATTCCGCAGCAAGTTCCTCCGTCTCATACAAAATTTCGACAAAATCAAGCAGCTGCTTTTTATCCTCCGGATTTTCCCAATCAAATTGATTCGACTCATAACATACCAGTTTCCCATCAATCACATGAATGAACTCATCCACCGTCACAACATCTCTCGGCTCATGCACGCACAACACACCCTTTCTAAAAAGAGGACGGCTGTTACCAGCCGCCCTCACCGTTTATTTCCGTTTCTTCTTAAAGAAGATCGCCGCGCTTCCAGCAAACACTGCCGTTCCGCCGATTAACGGCAGGAACGTTGCAAACGTGGTCGTTGCTCCGGTCAGCGGCAGCTTCAGTGTTACGTCATTCGTAATCTCATACGTCTGATCGAACACATAATAGCAGTTCTCTACCGGATCGTAAACGCATTTACCCTTATCGATACCATTATCAATCACTTCCCGTTCCGTTAAGGTCATCGGAGCCTTGATCGTAATAGTCTTTGTCAGAAGAGTCAGTCCGGAAGCGGTATCAATTTCGGTCAGTGTGTACGTATCCGGATACAAATCCCGGAACTCCGCAATACCGTTACTGCCGGTCGTTGCGGTACCTACCACCTGACCTTTACTGTTACGCAATTCATAGGTCGTGCCAGACTGCGGCTGATTGCTTCCATTGAACTTCTTAATAATGATGTTACTCGGTTTCGGAACGTCCTCGGACGTAAATTCATTACCGCCCTGAAGATTTGCTCCAGAACTGCTACTCGTAATCTGCGTTACATAAACACCACCATTCGTAGCAACCGTATTACCATTCGTATCCTTCAGATAACCGTTTAACGTAAAGCCAGATGCGGGTTTTGTCTCTTGAATCGTCAACGTACCTAACGGAAGACAAGCAGTAGATCCCGCACGATACAAATCATCACTCAACGAATCAACTAAAAACTCATCCGCAAGCATTGCGTAATAAATTGTACGATTCCCCTGTGTGCGCTTCTGTACCTCAATCACCCAGGTACGTGTCGGTGCAGACGGAAGATTGTTTCTGTTATAATAACCATCATAATACCGAATCGTAAACTGTGTACCAGCCAACGATGGCATCGTATCCGTCACACCCCCGCTAGGAACCTTATCAATCCGAATAATTACAGGGTCGTTTTGTGGCTGATCCGTAGAAGTCACACGAACCGGATATGCTTCCGAACTACTTGACGTCACATTCACCGTATAAATCTGAGTATCTCGGTTATACCCTGTCGGCGGATTGATTTCACGAACATAATACGTTCCGATCGTCAAACGAACTTTATTCGTATATCCATCGTTATCCTGTACCGTCAAAGTGGCCACCTGATTGCTGACCGAATTACCGTTTCGATTCTTATACACACCGTACGTAGCTCCACGAAGTGTATAACAATCATTTCCATTCGTGATACTGGTATTTCCGGACTTCTTATACACCTGTAACCAACCAGCCGCAATGGTATTTGTCAAAGTAATCGAATACCCACTGTCATCATTTCCTGACATATCGCCATGCGAATATGTATAGTTTGACGGAACGGTATCCTCCCGCACATCATAAGTATGTCCGGTTTCCAGACCACTCCAGGTATAAGACCAGTTATTACCAGCATTCAGCGTCGCACTATCATAACGAGAATTGTCACGATACAGATTCACACTAATAGAAGCAGGACGAACCTGAAGCGCATTGTTATCATCCGACCATACCTTATTGACAGTAACACTGGTTTCTCCGCCGCGGGTCATGAAAATAATATCCTGACAACCTCTACCACATACAATCCTATACGCGGTATACTGATTAATGAAAGCATCCCACTCACCACTCATAACACGCGGATAGATGACATTATAAATGTTCAGGAGACCAGCCTGCTCATCAGCGTTGATACCCGGGAGTACACCCTGATTACGATAACCAATCAACGCATGGATGTATACACGACGATAATCCGCACGACCCTGATCCGCAAGACCAAATAAGTTATCACCAACGCTCTCCAGATCTTCCCCATATGCCGTCAGCATACAAAAAATATACCACTTCGCATTGGTCGGTTCTGATTCATTCAGATTTACGATGTTCGTATAAGTACCATCCGGAGGTGACGCATTTACCGGGTCCATACAATAAGCATCACCGACAACATCTACACCAGGAGCCGTTACTTGGTAACGTCCAGTACGATAAGTACCCGTCGGATACGACTGCATACCGGTACGCTTCAAGGTCACAGAAGAAGGTGTTGCGCGTGTCGATGCTGACGCTGCCATCGTAGCAGCTGCCACATCCATCATCATAGGAGATGCAACAACCGAAATCTCTTCCTCACTCACATTTTCATCACCAGGAAGAACCGATTCCTCCTGCGCCAGATCATTAACATAATCAGACCCTTCCACTACATCTTTCGGATATCCGCGATCCAAAAGATTCGATTCCAACACTGCGGAATCATACGATTCCGTTGTTTCGGAATCCAGAGCAAAATCTACAGAAATCTGCAGATCGGATGTTGGAACCTGAACTTCTGACAGATAACCGCCATCTTCCGTTTCCTGAAGGTCTTCCATCGTTGCCAGAACTTCACCAGAAGCATTTGTTGCTTCAAAGTCGCTCAGAACATAACCTTCATCCGGCCAAATCCAAGTGGATACCACAATACCTTCCCTGGCATCAAACACCAAAGACGGACCCTCCGTATCCGGAAGTACCGAAACACGGCTGGAACCTTCATCATTGGTCTGAGCAAACACCTGACCACCAGCAACCGGAATCGAATACGTCACATCATGTGTCACATCTGTAACTTCCACAATGTCAGAAACCGTATCTTTTGCATCGGTTTCCTCTTCCGTCTCTTCTGAAACTTCTTCCGTATCCTCTACCGTTTCTGAATCTTCCGTTTCAGGATTCTCAGTCTCATTTGTTTCCTCAGACATTTCATCTTCCGAACCTACCGATTCCTCCAAAGCATCCGAAGGAAGTTCATCCAAAATCTGATCAATACCAGTCAAAGCATCATCCGAACTTTCCGAACCGGAAACATCTGTCTCGGAATCTGTTTCTGTATGATCCGCAGATGTTTCACCTTCCGTACCCTCTGTCTCTTTATCATCAGAAACCGTAACATCATCTTCTGTCTCCGTCTCAGAGCCATCCGTTACCGTATCCTCTTCAGTGCCTTCTTCCGGCACTTCAATTTCAACAGAATCATCCGGTTCCTCTACCGTGATATCAGAACCATTCTCAGGTTTCTCAATCACAATCGGATCTTCCGAAGGTTCTTCCTCAACATCTTCCACTGGAGGTTCTACTGAAATCTCAGCTTCATTCCAAGTCAACTGCCAAGCAGCATAAGATGTTATATCTTCTTCAAAAACAATCTCAGGAACCACCGTTACAACCGACGGCATGTCCATGGATACAGCAACATCAAACGCATATTCCGAATCTGCCGGAAGATCCATAGACAGATACGTTGCTGTTATCGTCTCTTTATCTTCCGCATACTCAAATACCAAATCTGCCGTTACATCCACCGTTTCTTCCCCGGTATCTACCGGAATTGAAACCTGAGATTCTTCCGTCAAACCTTCCAACTGAATCAAATCCGCAGGATTCGCAAATGCGTAATCTGTCGGATTTTCCGGAACCTCAAGATCATCATCCCAGAAATACAGGCGCAGATCCGCATCCGTTGTTTCCTGATTGAACGCATCCACATGAAGCGTCTTTCCATCACCCACCGTACCGGTACTGGAAGCAACCTGTGTTTCTTCCCCCTCCGTCACCGGTGTCATGACGATTCCGTCATCCGAACCCAAAGACAACGTCGCGCCAAATTTCGGCGCTTCTACTTCGATTTCACCCTCCGTAGAAGGTTCTGTCGTGTCCGGTTCCGTGATGACAATCGCATCTTCTGTTTCGCCGTCCTGAATTTCGATGACCGGCGCTTCCGTTTCCGAAACAATATCAATACCAGAAGTATCGGATGCAGCCAATACAGGTACGGGCAAAGCAGATGCAACCATGGCTGCCGCCAAGGTTAATGAAGTCAGAACTTTTGCTCTATGCTTCATATTTCATTCTCCTTTCCGATCACGTTTCATAAAAGAAAAGGCTCCAAGACAGACAAGTATGTCTGCTCAGAGCCATTGTCTTACATAAATTCATCAACGATACGACTCCGGCTCCCCATGCAGCGAATCAAAAAGACTACTGCAAGAACGCTGACACAAAGGCCAAGACTGATTCCCAGCGCCTTACGGTATTCCGACATCCATTCGGAGTCAACTGCCTTCGTCGTCAAATTAGAAGGATCTGCTGCCGCTTCCTCATAATCTGTACGATGACCGCGTACCAACAAACGATGCGAATTGACACCATACGGTGTACAGGTTACCAACGTACAGTAATCCTGTCCAGGTTCCACCTGGAGATTACTGATCTCAGCCGGAAGAACGGTTGTCTTTTGATCCACCTGATAAGCCAATTTCTCTCCAAAGACATGGAGAAAGAAATAATCGCCCTCTTCCATCGCCGTCAGATCCGTAAAAAGCTTCGCATTGCTCAAGCCGGAATGTCCAGTCAATACCGTATGGGTACTCTCTCCCCCAATCGGAAGAGAAGTTCCCTGCAAATGTCCCACTCCCTTTTCCAGTATCGCCTCTGACGTACCGTGATAAATCGGTAAGGACACATCAATCGCAGGGATCTCTATGACACCCATCACCCCGTCATCCGTCATATTCAGCAAATCATAATACTCCCCGGCTTCCTCATCCAGCTGTTCCTCCATGAAAGGGTCTGTCAGCTGAACATGCCCGCCGGCAATCACTTCATTATAAGCTTGCGCCTGCTGAATTTGTTCTTGTACCGCCGGATCTGTCTCGTCCACATCGGAGGCTTCCACTGTTTGCACAATGGAATCCGCCCGATGCTCAAAGACATAATTCGCGATTACAGGATATGCGAAGAGTCCTACCGCGACTATCAGGAGCAGGACCGCAAATACATAACGAAGTGCGTTCCTTTTCCTCATATGCTTTTACTCTCAAGCTGCGCTTTTGTTAGATTTCCGGGTCAGTACAATCACACCAGCAACTACCACAGCAGCTCCAGCCAGAGTAACGATCAGAGTACCAGTACCACCGGTCATCGGCAGTTCAAAGGAAGGTGTATTGATAACTGTTACCGGAACGTAAGCGTTGGTAGACTGGATGTTCTTCACATCGTGTACAGTCATCGCTACCTCGTTACCATCAACCGTTGCAGATGCACGATCACCATTCTGTTCGATCACAGTCTTGTTCGGGTTTGCTTCGATGTCAGAAGTATCGTACAGTGTCGTTCTGGACGGAATGAAAGTATCCTCGGTCTGCTGGATATCAAACGTGATAGGCTCTTTCAGCAGAGAGTATCCATCAGACGTATGGATCTCAGTCAGTACATAGGTATTGGCTTCCAGACCTTCGATAATCAGCTTACCGTTGGTATCCGGAACAAATACCGTCCCTTCTCCCTCCGTAGCACCTTTTGTTGCATCGGTCACATAGTATTTGCCCGCACTTGCCTGTTTTGCAGTGATATAATGACCGTCGGTCTTATTCTGCAGCACGAACTGAACTTTCGTAAAGTCGAATTCCTGATCAGATTCTGTGAACTGTTTGGTCAGATCCAGTGCGTAAGTATAAACTCTCGCACGATCTTCCAGGGTATCACTATATTCCATAGAAGTACGCTTCCAGGTCAGCTCGACGTTATTGGTGTTACCATGGTCACCGAGGATCGGAGTCGCATCGGAGTTTACCGTTGCGGTATAAGCAACAACCAGATAACAGTCAGACAGTTCCGGGTTAATCTCAGCCAGACCACCCAGGGTCGGAGCGATGGTCAGCTGATTGTACTCAGCAGACTGAGACGCATAATTCTCGCTGAACTGCGTTGCACCATGTTTCCAAGTCACAATCGCATTTTCCGTATTGTTTGCCATTGCATCGTCTCTGTTATCATAGAAGTAAATGGCAGCATCTCTGTTGTAGCTCAGACCTTTGTCCAGCTGGTCAACGAATGTATACTGCGTTAAATATGTAGCCTCAGAAGTAATCTTCGGCAGATGGGATACGAAGATGTAATCCATTACATCGCCTTCGGAACCAGTCGCGCTGTCCTTGTACTCAGGCTCATCGTACAGTTCCGCATCGTCATGCTGACGAACCTTCTTGTCCAGATCCGGAATGTTGGTCTGGTTCTTCGGATATACGTATACATCATAGAACCACTGCTCACCATCGTCGTTCGTCATCGGGACGGAAACGAAGAACGGGTCAATCGTGGTATTTACATTGGCAGGAACTTTCGTCTCTACAAAGAAATACAGACCCAGTTCCAGGTTGTCGGCATTTGCCAGACCATTTTCATCAGACATCATCGTCGTACGATTTGAAACGCCTTCGATATAATTTTCCAGCGCGTTCTTTCCTGCAGTATTGTCGGTCAGCAGATTTTCCAGAGCCGTATTGATCTCGGTGGAATTATACAGACCGTCACCGCGAGTATCCTCCAGCTGAAGTACATCAGCCAGTCCGCTCGGCAGATTGTACAGAACCTTAATCTCTCCGTTCTCGGTTACGGTGTTGATATCAGCAACCTTCGCATACGTAAACTCAACACCTTCGATCTCATAACGTTCCAGAGCGGCTTCTGCCTCTGCGTTCTGCTCACCATTGGACTCCCACTGATCCAGATCCACACCATCCTCCTGAGCCGCAGTCATATCATACTTATGCAGCGTGATGGAACCCTTCTTACTGGTGTCAATGATATCTTCCGGAGCAGCCATAACACCAGCGGCGGG
>JFBN01012044.1_pt1 | contig 12385 bp, 13 predicted proteins | sample 768741 | NCBI WGS metagenome assembly JFBN01 (sample SAMN01983846, study PRJNA193217) | chicken gut metagenome | biome: terrestrial biome; isolation source: ceca of Broiler chicken | host: Gallus gallus | place: United Kingdom: England | collected 2010-09-07
CCTTATTAAGGGAGATGTCCGCGGAAGCGAAAAAGGGTTTCCGGAATCCGGAGGATTTCCGTGCCCGCCCCTACGGATTTTAGCAAAAATTCAATTCCTTTCGCAGCCGAAAGTTCCTACAAACACGCAGTTTCAACGGAATATGTCTGCACAGCTTCTGACTTCTGAACCCTGTACGCCGCCCGCTCCTTGCTTGAGTAAACGTTTACTCATAAATGAAATGAAGCCGCGCCATGCGCTGCTGTTTCTGTTTGCTCCCCGCCCGCGTGCCGTTCGTTCGGGCGTATCTGCCGGGCAAGCGAAGCAAGGGGTTTTGCCCTCGCCGTTTTCCGCACGCCGTGCGTGCTTCCTTTTCGCTTCTGCGCCGTGCGCGCGCCTGTTTCACTTCTGCGCCGCGCTGTGCGCTGCGCCGTGGGAAAGCGCGTTTCTCGTCTGCAAGTTGTAAAGCGCTTTTGCCTTTTTCCGTGTGATTCTTTCCTTTCGCCACGGAGAGCCTGTCATACGGTTGGGTAAACGTTTACGCTTTGGGTAAAAAGAGACGTTCTACGCCTCTTCAAACTGCCCGCCTGTGGACGCGCGCACCACCAAATGCACCGGGAGCGTGATGTGCCGCCGCTCGGGCTGTTTGCCGTCGATGATCTGTAAAAGCGTATCCGCCGCAAGCCGCCCGATCTCCTCGGTCGATTGGTGCACGGAGGTCAGCGGAACCGCGCCGTAATGCGCGATGGCGGTATCATCATAGCCCACCAGCTTGACCTGCCCCGGGATCTCGACGCCTTCTGCGCGCAGCGCATTGCACGCGCCTACGGCGAGTGCGTCCGCCGTGCAGAACAGCCCGTCGAAGCCGCCCGCCTGCCAAACGGCTTTCGCCTTTTCGTACCCTTGCCGGACGCTTACGTCGGGGACGATCTCCACGCGCACGGCATCGTCATGCAGCCCCGCTTCCCGCGCCGCCTGCCGGAAGCCTGCTTCACGGGCGTTGTGGGTGGAGATGTCGTCGCGGTATTTGAATATGCAGAGCCTGCGGCAGCCTTTTTGCAGCAGCTCACGGGCGGCAAGCGTACCGCCGAGGAAATTGTCGGATTCGATCAGGCTGTAGTTGCCTGCTTCCCGCGCCGTCTGGGGTTCGCGGTCGATAAATACTGCGGGCAGATGCGACAGACGATCAAACGCGTGCGGCGTGCCGGAAACATACATCACACCGCTGACCTGCTGGGAAAGCAGCATATCGAGATGCCGCCGCTCGATGTCCGCCTTTTCATCCGTGTTGCAGATGATGGTGGAATAACTGTGCGCAAACAGCCGCTCCTGCAAATGCAGGGTGATGCGCGCAAAGTATTCGTTCGTAATGTCGGGAACAACGACGCCGACCGTTGCAATGCGCTTGGTGCGTAACCCCCGCGCAGCGAGATTCGGCGTGTAGTTGTATTCTTTGAGCGCCTTTTTGACGCGCGCTTCGGTCTCCTTGGAAAATCTGCCGTTGTTGTTGATGACGCGCGAAACCGTTGCCACGGAGACGCCTGTGATCTTTGAAATCTCACGAATCGACACCGAATCCGGCTTCATCCGTTCCCCTCCTCGCTGAGTAAACGATTACTCATCCTGGCGCCATTATACGCCCGCAATTTTGCTTTGTCAAGCAAAAAATACAAATTTTTTAAAAATTCTCTCTATTTTTTGTGTTCTTGTTCAAAAACACGAATTTTACTGCTTGTATTTGGCGATTTTATCCATGGTTTTTGGAAAAAGGAGCTTCTGTGCCAAATTCGGCGCCTTTCATTGCCTCGGCTTTGCTTGGCGGGGGAAAGATGCTGTTCGGCGCTTTGCCCGGTATTGGTTTATTTGATCCGAAATCCCGACGGTTCTTTAAAAACAATTGTTGCCACCGTGTCAGAAGGCTGGTATAATAATACTTCTGACACAGTGTCAGAAAAGAGTCGGGATTTGTTTTCGCCGCAGGCAGACCGCCGCCTGCCGGGGGTAATAAAGGATAAGAACCGCGCCGGTGCAGGTTCGGCGATCCCCGCCGTTTACGAAGGAGGCATCTGCAATTGTGGAATATGCAAAATTAGGGAACACCGATATTGAGGTATCCAAGCTCTGCGTAGGCTGCATGAGCTTCGGCAAGGCCGGGACGCTCCACGACTGGACCGTGGAGGAGACCGGGACGGAGAAGATCGTAAAACACGCCTTGGATCTCGGCATCAACTTTTTTGACACCGCCAACGGCTATTCGGAGGGCACCAGCGAAGAATACTTGGGACGGGCGCTTGCGGAAAAATACGGCGTCAAAATGCAGCAGATCGCGCCGGCATGGGAGTGGGCAAAGGGCGTGACGTCGCCGATCATCGGCGCCACCAAAGCCGCCCACTTTGACGATGCGGCGGGGGCGTTTGACGTCCGGCTCACACAAGAGGACACGGCCTTTCTCGAAGAGCCGTATGTGCCCCACAGGATCGTCGGCGCCATCGACCGCAACCCGGAAGAGGGCGTTCGGCTTCTGGATGTCAAGAAATAAAGAAAGCGAGGAACAACGCATGCGCATCACCATGCATCTCTATTACACCGGCAAGGACGGCAGCGCCCGCAAATTCGCCGAGGAAATGGAGCACAGCGGGACTGCCGACCTGATCCGCGCGGAAGCGGGAAACGAAAGATACGACTACTTTTTCCCGATGAATGACCCGGAAACGGTGCTGCTGATCGACAGCTGGAAAGACCAGGCGTCCCTTGACGTCCATCACGCCTCGCCCATGATGGGGACCGTCGCCGCCCTTCGCGAAAAATACGACCTGCACATGCGCGCGGAACGATACGTTTCGGACGACGCAGGGATCCCGGCATCGGATGCAAAATTCATTAAAGAATAAAGGGAACCCGATCGGTATGGAAAAGGGGACGGTTCCGTGTCTCAAAAAGACACGGAACCGTCCCTGTTTTGATGTAATAATTCAAGCAAAAAATCGCAGTATTAGCGGCAGAAAACAGAAAAAAATTTTAGCAGCAACCCAAAGCCCAACATTCCGCCTACAATGCCCAGAATGATTTTTGTTCGCGTTTTGTCGGACACAAGCCGCACGCCCGAAGGGGATGGTCCTCACTCCATTCTGTCCAGAGAATCGGCAATGCGTTGCTCTTGATTTTTAATGGCATCTAATTTCGATCGGAGTTCATAATCCTCCATACATAATTCCCCTTATAAACAAAGTCACTATCCTTAGTTCCCCGTTCTTCTTTTCCGGTGTGCGGCGGGGGTTCACCGCACACCGTATAGCCGTCTCTGCCGCAAAAACGTTTTGCACTTCCCATTTTCACAACAGAGGAGACGGTAAAAAAGGATCAGGAAAGCGCATATCCTTCGGCGTCCTGCTGCTTTCCCATAAAGATCATGACCGCGATGACAATATTGTAAATCCAAAGGGCGAAAAATCCCAAAAGACCCAATCCCACGAAAAGCAGGAGGATCGCAGAAACAAAAGACAGTACGATATTCACGATCCCTTTTTGTTTGAATCCCAAATAAAACCAATGAATCCCCAAATGCCCTAAAAATATTGCCAAAAGCCCTGCCACGATTTTCGACTTTTCGCCGACCTGTCCGCCGCCCTTTTGGGATATGCTTGCGCCGCAGTTCAGACAAACCGCGGCATTTTCATTTACCGCGCACCCGCAGTTGGCGCAAAAGCCTTTGCCTGCGTTTTTCGCCGCGCCGCAATTCAGGCAAACCGCTGCGTTCTCGTTCATTTCGCTTCCGCAATTTTTACAATACATATGGATTCTCCTTTGCTTTCTGTTTCTTGTTTTTTAGGCGAACCGCTCCGTCACGGTGGTGACGTTATAATCTGCTTTGTTGGACACCACGTTTGTGTTGACGAGGCTTTCCATGCTGGTTACATCCACAGACCATTCAAAATCCTTTGCCGCCGGGTCTGTCCGCCCCCAGCCCAGGGTACCGTCGGGGTAGCGGATCAGGTTCTTCGCCGTGATCGTAAAATAGCGGTTTTGCATCTCATCATCGAGCCTGCGCTTTATTTTAATAGAGTAGGTTATATCTACACGATTGACATATTCGGTTTCCTTCGGGTATTTACTGCGCGTGTTCGCTTTCAGCGCGCTGAAATAGATCTCTGCACGTACCGGCGGTTCGTGTGCTTGATATACGTGATCTCCATATCCGCTTATATCATAACCCCAATCCAATAAGTTAGTTCCGCTGTTAAACGCCGTGATCGAAGCCAGATAGTCCGCCGCCTGCGCCTGAAATTCGCTCAAGTCGATATCCTCCGGCAGCGATTCCAAATAGACAGGGACATCCTCCACCGTGTAGACCTGCGACGCCTGCTGCAGCGTATACGAGCCGCTTTCGTCGGTGTTTGTCAGGATCGCGTACACCGTAACGCTGTCGCCCTCGGCAAAATACCCCTCGGTCGTGATCTCCTGCGGGTCAAGCGAGTATTGCACATACATTTGCACATCCTCGCTGCACTGCGCATTGTTAAACGAGATCGTGCAATACGGCGAAATGCCGTCGAACTCCACGACCAGCCCCGCAAACGCATCCAGCCGCTTGGTCGTATGCGCGCCGGCGCCGTCCTCTTCGTCGGCAAATACGACTTCCCCGCCGTAAGCGTCGGTCAGGGGTTCCCCGCGCATATCCAGCACATAATCATACCCGCCCGCACAGCCGCCGAACAGCAGGAGCACAGCGGCAAGGCAAAGAGAAAGACTTGCGTTTCGCATCCGCTTCATTGCCTTACACCCCCGCTTTGCTGTTTTATGTCCCTGTGCAAAAGCCCGAGCACGACCGGCAGCGCCAGCGAATCCGCCATCAGCAGAAAGCCCGAAGCCGTCAGCCGCAGCGAGGCGTAATCCGCATATTCGCCTGTGTTATACATAAAGAAAACCACGATCCCGCAAAAGCCGACGATAAAAAGCAGCGAAAGCGCACACATCACGGCGGCGGGCAAAAGGCAGACCGCGCGGTACGGCAGCTTTCCCCACAGCGGCAGCAGCAGGAACAGCACCGCCGCAGCAACCAGCGCGGCGCCCATAAAAAGGAACACATAGAGGAACGGCAGTTCCTCCGCCAATTCTCCCAAAACCGTAAACGGCGCAGAATCGACCGCTGCGGAGAGCGCCCCCACACCGAGCAGATCGTCCGCTTTCCAGATATCCCAAAACGACAAAATCGGGTTTAAGAGGACGAGCACCGCCGACAGAATCAGCAACACCCGATTCGGCCGTGCCACCGGTACTGCCAAAGCGCTTGGCTCGGGCGTGCCGAAACCGTCCGCAGGCAGCACTTCCCGGACAGCCGCCCCGCAGCCCGTGCAAAAGGAAACGCCGTCGGGCAGCGCCTGCCCGCAATTCGTACAAAACATCCGTTATCCTCCTTTATCAGATGCTGCGGGCGTCGGACAGATACCATTCGCTGTCCTGCTTGATAAGCTCCAAGATGCCCTCGTCGCGGTTCGACGATCCGTAAACAAGCACAATCGTCGCTTCCGCAGAATTTTCGTTGGGGAACGACAGGTCATAGACCTCCAAAATGTAATCCGTCCCCTGCGCCATATCCTGTATTCCCAGCGACCACAGCCCCCAAAGCATTTCGGAGCCGCCTCCGATGCCCAGCCCGGAATCCAGCAGCCCCGAGCCGAGGGACGCTGCCGCTTCCAGCTCGCTGCGCGCGGCAGGCGCCATACAGTCCAAAAGCATTTCCGCGTCGCCCTCGTTGAGCGCCGTTGCAAAAGCATCCAAACGGGAAAAGATCTTGTCCTCGTCGCTTTGGTACAAAACGGCGACCAGTGTGCCTGTCAGCACCAAAACGGCGGCAAGCACCACCGCGAGTACCTTTTTGTTCAAAAATTTTTGAACCGGCAGCGCTTTCAGCTGCTTCACGGCAGGCTGTAAAAAGGTCTGTGTTTTTTGCTTGATGTCTGCGACCGTCGGCGCGGATGCAGGCGGCGGTGCGGCAGACCGCTCCCCTTGTGCAGCGAACGGTTCACCGTTGGCTTGCAGCTGTGTCCTCGTGCTTGCAGTCGCGGCGGGCGGGCTTGGCTGTGCGGCGGGCGGTGCTGCCGGGAGCGCCGCGCCGCAGCCGCCGCAAAATCGCGCGTCTTGCGGATTTTGTGCGCCGCAAGTGGGACAAATCATCTAAATTCCCCCGTTTCTTTTTCGGCGGACGGCGAGAAACGAGGAGTTGCTTGTAAATTATTTGTCCTTTTCCCCTGCATTCTCCCTTATCCAACCTGTTTCGTTGTGTAAATATTAACATTATAGGTTTATTTTGTCAACACCTTTTACCCTGTTTTTAACCGTATAATGTTGTGTTATCATCAACACAATAGGTTAGGTGATACCATGCAAGACTACAAACACGACATGGGGTTGCGTATCAAACAGGAGCGAAAGCGGCGCGGGCTCACACAGGAGGCGATGGCGGAAGCGCTGGATATTTCCGTCAAGCATTTCAGCGAGGTGGAACGGGGCTTAGCGGGACTTTCCGTAGAAAATCTGATCAAATTGAGCGATCTCCTCGGCGTGAGCATCGACTACATCCTGAAAGGTAAGGCGGATGAGGAGAAATGGGGCTGTACCCTATCCGCACTGCGGCAAACGCCGAAAGAAAAAGAGGATTTGATCAAAACGCTGATCGACATCGGGATACGGCTTGCAAAAAATTGACCGTAAAAACCGACAAAAGAACGGCGCCGTATCCGCGCAGGATACGGCGCCGTTCTTGATTTTGTTTCGATCTTCAATTCAAACGGCAGGATGCTTCCCCTCCCGCCGTTACTTCCCAAGGGCGCGGATGACGGTGAGGACAACGCCGACGAGCATAGTCCCGACCCCGACGCCCAACAGCGCGCCGGACAGGAAGTCCTGCACGGACGTGCCGCCGACGGTGTGTGAAACCGCAAGCAGCGCCATCCCTAAAAGGACCAGCAGCGCCGCTTGCAGCACCTGTTTCTGTTTTTCGAGCCGCTGGACGCGCTCGAGCATGTCAAGCATCTGCTGTTCGTCTGAAGTGCGGGGGCTTTCCGTCTCTTTCGCTTCGCCGGCAAACAGTTCGGCAAGCGTGATGCCGAGCGCGGCGCACAGTGCTTCCGCAACGCTGTAATCCGGCATGCATTTGCCGCGCTCCCATTTGGAAACGGTCTTGTCGGATACACCGAGCTTCGCGGCGAGCTGCGACTGCGTCAGATTCTTTTCCTTTCGTTTCTGCGCGATAAAGTTGCCGATTTTTGTCTGCTCCATGTCCTGCGCCTCCTTTTCGCTTTCACCCTTATTGTACAGGATTTTTGAAAAAACGCCACCCCCCAAACGGCGAATTTGGGTGGGGTTTGGCGCGCACCCGGCGAGATCGGCTGTTTCGGGGCGCACAAAAGCCCTCCGGCGCGAGCAAGCCCGCGCCGTCCGTTTTGGATTTTAGAAATTAGACATTAGATGCGGCGTAGGGAGGTCTGTGCAAAGTCGCGACCGGCAAGGAATAAAATTTACAGTCGCAGGGGACGGTTCTATGTCTCAAAAAGGACACAGAACCGTCCCCCTGTTTTGGGTTATTTTCTTTTTACAAAAGCCCGTTCTGCTGCTTCGCGGCGGTGACGGTGTTTTTTAAGAGCGTTGCGATCGTCATCGGCCCCACGCCGCCGGGGACGGGCGTTATGTAGGAGGCTTTCGGCTCGACGCCGGCAAAATCCACGTCGCCGCACAGCTTGCCGTTTTCGTCGCGGTCCATGCCGACGTCGATGACCACCGCGCCGGCCTTGACCATGTCGGCCGTTACGAAGTGCGGGATGCCCACCGCCGCTACGAGGATATCGGCGTTGCGGGTGTGCGCGGCGAGGTCGCGCGTCTTGGAGTGGCAGATCGTCACGGTTCCGTTCTGCTGCAAAAGCAGCATCGCCATGGGCTTGCCGACGATGTTGCTGCGGCCGATGACAACGCAGTTTTTGCCTGCGATGTCGATGTCATAATACCGCAGCATTTCCATGATCCCCGCGGGCGTGCACGGCAGGAACGCATAGTCGCCGATCATAATGTGCCCGACATTGACGGCGTGGAACGCATCCACGTCCTTTTCAGGCGCGATGGCGGCGATGACTGCTTTTTCGTCCAAATGCGCGGGCAGCGGGAGCTGGCAGAGAATGCCGTTGACAGCCGGCTTTTTATTGAGGGTTTCGACGAGCGCCAAAAGCTCTTCCTGCGTGGTTTCGGCGGGCAGGGCGTATTCCTCGGAACGGATCCCTGCGGCGGCACACGCTTTTTTCTTATTGTTCACATAGGTGCGCGAGGCGGGGTCGTCGCCGACGATGATGACCGCAAGCCCCACGGGGACGCCCTGCTTTGCGAGGGCTTCTACCTCTGCCTTCACCTGTTCGCGCACATGCGCGGAAACGGCTTTACCGTCCAGAATCTTCGCCATCGTCCGAATCCTTCCCTTCCTGTTTTTCGAGCATTTTTGCCTTTGCCGCGCGCGCCTCGGCACGCACCTGCTTGCGCGACGGCTTGTTTTCTTTTTCTTCGCTTTCCGCCCGTTCGGGGACAACCTCCACGGGCGAGAACGGCACGGGGTGCTTTTTGAGCCTTATGAGCTTTGCGATCATAATCCCCAAACACACAAGCACCAGCAGCATCGAGAGCACCTGGGAGACGCGCAGGGTCGTGTCGCCTATGTAAAGGCTGTCCGTGCGCAGGCCCTCCACCACGGCGCGCTCCGCGCCGTACAAAATGCCGTAGCCGAGGATGAGCTGGCCGCTGAATTTATACGCCTTTTTGCAGACGAGGTACAAAATGAAAAAACTCGCAATGCACCAAAGCGATTCATACAAAAACGTCGGGTGCACGGGGATATTCGGGTCCATCGTGATGCCGCGCGCAGCGAACTCCGCCTGATGCGTCTCGATATAGTGCGTCACCTTTTCGCTGGACATCCCTAAAAACCCTGTGGTGTTCGTGCCGAACGCCTCCTGGTTCGCGAAATTGCCCCAGCGCCCGATGCCCTGTCCGATGAGAAAGCTCATGCCCGCAAGGTCCAACAGCTTTAAGAAATTGAGCCCGTTGCGGCGGCAGGTGAAGAACGCGGCGATGATCGCGCCGATTAGCCCGCCGTAGATGGCAAGCCCCCCCTCCCAGATCTGCGGGATCTCGGAAAGGTGGCGGCTGTAATAATCCCACTCGAATGCGACGTAATAAAGCCGCGCGCCCACGATCCCGCCGATGGTGCCGAACAGCAGAACGTCGAGCATTTTGTTTAAATCGAGCTTCCATTTGTACGCCATCCGCCCGCCGAACAGCACGGCGAGCAAAAAGCCGAACGCGATGATCAGCCCGTAAAACTTGATGCTGACCGCGTGGCCGAACAAAGTAAACTCCACAAAGGTGGAATACACGGTGAATACGTGGTCGATCCCCTGAAAGGTGACCTCCACACCGTCGGTCAGGAATTGCATACGTCGTCTCCTTTCGGCAAAATGACAGCCAGCGCCGCCGAGGTCGTGTCGATACTCCTGCGCAGGCGTTCGTTTGCTTCGTCAAGGGTAAGTGCGCCGAGCGTTTCCACCTCGTCAAACAGCCCCTCGCCGCAGAAGTGTGCGGCGACCATGGCGTTCGCAATGCCGTCGATGTCGTTGAACGCCATCACGGCGCGCCCGTAGAGCTTTTTGCGGATACGTTCGAAGTCCGCTTCGCCGATGCCCGTTTCCTGTAAGTCCCGGATGCGCGCGATCAGGCGGTTTTGGACTTCCTTCGCGTCGGGGGATTCGCCGGTGAAGATGGTTGCGGCGTAGCCGTAGCCGCAGAAATATTCATAGTCGAACGAGGTGTTGATAAGCCCCGCTTCCAAAAGCTCGGTATAAAACGGCGTGGTCTTGCCGCAGACCGCTTCGAGCACGATGCGCGAAAGCAGGATCTCGCGAAGCGTACGCTCGGGCGTCGTGATCGACTCCTTGAAGCCGAGCGAAAAGATCGGCGCCGCGACAGCGAGCGTCTCCTCCACATACGGCGCATTCACCCCGCGCGGCTCTTCGTGGAATTTGCGCTCGATTTTGACAGGCTTTTGTACGGGCAGCAGCCGGTCGGCAACTTCGAGCACATCCTCGGCGGTCACGCCGCCCGCAACGCAAAGCACCATGTTCGAAAGGTTATAAAACGTGTGGTAGCATTTATACAGCAGGTCGGCGGTGATATGGGAAATGGATTCTTCGGTCCCCGCGATGTCGATGCGCACAGGATGGTTTTTATACATCGCGCGCAAAAGCTGGAACAGCGCCTCCCAGCCGGGCTCGTCGCGGCACATGCGGATCTCCTGCCCGATGATGCCCTGCTCTTTCTGCACGGTCGCGGCGGTGAAATACGGGTGCATGACGAAGTCGAGCAAAATTTCCAGCGACGCTTTGAAATTCCCCGTGCACGAAAACAGATAGCAGGTCTTGTCAAACGAGGTGTAGGCGTTCGCGCTTGCGCCTGTTTCGGCATAGCGCTGGAAAGCGTCGAGCTCCTCGCTTTCAAACAGCTTGTGTTCGAGGAAATGCGCAATGCCCTCGGGCACGGTCGTAAATTCTTTGTCCTCGGGCAGACGGAACTGCGTGTCGATCGAGCCGTAGCGCGTGCCGAACACGGCATACGCCGATTTGTAGCCCGGTTTCGGGTACACTAAGATTTTCAAGCCGGAGGGGTGGTCGATCTCAAAATAGCTTTCCGAAAGCCGTTCGTTTTTCACTTCACGCATGTTCCGCATCCTCCTCATCGTTGCCTGCCAGCAGGTATACCGTGTCGAGCGTCAGCGCGTTGGCGGCGCGCACCACATCCTCGCGTGTCACGGCCGCAAGCCCTGCGGCGAGCGCTTCGGGCGTCGTGATGTCGCCGTCGGCGAACTGCGCGTAATACACATCCAAGCCCTCCGGCGTGTCGCCCACGCCCGCGAACGCATCGCAAAGCGCCTTTTTCGAGGCGGTCAATTCTTCGTCCGAAAATTCACCCGCCTGCATGACCTTCAGCTGCCGCAGGATCTCACGGAACGCTACGTCGCGGTTCTTGCGCTCAATGCCGCTTTGCACGACGAGCAGCCCTTTTTGCCGCTGCAGCCGCGCCGAACAGTAATAGCAAAGGCTTAACTTCTCACGCACATGCATAAACAGCCGCGAATACGGGCCGCCGCCGAACAGATCCGCCATCACGCGGCGCGCATAGAAATCGTCGTCGCGGTTAACGCTGCCGGTGCGAAAGCCCAAAACCAGCTTGCTTTGGCTGACGTCCTGCTCCTCGGTCAATTCGGTCACGTCGTCGCACCTTTCGACAAACACGGTCGAAAGCTCTGCGGGCGCACGGTCGGCAAGTGCGCCGAGCCGCGTGCGCACGAGTGCTTCGAGCGGTGCAAAATCCACATCGCCCGTCACCTGCACGGTGATGTGTGCCGTCTTTAAAAGCTCGCGCCATGCGCGGTACATGCTTTCTGCCGTCACGGCGCGCACGCCCGACAGAAGCGCTTCGTGCGGGTAACCGTAGGGCTCGTCGGCGCACATCACTTCGAGCATCCGCATGAGCGCCCACGCGCGTTTGTCGTTCTGCTCGCTTTCAAGGTCTTCGGCGCACAGGCGCACCTCGGTGCGCAGCTGCGCTTCGTCGAACCTGCCGTCCTGCATTTTAGGCTCCAGCAGCAGATCCAAAAGCAGCTCCAGCGCGTCGCGGCTGACCGCTTGTCCGTCGTACGCGAGCGCATCCGCAAGGCAATCCACGGAAAGCCGCAGGCAGTACGCTTCGCCTAAGCGTGAAACTTCGCCCGAAAGCAGCGCGCCGTACAGCGATTCCAGCCGTGCGTTGAGCTTTGAGAGCGTCGGGCAGCGCGCGCACGAATGCGCGAGATAGGAGGCAAGCACCGTTGTTTCCGCCGGGTTTTGATGCATGGGCGTCAAAAGCAAAAGGGAGATACAGGTGGTTTTCGGGCGCGCCGAGCGCACCTCCAGCAATCGGATCTTTTCGCCGATCCGGATGATCTTCGGTTCCGTCTGCATGCAGAGCTACATCCTTTCTTCTCGTTCGGCAGGACATTTAGCCGATACAAAGTTTATTGTAGCACACTTGTGCCTTGATTTCCATAGTTTACCGGATTTTTATATGGTGGTTTTTGCCGTCCGGCAGAAGCGAGGCGGCGGGGCTGCCGTCGATGAGCACCTTGCCCGCCCGGGGCGCGGCGGCGACCTCGACCGAAATTTCGGCGCCGTCGAGTATAAGCGTATAGGAGAACGCGCCCATTTGCGGGATCTCGGCGGGTGTAAAGAAAAGCCGCCCGTCCTGCATATGCAGCCCCAAGATCACCTCGGTCACCAGCGCAAACAGCTGCCCCGCCGCGCCCGTATACAAACTCCAGCCGCCGCGCCCGGGGCTC
>JFBN01561523.1_pt1 | contig 12369 bp, 15 predicted proteins | sample 768741 | NCBI WGS metagenome assembly JFBN01 (sample SAMN01983846, study PRJNA193217) | chicken gut metagenome | biome: terrestrial biome; isolation source: ceca of Broiler chicken | host: Gallus gallus | place: United Kingdom: England | collected 2010-09-07
TCAGATAATACCTGGAAATTTGTTCCGTTTTCATTTGATACAGATAATCCCGTTGTGCTTACTGTTGTTGCTGTAACATTGCCGTTAGCATCTGCTACAAAGCTTCCATTTGCATTTTGTAAAGCTTCTCCTGTAACTACACCAGCACTAATTGTATTAGCGTTTATATAACCTGCAACACTTAAATCTCCTGTCAAAGTTGTAAGAGATTCATTCATATTGAGTGCATTCTCACCAATACTAAAAACTAAATTTTTGTCAGCTTGTCCACGAATTTCTCCACCTTCAGCTACAACATAAGTAGATGCAGACTCTAATGGCTCTCCATTATCATAAATACCATTTGCTGAAGATATTGCTGGAGATACACCTGCAACTGTTGCAGCACACATTACAGCGGCTAAAATTTGAGCTTTTTTATTTTTTGCCATAAATAAAACCCCTAATCTAATACAATAAAATTTTCGCTTTTAAAGTACTCCCAAGATTTTATAAATATAACCATTCCCGCGAATATTACACACATAAACATTCGTTCATCATTTCTATGTACTTCTGCTACTTGAAATAAAATTCAAGAAAAATTCCTTTTTCCTCGTGCAATTTATCGACACTCCAAAGGCGTAAGTTCCCGACTAGCCATCGGTACCTGTTATCTTCTACCCCCCCGCCTAAAATTTATTTATATCAAAGAGTCTATTAGACATCTTTTCTATCAAACTTAACAGCCTTATGCCAACAGTCCTGTTGCATAAACCGCAGCCTTTGCTCCAGCTTATCTATCTTTTCCCGCTGTTTCTCAATATTGGCGAAACAGCCCGAACCGTTTCGGCTGGCATATTTCCTATCCAGACTGCGCTTTTCGCGCCGGATTTTCTTCTCGATTTTCTCAATCCTGTCATTAATATTACTGATATCACTTTGGCTTCCAACAGTATTTTTATCACTTGAAGGCATTTTCGCCCTGTCCTTTTCCACTGTAACAGCCACATAATACCTTCCGGCTTCGCACGAAACCGTACCCGACAGAACTTCCTCATCTATCGGCAGATACCCGAACTCTTTCAGCTTCACAAAACCGATTGTCGGGATATTCACCCTGTGCCTTTCAATAATCCAGGCATCATCTTTTTTACTTTTCAAATGCAGTTTAGCGTCCTGCCCGTTGAACTTCTTCAACTTCGGCAGATTGCTCCTGCCCTGAAAAAACCTTTTAAAAGCCTTTTCCGCATTAATCAGCGTAATGTTTCTGGCATAACTGTCGCATTGACCGACCCAGAACAAATCATTCCCTGCCGTTAATTTTTGCCGTATACTTTCAGCAAAATCATTGGCGCTGACAAAATCAGCCTGTTTCTCATCCAAAAGCCCGCGCTGCCGCATCTCATACAACTGTGTATTCAATCTGACATATTGATTGTAAATCCAACAACACGTACCTATATTCTGCTTGATTTTATTGACCTGCTCCGTTGTTGGCTTAATCTCCGTCTTATATGTAATTTTCATAAATCCTCCCAAGCCAACATAAAATACCAAAAATGTTTAATCTGTTTCATCAGGATTTTTTATTACCATTAAAAATAAAGAACTATTTATTGCGCGCATTCACCGAAAGATTACTGCCGTTTTGTGAAATCAATAACCCTTCCGTAATGCCTATCACCCTTAATTTATCCTCGTATGACAACTTTTGGAAAATCTTGAGCATTTGCACTGCGGTATTCCGCTGTTCTTCGTATAATTTATTTTCTTTCGCCATCAAACTCCCCACCTCTATTCTTTTTACTAATATATTACTGCTTAGCAATATTTATGTCAATACTTTATAGTCAATAAATGCTTTATATTTAAATTTTATTGATTTGCACTATTTTCTATGCTATCATTACTTATATCAACAAATTCTATAAAAGAGGTAGGGTAGTAAAATGTCTGATATCGGTAAACGAATTCGTTTGCTTCGCAAATCTCTCGGTCTTAACCAGACAGATTTCGGCAAACCACTAGGATTAAAGCAAGCTATTATAGGTCAATACGAAACAGGTGTACGCAATATAACCGATAGAAACATTGGTATGTTGTGCAAAACATACAATATCAATAAGGATTGGTTGCTCACCGGCGAAGGAGAAATGGAAAACAAAAACAGCAACATGCTGATAGAAGAAATCTCCCAAACGCAGAACTTAACCGAGCTTGATATCCAATTTCTCAAAAAATATTTAAAATTGTCAACGGAAAACCGCAAGTTATTGGCAAATTTATTAATGAATATGGAAGAAAAGAATTAAAAAAAGACTTTTTCAGTATCCAAATCAAAATTCAACTGAAAAAGTCTTTTTTACGTTCATTTTTCTTTTTGCAAATTTTTTATTTCGTTTTCACTTAAACCTGTAGCTTTCATTATCATTTCTATATTAGCTCCTAAGTCCAACAGATTTAAAGCAATCTTGTTTACTTCTTCTGTTTTGCCTTTATCATAACCCTTATCATAACCCTTATCATAACCATCTTCATAACTTTCTCCCATATAAGAGTAATAATCTCTAAGGGCTTTTTCTCTTTGTTCATATTCTCTTCTTTGCATTTTATCCATCAAAAAAGAACGCTCAAAATCCATTACTTCTTTCATAATCGGCTTATTCATTGATAATTCCTCCAGTTCCTTATCATCATAGTTACCGGAAAAATACGCTATCCAGGTTTCGGATGCTCTCATTTTTCTAATATCTTTCAGTTTGAACTTCGGTATCTCCGCAAAGTGAATTTCCATATGGTCTGTTAATTTTCTGTAAGACTTAGCATTTAAGAGCCTATAAATATTGTGCCAGTCTTTCTCGTCAGTGAGATAATCAAAATTTAAAAGATTTATGGCAATCGTCTTTTTCAGTTTTTTGTAACGTTCACCTTTTCCCAGTTGTTCAGCATACATTTTCGACCAGTAATACAAAGAGCGTTCCGCCATCAGCTTAAACGGCAGTACCTGTACTTCAATCTCTATCTGGGTACCGTCATTCATATCTGCTCGAATATCCAACTTGGATAATTTGCCGTCTATCGTTTCCGGTTCGTTATCTTTATCTAAAAATGTAATATCCGTAAAGTAATTATTGGCATCTCTATCTAAAATTGAATTTAAAAAATTGAGCGTTAGACTCTTTTTATTCTTATCACCAAGAAGTCGTTTAAAATATAAATCATTCAATCTATTAAATTTCATCCTATCAGCTCCTTTGTTTTATTATAATTTGAGCTGTCTGCTCTTTATCTTCATAATAAAAGACTTCAACATTCAACAAAGAACTAAAACTTAACTTAAAAATTTTTTCTTATAATGATGTTATTTTTAAAGTTTTTCCCATAGCATTCAGCAGCTTAAAAATTTCTTCTAAATTCTTTAACAATACCTCTTCTTCTTTATTTACAAAAACCATTTGCATATTTTCTTCTAAATCGTTCTTTTCAAATAATGTATTTAATGAATTCAGAAAATCAGATTGAACATTACTGTAGTTATCATCTTTCAATGGCAACGTTGCCAAAAATTTTTCATAAGACGAAATACACTTTTCCTCCTTAAGCAAATCGTTTAACGTCATTTCTATTTTTTCTACTTCTTTTGCATCTAGCTTATCTTTATTTTTTTCCAACGCCGATTTTAAATTTGCAGGTTCTTCCAACATTTTCATTATATTATCATATGTTAAATTTTGCAGTGCGCCTTTTTCATATCTAACCACAGTGGCTTGAGTACAACCAATAAGTATAGCAAACGTTCTTTGACTCAAATTATATTTTCTTCTTAAATTGATGATATCTTTTGTTGACAACATATTATGTTTTTTTCTATATATGTCATACGCTTGTTTGAGATTATCCGTATCCAATACCATATCCAGTATTTCTTCATTACAGTCAAGACATTTTCTTACATGTGCATTAACTTTAATATCCTCTCCTTTTACATTATAAATTTCTTCTTTTTCTATAATTACTGTTCTTTCATGTAAACAATCTTTTCTCTCTTTGCTCATAAAATATCGTCCTTTCTAAAATCTATCTATCCATTTATTTCGTCCTAATTTTTATGCGGATATTTCATAGGATATTCCGCTATATGAAATGATATATTCAATAATTCTTCTGTTGTTATTTTCAACTTTATATAAATTTCATACTCTTCATATTGGTATTCAAAAACCCATATGCAATTTTTATCTTCTCTATCTCTATCGTCTTCCGGTCCGCTTGAATAATTTTCATATCTCAATTCAGCAATAATTTCCGGTATATCTTCAGGTGTTAAACCTAACAGAGCTAAACTTATCATATTCTTCTTGCGCTTCTTTAAAAAACGAAATTTATTATTTGCTATCAAAACTCTTACTTTGCACAGAAATTCTTCTATATCATCAATACTCGACACAGATTTTCCTCCTATTTTAAATGTTCTTCATTTACATGATATCATATAATATCATATAAGTATATAAAAAAGAGCCGAAAATATCGGCTCTTTTCTTATAACACAACTTTATGCGGGGCGATTTTTCGTTCACTGAACACATATCGTCCAATACCGGCAAATTCCTTATCCGTATATAGGCGGATAAATTTGTCAGCAAACTCTACGTTTTCAGCTACATTGATTTTCTTGCCCTGTTTTATCATCAACGCTTCATCTTCCGTGATTTTATACTCCGGCAGATGTTTTATCGGAAAATCCATCGGACATAGCGCCTTATGCGGCAGCATGCCGATTTCCTCCGTACTCCAGGCATTTTCCAGCTTGAACTCGCCTACATGCGTGCGCACGAGAAAGCTCATCACAGCCGGTATGCCGAGTTTTTTCCCGATATCCATGCACAGACTGCGGATATACGTTCCTTTGGAGCATTTCACGGAAAAAACGAAACCGTTTTCCGTCATTTCATGAAAATCTATCGCATGAATTACAACCGTTCGTTCTGGCATTTCCACTTCAATATTCTTGCGGGCGAGATTGTACGCCTTCTGCCCGTTGATGCGCACAGCCGAATACATCGGCGGCCGCTGTTTTATTTCGCCGCGGAAAGTTTCCAGCACCTGTTTTATCGCCTCTATCGTCGGCATTTGATACGGCGCTTCTTCTATCACGTTGCCCGTATCGTCGCCGCTGTCGGTCGTATAACCGAACGTAACTTCCGCTGTATACGATTTATCCGCGTTATCCATATATTCCAGCATGCGCGTCGCCTTGCCCAGTGCAATCGGCAGGACACCTGCCGCCGCCGGGTCGAGTGTTCCGGCATGACCGATTTTCTTCATGCCGTAAACCTTGCGCAGATGTGCGACTATATCGTGCGATGTTATGCCGGGAGCTTTCAGCACATTTACAAAACCGTTAGGCATTTTGTTTCTTCATTCCTTCAACAATAGCATTGAGCACAATCTCTTTGGCCTCGTCCAGATTTTTATAGACGGTGGCACCGGCTGCGCGGATATGGCCGCCGCCGCCGATTGACTGTGCAATTTCGCTGACGTTCGTATTTTTAGAGCGCATACTTACGCGCGTAACGTTTTCATCAGCGTATTTTATCATAACGGCAACATCAGTGCCGCGGATATTTCTGGCAAAATTGACAAAGCCCTCCGTATTGTCAGCGGACTCTTTCAGTGCTTTATCCACCGTCATCAGCGCGATTTTGCCGTTTTCGTGCAGTTCAATCGTGTCGATTGCTCTGCCTGCCGCTTTCACGCTGGAAAAAGAACGCTGGTCAAAAATCTCGGAGATTTTATCCGGTCTTGCGCCCGCTTCCAGAAGTTCGGCCGCCGCTCTCAATGTGAACGGTGTCGTATTGCTGTAACGGAAAAATCCCGTGTCGGAGGCAATTCCCGTATACAGACACATAGCGCACTGCTGGTTGAACGGCACGTTCATTTCTTTGATTAAACTGTACACAATCTGCGCCGTCGCCGCCGCTTTCGCGTCTACATAGCAGTAATCGCATACTTTGCTGTTGGAAATATGGTGGTCGATATTGAGCACCGGTGCTTTTACAGCGTCGCGCACTCTGCCGATGCGGTCGATATCCACATCCAAAATAACGAGCAAATCGACATTTTCCAGCTCTTTTTCCGGTTTTTGATAAAGCTCCAGTCCTTCCATCATACCCAGATTATCCGGCAAATCATCATCGAGCAAAATCCGGATATTTTTGCCGGTTCCCTTCAGGGCATGATACAGCCCCAAAGTAGAACCGACATTATCGCCGTCCGGATTGACATGGGAGGACAACACTATATTCTGAGCCTTTAAGATTATTTCTCCGGCTTGTTTCAGTGTTACTTCCATTATTTTTTATCCTCTTCATCTTTCTGCACTTTAATCAGCAGTTCCTGAATGTGTGCACTGTACTGCAATGAAGTATCCATTAAGAATTTGATTTCCGGAATAAATTTCAGGCGGATGCGGTGCGCCAGTTCGCGGCGGATAAAGCCCAGCGAGGAGTTGAGCCCTTTCCACGTGTCTTCAATCTGCTTGTCGCTACCGAGTATGCTTACGTATAATTTGGCATTGCGCAAATCGCTGGAAACATCCACTTCCGTTACAGTAACAAAACCGATGCGCGGGTCTTTCAGTTCGCGCATGATGATTTCACTAGCTTCCTGTTTTATCAGTTCCTGTATTTTTTCTACTCGAACGCTTCCCATCACTGCCTCCTTATTTCTGCGGAATTTCTTCCATAGTATAGACTTCGAGAATATCTCCTTCGCGGAAATCGCGGTAATTGTCGATTGTGATACCGCATTCATAACCCTGCGCTACTTCCTTCACATCATCTTTGAAACGGCGCAAGGACTCAATCTGACCTTCATACAATACGATATTGTCGCGGATTATGCGGATTTTCGAGTTGTTGCATACTTTACCTTCCAGTACGTATGAACCGGCAACGAGCGCTTTGGAGAATTTCATAACCTGACGGATTTCCACTTTGCCCTGAATTACTTCTTTGTACTTCGGCGCAAGCATACCTTTCATAGCCGACTGGATATCGTCGATAGCTTCGTAAATTACGCGGTACGTATGAATTTCGATTTTTTCCGTATCGGCAAGTTTGCGCGCATTGGCATCAGGACGCACGTTGAAAGCGATGATTAAGGCATTGGCTGCCGAAGCAAGCATTACGTCTGACTCCGTTACAGCACCGACACCGGAGTGTACAATGCTTACGCGGACTTCGCTTTCGTTTTTGTTCAGAGCCAGAAGCGAGGAGCATACAGCTTCCACCGAGCCCTGAACGTCGGCTTTGACGAGCAGGTTCAGTTCTTTTATATCGCCCTGATTAATCTGATTGAACAGGTCATCAAGGGAAACTTTCTTGGAGCGCATGAGTTCGTTGCGCTGTTTTTCGATACGTTTTTCTGCAATCGTTTTAGCCAGTTTTTCATCCAGTACAGCAAGTTCGTCCCCTGCTTCCGGTACGTCGGACAGACCGAGCACTTCGACCGGCATAGACGGACCGGCTTTCTTCACGTTTTCGCCGCGGTCGTTAACCATAGCGCGGACTTTGCCGCATGCCGTTCCGGCGATGATGAAATCACCAATGCGCAGTGTACCGTTCTGTACAAGTACGGACGCTACAGGGCCGCGACCTTTATCAAGGCGTGCTTCGATGATTACGCCGCGCGCTTCGCGGTTCGGGTTGGCTTTCAATTCCTGTACTTCCGCCACGAGCAGTATCATTTCCAATAAATCACTGATACCTGTTTTCTTTTTCGCAGAAACAGGCACCATGATTGTCTGGCCGCCCCATTCTTCCGGAATGAGTTCATGTTCAGCCAGCTGCTGTTTTACATGGTCGGGATTTGCCCCCGGTTTGTCGATTTTATTGATAGCCACTACAATCGGCACTTTTGCCGCTTTGGCATGGTTGATTGCTTCGAGCGTCTGCGGCATAACACCGTCGTCGGCTGCAACTACGAGCACGGCAATATCCGTAACCTGTGCACCGCGCGCACGCATAGCCGTAAATGCTTCATGGCCCGGCGTATCCAGAAATACAATTTTCTGACCGTTGCACATTACCTGATAAGCACCGATATGCTGCGTGATACCGCCGGCTTCGCTCGATGTAACGGACGTTTTGCGGATAGCGTCGAGCAGTGATGTTTTACCGTGGTCAACGTGACCCATTACTGTAACAACAGGCGGACGGAGCTGCAGTTTTTCCGGCGCATCTTCCACTTCCGGAATTTCCGTAAGGTCGACTTCCGGCGGCAGTTCTTCCACGGCAATGCCGAATTCTTCCGCGATAAGCGAAGCCGTTTCAAAATCGAGTTCCTGATTGATTGTCGCCATTGTGCCCAGCAGCATTAATTTTTTAATGACATCCGTTACCGGATACGTCATCTTGCTGGCCAGTTCTTTTACAGTAATCGTTTCCCCTACTTTGATGTGTTTCGGGCGAATGATTTCTTGATGCTTAACTTCTACAGGCGCTTGTTTAGCGTTTTTGCCTTTGTTCTTTTTATTGCCGCCGAATTTATTATTGGCAGTAGCATTGTTCTTGCCGTTGTTTTTATTATTGTTCGGGCGGTTATTATTGCGGCCGTTGTTTTGATTTTGATTGCGGCTGTTCTTGTTGTTGCGGTTTTTATTACGTTCCGTGCGTTCTGCGCGTTCGCCGCGTTCCATGCGGTCGTTGCGTTCGTTCTTTTCACCTGTTTTGGCGTTATTATTATTCATTGCGGCATTTTTATTATTTCTCTGTCTGTGTTCCGCATTGTTATTGCCGGATTTATTATGACCGCTATTGTGATTATTATTGCGGCTGCTTCCCTGATTATTGCCGCCATTGCCATTATTATTTTTATGTCTGTTGTTATTCACAGCACCGCTGTTTTTATTCTGATTGGCATTTTGATTGTTCGGCTGATTGTTTTTCTTAGCGGTATTTTTATTGTTATTATGTTCTTTATTATTCACGATAGTAGCTATAACCTCACGTTCTTTCTCTCCAACAAGATTAAAGTTGTTGGTTATTTTGAATTTATTCTTATTCAATATATCAATGACCTGTTTTGTATCCAGGCCGAATTCCTTTGCTAATTGATACACTCTGTATCTGGACATCAATTCACCCCCTTAGGTTTGATTAGTTGTCCAGGATTTTCAGCATGGCTTTGCCAAAACCGTCGTCGCAGACTGCCGCTGCCGCTCTGTCGGTCTTGCCGATGCTATTTGCCAGCTCTTCTTTCGTCAACGGCGTTTTGCGCAGCAGAATTTTATGCTTCTCAGCCAGTTTTTCATATTTTGCCTGCGTCGCCTGCGCCGTATCTTCGGCCAGCAATATCAATTTAATATTATGTCTGCCTGCCAGCGCTTTTTCTATCACGAATTCGCCTGACAGAATTTTACCGGCACGGCAGGCCATACTTAATATGTTAATCAGTTTCCTACTTTTCATCAAGTTTGGCAAATTCCTCTTTCAACTGTTCGTATACTGAATTGTCTATCGGGCATTTAAAGGATTTTTCCAGACGGTGCTGACGGATTGCCGCTTCCAGACATTCGACCTTTTTGCAGATATAAGCGCCGCGTCCGGATTTTTTGCCGGTAGCGTCTACGGAAAATTCCCCTTCAGGACTTTTCACAATGCGTATCATTTCCCGCTTCGTGTGCGGCTCTTGGCAGCCGACACATAAGCGTACAGGAAGTTTTTTCATGTTTTACCTCCTATTTAATTATCAATCCACAGAAAAAGAGTCTTCGCTGACCACATCAACCATGTTCATGCTCATATCGTCAGCTTCGTCGCCTTCTTCTTGCGCCTGCGTTTCACTCTTGATGTCGATTTTCCAGCCGGTAAGCTTTGCCGCCAGACGGGCGTTCTGTCCTTCCTTGCCGATAGCCAACGACAACTGATAATCCGGCACGATGACGCGGGACATTTTCTTTTCCTCGTTAATCGCTACGGAAACAACCTTCGCCGGGCTTAAAGAATTGGCGATGTATTTTGCCGGGTCTTCATTCCATTTTACGATATCGATTTTTTCGCCGCGCAGTTCATCCACGACAGCCTGCACGCGCAGACCTTTCTGTCCTACGCAGGAACCTACCGGGTCGATATTTTCGTCAGCCGAGTAAACAGCGATTTTGGAACGCATGCCCGGTTCGCGCGCTACGGATTTGATTTCCACCGTACCGTCCTGAATTTCCGGCACTTCCAGCTCAAACAGGCGTTTTAAAAGTCCTGGATGCGTGCGCGAAACTAAAATCTGCGGACCTTTGGACGTTCTTTTCACTTCGACAACATAAACTTTAATTCTGTCGTTGTGCTTGTATTTTTCCGTACTTATCTGCTCCGACGGCGCAAGCACAGCTTCCGTCTTGCCGAGGTCGATAAATACGTTGTGTCCTTCCATGCGCTGTACGATACCTGTCAGAATATCGCTGGAACGGTTGGAATATTCTTCATAAATAATGCCGCGTTCCGCTTCTCTTATGCGCTGCACGACTACCTGTTTCGCCGTCTGCGCCGCAATGCGTCCGAAGTTGGCAGGCGTTACTTCAATTTCGATAACATCATCCAGCTCATAATTGCTGTTGATTTTTTTCGCCTGTTCCAAAGAAATTTCCGTAACTTTATTTTCCGCTCTTTCCACTACCTTTTTCTGAGCATACACATGAATTTCTCCCGTAGCCCGTTCGAGGTAGACACGCACGTTGGATGCCGTGTTGAAATTACGCTTATAAGCGGATACGAGCGCCGCTTCCACCGCATCAAATAAAACTTCCGGTGCAATTCCTTTCTCTTTTCCGACTTCTTTCAAAGCTTCTAAAAAACCTTTATCACCTTTATCTTTGGTTGCCAATTTGTACTAACTCCTTAATCTAATTTAAAAATCAATATGCAGACGAACCAGAGCAATATCCTTCAGCGGAAGTTCTCTTTCTTCGTCGATTGTTATCGTGTCGCCGGCATAACCGGTCAGAACACCTGTAATATTTTTTTCGCCGTTTAGCGGTTTGTACAAAGTGATATCCACTTTTTTGCCCATTTCCCGCTGGAAATCTTTTTCCTTCTTCAATGCACGGTCAAGACCCGGCGAAGAAACTTCCAAAATAAAACGGTCGTTCAAAATACCGAGCTTTTCAATGCGCTCGTCCAAAAGACCGCTCACTTCCTGGCAATCATCCAGGCCGACTCCGCCGTCCTTATCGATATAGATACGCAAAAACCAGTCTCTTTCTTTCACGTACTCAACGTCGACAAGTTCATAATCAGTATCAGCTAAAATTTCTTCAGCAAGTTTTTCAACTGCTTCTTCTACACGATTTGCCACTGGAACACCTCCCAATATAAAGCAAAGAGTGGGTAAACACCCACTCTTCTAGGAATAATTAAATGAATTTCTTAAACCAGTATAACACAGAAAATTTATCAATGCAACCTGCACAGACATTATTTATTTTTCCGCATCCTCTCCAACTTGGCGATAACCTCGTCATCAATGCGCGAACCGAGCTCGCGGCGCTTAATCGGCAGCGCATGCACGCCCGTATACTCATCGCGTATATTCTTCTTGCTGTGCTTTACACTGCGCAAAAGTTCCTTCGCCGTAATGCGGTACGCGCCCGCTCCCAAAATCAGACTCTGCTCCGCTCCATCAGACGTTACGACATAAACTTCCTTGCCGTAATAGCGCGTCGCCTCATACGCACTGCGCTCAATATAGCTGTCCGCCGTTTCCTTTTCCTTCGTGTACACCACTTTGCAATGCGGTGTTATTTCTTCCACATTTTCCTCCGTATTCGTATACTGCGCGTCAAACACAATCGTAACATCGTATTTTTCATACTGCCCGAATTCCATCAGCAGATGAATTAATTTATCCCTGGCAAAAGCCAAATCTTCATTACTGATTTTCTGCAAAAAATCCCACGCATTTATAACATTATATCCGTCAACAATCATATATTTTTCGTGTCTGTTCGGTGTCAAATAAGTTCTGCTTCTCATAATATATCCACTACCTCATCACAAGTTTTATCGTCATATCAAAATTATATCATAAAAAGCATTATTTATTGTTCATTTTTCTTTGATGCAAAGAAAAACGAACCAAAAAGAAACTTTTTAACGTTTCGCTATCGCTGCACTGGGCGAGCCTTCGCAGCCCTTCTCCATAAACAGTCGGTACAACGGCTCGAAACGTTTGGAATTTGGCTCGTGCCTTCTATTTTCAGCAGGAACTAAAATCTAAGCTGTTGACACTACAATTCGCTACTCATGCTGAAACTTTCATCCATGTTAGAGATTTTCACGGTAGCTTTAGCTATTAAAAATAAAATGTATTAGCTATGTTTTTAGTTCAAAT
>JFBN01306766.1_pt1 | contig 12364 bp, 7 predicted proteins | sample 768741 | NCBI WGS metagenome assembly JFBN01 (sample SAMN01983846, study PRJNA193217) | chicken gut metagenome | biome: terrestrial biome; isolation source: ceca of Broiler chicken | host: Gallus gallus | place: United Kingdom: England | collected 2010-09-07
GGCTTGGCGGGAATCACCGATGTGGTGTTCCCGATGCTGGCTTCCGAGCACGGTGAGGATTGCGGCGATTTGTCGGAGGTCCGCAGCATCGAGGGCATCCAGTATCTGACGGGTCTTCGCAACCTGGATCTTGGCTCCATGCCCGAAGTGGATTCCGGCGCGCCGATCGCCGATCTTACCGGACTACAACAGCTGAGCATCTCCCAGACCGCCATCGCGGATATCGGGTTTGTGTCCTCGTTACCGGAATTGTCCCAGCTGGCTTTGCCGGCATCGGCGTGCGATGTTTCCGCTTTGGCTGGTCATGACGCATTGCAGTCGGTGAGTATTGGCTGTGCGTCGGCCGACATCGGCCCGTTGGACGGCATGGGAATACAGCTGGTCGTTCCCGCCGACTTCGACCCTGCGAAGGCCGAAGCCTCGGCCGCGACGGGCAACACGGTGACCGTGATGAACGATGACGGCAGCTTCGACGTGTACCAGCTAATCAACGGCGGAGTCACCGTATCGCATGTATAACGGCGCGCGGCGGGGCCGTCCATCGTGTTCTCATGCACGAGGAGACGGTGGAACGCGCGGAAATCAAACCGGTTGAAGGATTGGGGAAGGCATTACGGTTTCTCAACGTATAGAATATTTTGATATCGCCAAGGGCGTTGCGATGCTCTGCGTGATTCTCGGACATAGCGCGTTGACTGCACAGGGCATCGTACCTTCGCATATCGCCGGCATTGTCGTAGCCGTCTGTTTTTTCTTTCACATGCCGTTGTTCTTCATTCTTTCCGGGTACTTTATGCATCCCGACCGACGGTTTCGCTGGGTGCGCGAAGCCAAGGAGCTCTTGCTCACCTATGCGGTCACGGCGGCTGCAGTGGTTGTAGGTGGCACGGTTGTCTCCTTTTTGACCTCAGGACAAATGGGGAATGCTGTTGAGACCGGATGGCTGTGGCTGAAAGCCGCTGTGTATGGCGCGGGCGATTTGTCCCCGCTGACGTTATGGCCGGTGGAGTTCCGGATTGGGGCTCTGTGGTTTCTGCTCGCGTTGTTCTGGGGACATCTGTTCCTGCACCTGCTGTACAGACTGAAGGGTTTTTGGCGTCCTGCCGCGGTGCTGGCCTGTTTCGTCATCGGCTATGCGAGCGCGCGATTTGTCTGGCTGCCCCTGAGCCTGCAATCCGGGATGTGTGCCGTACTGTTCTTGTACGTCGGACATGTCATCCGGAAGCGGGGAGTACTGGCTTGGATGATTGGACATCCGTGGGTTTGGGCGCTGCTGGGCGCGGTCTGGTTGATCGATATCTGGAAGTTCAGCGGTTTCAGTTTGGCCATGAACCAGTATGGGGCTACTCCAGTATTGTCGTTCGTGGGAAGCTTCGCCGGCACGTTCTGCGTAATTGGCCTATCCATGCTGGTCAGCAACGGTGTACCGGCCATGGGGAGGGGCTTCGCCTTCTGCGGCCGCTCGAGTCTGGCGCTGTTGTGCGTCCATTTGTGTGAAGACAACATCATGCCCTGGGGGGTCGTATTGCCTTCGTTGTCTGGTTTGGCTCCCCACATACCGCTGACCCTTATGTTCTTTGTGGTGCGGCTTGCACTGGACGTACTGCTGGCGTTGCTGCTGTACCGGATTCCCGTCGTCAATGCCTGGTTCTATCCCCAGTTGGCCGCGAAAGCCCGTCGGCAGTCCGGTACCGACCCGAAGGCCGGCCGTTTCGGGGACTGATGCGTTCCATCCAGTTGCTCCTTCCTCAGACGAGGCAGTAATATGCGAATTGATTGTATGCCGTGATAGATAAGGAGCCGCAGGACAATGCCTGTCATGAAATTCGCCAATGTGTTATTGGAAACAAACCCTCGTGCCTTGGCGTTTCCCACGCTGTACTATAAGGCCGATGCTCCGGTGGTATTTGACGATGAATCGGGAGCTTGGCTGATCGACGGCGCCGGTGTGTGCGATTTCACCACGTATTTCAATGCGTTGTCGGTGCAGAAGCTGTCCAAGTACACGACGGCTACCGATTTCACCCTGCACATCGAGATCAAGGGCGCCGCTGCGACGGTGAGTCAGACGAAGGCCTATCCGCTTTCATCGAAGTCGGAGGTCGTTGAATCCTCGAGCGTATCCGTTCCCGCTGGCGATACATGGACATCTGTGGACATTCCGCTGGATGTAGATAAGAATCTTGTCCTTGCTGGGTTCCAAATTGCGACGCGAGGGCCTATCCACCTACGCAACGGTTACTATATGCTTTCGCTTTCCACGGAGCCCCGTACCATCGATCTTGCCGTCGCTACCACGACGTTCAAGAAGGAAGCATATATAACTAGGAATATCGAGCTGGTCAAGAACGAAATACTTGGCAGCGACGAGGACATCGCCAAGCATTTCACCATGCATGTTGTCGACAACGGACGCACCCTTGACGCCACCGCGTTGAGCGATGAACACGTCCATGTCTATCCCAATGACAATGTTGGCGGTGCAGGAGGTTTCGCCCGCGGAATGATCGCCGCGATGGAGCAACCAGTTCCCGCCACTAACGTGCTGTTGATGGACGACGATGTCGAGGTCTCCCCCGAAAGCCTGAAACGCACCTATAAGCATCTGCAGATTCTGAAGCCCGAATATTATGAGGCGTTCATCAGCGGAGCGATGCTGAGCTATGAGGAGATTCAGGATCAGTGGGAAGACACTGGGTTTATTGATCCCGCGGTGGGGAACTGTCGTCCGGCGAAACCGCCACTGTGTCTCACCAATTTTCCTGACGTGATTTACAACGAGGTCTTCAAATTGCCAGACGAGGTCAAAGACGCCAAGCAGTACGCCGCTTGGTGGTATTGTTGCATCCCGGTATCGATGATTAAACGGAATGGTCTTCCGCTGCCCTTCTTCGTCAGGTACGACGATGTGGAATACGGCATCCGCTCCCACCCGATCCTGATCACCATGAACGGTCTGGGCATCTGGCATTCTAATTTCCATATCCGCTACAACTCGGCTGTTGAACGATATCAGACGGTGCGCAACGGTATGATCGCGCAGTGCACTACGGGAATCGCGCCCGATCTCGATGTCCTGGTCAAGCAGATGCGCAAGGACATGTACCTTGAATTGAAGAAGTTCAACTATGCGGATGCCGAGTTGGTGCTTAAGGGGTTCGAAGACTTCTTGCGTGGGCCGTCGTTCATCTCACAGCCTGTGGCTCAGGAGCGGTTCATGTCCGCGAACAAGGAGAAGGAACGCATGTACTCGTTCGACGAGGTCACGGAACAGGCGAAGGAGTACGGAATCGACGACCTCGACCTGTACGCAATCACACGGCAGGACATCGATATCGATCATCCCCGCTCGCTTACCGATCGTCTTGTGGACTTCGCCACCTGCAATTTCCAGCGTACGGTTTTTAAGCGCGACGGTGAGGGATACAGCGTGATTCCCAACACCGGATGGGCGTATCCAGCCGGCAAGATTCGGCATGAGCACATCCTTATCGTCATCGATTGGTATAACCAGAAGGCCGCCATCAGGGTCAAAGACATCGCGCGGTATGACAGGATTGTGAAGCGGTATAAGCGCGACGTGGCCTATCTGCGGAAGCATGAGGCCCGTTTGAAGCGGGAATATGCCGAGGCCAGGCCTTCGATGACCTCTGTGGAGTACTGGAAGAATTATCTGAAGATTGACTGACGATTTGTTGGGTGGACGGGCTGAACGTTACCGTCCGACTGCGCGGCCCTTGGTGGGTATGCCCCATCAGGGGCCGTCTGTTTTTGTTTTATGGGCCTGTTGGTCATACTGTGCCGGAGACCCCTGTCATGGATTCATCGGTGATGAAATCCCCAAGAGCCGCAAGCACTTCGGGATCGTGCAGAATTCGCTCTTCGAAATGCCGGTGCTCGAACATGTCGGACGGCAGATGCGGCCAGCCCGGATAGCACCGGTCGAGAACGTAATCGCAGTCGTGCGGCGTTTGCAACGTGTATCCCTCGAATGTCATCGGTGATGTCGGCAGCATGCGGTCTGTCGGGAACAGCATCGTGCGCGTTGGGACGTCCATGATATTCTCCAGACCGTAGGCGACGGCCGGTGAATCGGGACTGTCTGTGATCAGACGCCGTTGCAGGGCCTCGTCCCGGTGTTTGTCGAAGATGGCGTCGATTCGTTCGATCTCGGCCATATTCATGTCAAGATTTTGTTCCGAGAACTTGGGGTCGGACACCTGTGCCACGTAGTCATCGCCTTTGGCGAACAGATATGGGTACCGGTTCCACAGAGGGAATTCGTCCATATGACGGTTGAGATCATCCATCAGACGGTACCGTACGGTTTTGAGCTCACGGTCGTGCGCTGGGGCCGCCGTTGGCGCCCAATCGAAAACGCATAGGTCGATGAAGCAGGGATTGGCGGCATCCCGCAGAGAGAAACGGTATTGTCGGCAGAGCACGTAGCGGTCGTAGACGACGCTGACCTGATACTGGTCGTTGCCGGCTATGATGCCGCGGAGCTTGTCGAGGTCCTCTCGGAGCATGCAGATGTCGATGTCGTCGTCCCAGGGAATACTGCTTTTCCTTGTCCGTCCAGCAAGCAATGCACCCCAGCACAGCCAGTACCGTATGTCGTTCTCCCGGCATATCCCGTCCAGGATGTGCATCAGCTTCGCCAGAGCGAGCTGGAATACGCGGTGCGGTCCGTTCGTCGTGGGAACCGACGCGAACAGTTCGATCGCCGCCTTGTGCCGGTCTGGCTGTTCGGAGAAATACAGCTGCCGCAGATATGCCATCGTCCTGACGTCAAGGGAGTCAATTGCCTGCTGGAGTCTATCGTGTTGACACGCCGCGTCATGCCGCGAATCCATCTCGACGAGCCAGGTGTGCTCGAACTGATGGGTCTGTGTCCCCTCCATGGCGTCGAGCCGCCGCATGATCAGATCGTTGCCTTGCCGTACCTCCTGGGTGAGTTGTGCGAGTGATTGTTTGGAGGCAGGGCGATACGCAGCGATGCGTCGAATAAGATTTGAAAGTTCGGTCATAAGGCGATTGTATCAAGGTGAACGCGAGTTAAACTAATAGTAAATCTGCGGTAAACAATGGGTGAAATCCAGCGCGGCGCCGTGCCCGGGAACCGTCGTTTCGGTACCGGAACCAAGGTGGCCCCGTCGATACGCGGACGTTGATAGGATAATGCCGTGATGAAAATGGTAGAGAAGCTACGCGCCAGATACGGTTACGCACTGGTGGTGTTGCGTGGGCTGGTCAAGACTGACTTCCGGCTGCGGTATCAGGGCTCGTTCCTCGGCATTGCATGGTCGGTGCTCAAGCCGTTGATGATGTTCTGCGTGATGTACGTGGTGTTCGGCAAGTTCCTGCGGATGTCCGACGGCACGTCGACCTATCCCGTGGTGCTGCTGCTGGGCATCAGCTCGTGGCAGTTTGTGACGGAATCCACCAGCATCGGTCTACGTTCGGTAGTTGAGCGAGGTGACCTGTTGCGCAAGATCCACTTTCCCAACTACATCGTAGTGGTGTCCGCCACGATGGGCGCGCTGATCAGTTACGCAATTAATCTGGTCGTCGTGTTCGTGTTCGCGTTGATCGCCCGGGTACAGTTCACTTGGCGGGTGGTGCTGCTGCCCATCAACATCATTGAGCTGTATGCGGTCACGCTGGGGTTGACGCTGATCATGGCCACGCTGTACGTGTATTTCCGTGACATCGCGCATATCTGGGAGGTACTGCAGCAGGTGATCTTCTATGCGATGCCGATCATCTACCCGTTGAGCTACGTCACCGACCGCGGCGGCATTCTGGCCACGCTGGCCCGTATGGAGCTGCTCAACCCGTTCGCCCAGACGATACAGGACATCCGACACAATTTCATCGCTCCCGAGACCCAGCCGACCATCTGGAACCAGTTCTCCAACCCCGCAGTCAAGGCGATTCCCATCGTGCTGACGCTCCTGTGTCTCGGACTGGGCATCTATCTGTTCCGGCGCAACAGCCGGCGTTTCGCGGAGGTGATGTAAGTGACCGACAACACCCATGACGGCGCGGTGAAGGACGAGCGCACGGTGCAGGCCGAAGAACGCGAACGCCGCCTCAACTACATGGAGAGGCCGGTGGTGCTGTCCGCCGAGCATGTGTCCAAGGCGTTCAAGCTGCCCACCGAGCAGGCCACCGGCCTCAAGCAGGCGTTCATCAACTGGACGAAGGGCATCAAGGGCTATCGCATGCAGCAGGTGCTCAAGGACATCAGCTTCGAGGTCCATCAGGGTGAGTTCTTCGGCATCGTCGGCCGCAACGGCGGCGGCAAGTCCACGTTGCTGAAGCTGATTTCGCAGATCTACTATCCGGAGAGCGGAAACATCACGGTCAAGGGCAAGCTGGTGCCGTTCATCGAGCTCGGTGTGGGCTTCAACCCGGAACTGACCGGACGCGAGAACGTGTACCTCAACGGCGCGCTGCTGGGCTTCACCACCGAGCAGATCGACGCGATGTACGACGACATCGTAGAGTTCGCCGAACTCGAGGAGTTCATGGACCAGAAGCTGAAGAACTACTCCTCCGGCATGCAGGTCCGTCTGGCGTTCTCCGTGGCGATCAAGGCCCAGGGCGACATCCTCGTGCTTGACGAGGTGCTCGCCGTGGGTGACGAGGCGTTCCAGCGCAAGTGCAACGACTTCTTCACCGAAATCAAGAAGGACCCCACCAAAACGGTCATCCTGGTCACCCACGACATGGGGTCGGTGCAGAAGTACTGCACGCGTGCGATGATGATCGCCGATGGTGAGGTCGTATCCATCGGCAATCCGGAATCCGTGGCACAAGCGTACACGCTTGCCAATCTCGAGGCGGAAAAGAAGCTTGAAAAGGAACGTCAGGCCGCACGCGGCGGTTATGCGAATGGGCTGAATGAACGATGTCCGCTACTTCGCACCGTGCCGATGGAACAGAAGCTCTACACGAACGCCGACAAATTCAGGTTCTATGTCGAGTATCAATACGATGAACCGGGTGATTTCTATCTGGCCATCGCGCTGCATGACATCAGACGTGGTGGAATCACCTATGATACCGGTGCGAAGGTGCTAAAAATGACCAGGCACGGGCATCAGAAAATATACTTCGAGATGCCTCTTGATCTGTTCAATGATGGCGAATTCAGGTTGATTACGTCGTTGCGTACGCCGAGCTCCTCCAATCCGCAATTTACGGATGCGGTGGCGGTTGCCTTGGACGATAATGCCTGCACCTTTGTGGTTCGCGATCCAGACTGCGCCAGCGGTTACGCACTGCTCAACGATACTGCGTTGAGGATCACCCCAGCCGAGGAATCGGACGATTCCGTGGTCATGGAACTGCCGGAGCAGACGAAAAGGCTGCTCGCTGCACACGCTGGCAGATAGGGCATGGGACAGACAATTTGAACGAACGAACAAGGCTCCCGCGGGAAACGGGAGCCTTGTTCGTATCGCCCGGTTACTCGTCGATGCGGGCCTGCGCGAAGATCCTCTCCCAGACCTTGGGGCTGCTCATGTCGCAGGAGCGGTACATGCGGCTGTACCGGTCCCAGTTCTTCAGCAGCTCGCCGTACAGCTTCAGGTTGGACATGAACATCCTGCGGTACAGGTCGCTGTCGCGGCGGAACCATTCCACGTTGTCCCCGTCGGGGGTGGTCACCAGCGCGGAGTTCACCCCGCGGAATGACATCCAGAACACGTCCTTGTACGGAATCTCCACCTGCGGCCGTTCGTCGTTCACGCCGCTGCCGCGTCCGAACAGGTTGCGCGCGAAAGTCCTGACCAGTTCGGCGCGGAACCCCAGGCTCGTCCACCTGCCGTTCGGCGCCGCGAAGGCGTGCTCGGGCTCGGGTACGGAATCCAGGTCCGAGATTACCGTGGAATCGGCGAACCCCTCGCGGGCCTTGCGCACCGTGGAGATGATGGTCGGCATCGTGTCGATGATGTACTGCGGGCCGCGCATCAGGTCGCGCATGGCCATGTTGCGCAGCTTCATCGCCGAGTACGTCAGCTTGCAGCCCGCGTTGACGTCGCCGGCGACCATCTCGCGCAGGAACCGGGGCATCGGCTTGTCGCAGTACAGAAGTCCCTGGATCCAGCGGTTGCGCAGCACGAAGTATTCCTCCCAGGTGCGCAGCGGATCCTTGTCGTGCCATGCCTGATGCCATACGGCCACGCCCGGCAGCGCCACCGTGCGGAAACCATGCCGGCGGGCGCGGAGACCGAACTCGATGTCGTCGTGTTTGATGAACAGGGGCAGTCCCAGACCGATCTTCCGGATGACCTCGGTCGGGATCAGGCACATCCACCAGGCGTTGTAGTCGGCCTCCAGACGCTGGTGCCATTCCGGCGACTCGATTAGCGGATGCTTCGCGAAGTCGTGGTTGTACGGACGTCCGGGAATCGCGCCGTGCATGTTGGAATGCGGATCCCAGTGCTCGCCGAGGGTGAGCAGGATCGTGCGGTTGTCGATATGGAACATGCCGCCGCCCACGATGGTCGGCTTGCGCGTGTAATCGGCGAAGTTGATGGCGCGGATGATGGATTCCGGCTCGCTGATGGCATCGTCGTCCAGCAGCTGCACATAGTCGCTGGAGCCGGCCCGCAGGGTTTCGTACATGCCACGCGAGTATCCGCCGGAGCCGCCCAGGTTGGCCTGACGTACGTAGGTCAGCTGCCCGCCGAGGGCGCGTGCGGTGTCGGCGAAGCCGGGCTGGTCGCGTACCAGGTCGGTGCCCTGGTCCACGCAGTAGATGGTGTCCAGACGGCGGCGGAGGTTGTCGTCCGCGGCGATGGCCTTGAGTTGGTCGTGGCAGTACGACGGCCGGTTGAACGTGGTGATGGCGATGGAGGCCGTGGTTGTCTTGCCGGCGTCGCCGGCGTGCGCGCGTCGCGCAGCGACGGGCGCGTCCCATTCCGCGTCGCTGATCGTCAGCGGGGCATCGTCGTCGGCCTTGACGTCGAACCAATAGTATCCGCCGTCGATGAACCCTTTGAGCGGCAGGATCGTCTCGATTCGAGTGACGCGGGCGGAGGAGTCGACGCCCAGCGTCGTGATAGGGGAGAACAGGCCTCGTCCGTTGGATTTGAACACGATGACGCTGCCTTTGCCCTGGGCTTTGAGAGACAGCCGGATGCTGCCCACGTTGGTCCATCGGCGCCAATAGCTGGCGGGGAAGGCGTTGAAGAACGTGCAGAGCGATACGCGGTGCCCAGCTTTGACGGTAATCGACCGGCGTGAACCGACGGTGAACACGTCATTTGAATCGGTCTCGGCATGACGGGTGATGCCGTCATCAACCATACGCTGGAAGCCAGTTAGGCTCTGTTTGGATAGGTTGAGCCGCTTCAGATCAATTGGCGGGTTGAACACCTGCTCGGGCAGATGCGGTCGCGTCCACTCGATGGCGTACAGAGGCAGGGTCAAATCTTGGTCCTTGACCGGGAATACCACGCGGTTCACGGTTTCCCACATGCTGGGCGAGGCGGTCCTGCGGGTCTCAGCCACGTCGGCATCACGTTTCATGCTCGTTTTCGACATACACTCCAGTATAGGACCGGAGGAATCAGCCTTCTACCGCCGTGATCGCCTTCGCAACATTAGGGACATCACGGAAGACGTCGGCGTTGGACATGGGATTCGTGCGGATACCATCATGCCATCCTCGGCGCAGACAGTCCTCGATGAGTGCACGGTCCTTCGCCCGCATCCATGTCAGCACCCAACGTCTTACGGTCTTGAGTAGGAACTCCACCAGCTCTGCAGCCGAGAAGTTATCTCGCGAGAAACGCAACAGCCAGAGTTTGTTACGCACCTCGTTGTAGAAGCGTTTCCCCGGGTCGGCATCCGAGGAGCCGAACACACGGGTCTTGTGCACCACCTGGCTGGACGGCACGTAATAGCCGATGCCGTGCCTAAGCAGCGCTGTGGTGAACTCATAGTCGTCGTTCCACAGGAAATACGCGCTTCTGGGTAGTTTATGCTGGTGCAGGACCGCCCCCGCGTTGATCAGGCAGGATACGAACGACAGCGAACGCACTTGGTACGCCGGCTCGTCTGGCGTGCCGGCATCGGGCAGATGGCGTACACCTTTGCGGATCCAAGTACGTTCGCGCGGTTTGTTCATCAGATGTTCGCGGCCATCCACCCATACGGCTTTCGACCCCAGCACAGCGGGCAGCGCGTGATTGGCATCGATGCAGCAGTCCACGGCCTCCAGCAGTGCCTCGAGCGCGGTCGGCGTGGGCACGGTGTCGTCGTCCATCAGCCAGATGTAATGGTACGACGGCGAATCATCTGATGTATCGTGCGAGTGTTCTTCCATCATCGCTAGGGCCTCGGCCATGCCTGCGCAGAAGCCGCCGGCCCCGCCCACGTTCCGGGGCAGTTCTACTACCATCGCTGCGCTGGGTGTGGCGTCGGCTATCAGCGGATGGGCACGGGCGACAGCCAGTGCGTGGTCAGTACTGGCGTTGTCGACGACAACGACGCGGTCGACGGGGCGAGTCTGTGCCGCGATGCCGTCGAGACACTCTTGCAACAGGGCTTCGCGGTTGTAGGAGACCACGACCGCGGTGATGGTGAACTGCATGTCCTACATTATAGGGTCGTCGGGTGTCCGCCTTCCGTCCCGTTCCGTTCATTCCCCGGCGGTTGCAGGACATGCCGTGATACGGTAGAGCGTGGCGTCTCCCTGCGAGTCGATTGCTTCCATAGCGTCGGGAACTGGTTCGATGCCGAGGAACATCGTATGCTGTGGATCGTAGGGATCGGAATACGATCCGCCCATATCGAGATACCAGTGCAGATTGTTGCGCTGCAGGATGGCGCATACCTCCGGATCGGTGTCGATGTTCCTGAAATTGCTGGCGAGATACGAATGATCGTAATCCCATGCCATGCTGAGGTGCGCGTAGAACGGTGTTCGACCACCTACTGCCAACATGAATGCGCTGCCGTTCCACGGGTCGGAAACCACCATCTCGTTCTGCGGGACGTAGTTCCCGATGCGTTTGAGCAGCAGATACTCATCCCGACTGACCATGGGGTAGGTCTGCCCGCTGTTTGCGAATCGATAGGAATTCGATACTGATGCCATCATGCCGCGTATCTGCGGGCTGGCGATGCCGATAAGTAGTACCAGCAGTGCGGCGAGGCATCGCGGAGCGCACATCACAACGGCGGTCGCGCTGGCCTTCATGGCGGTCCCGGCCTTCCGGGTCTGATTGGCACTTGTCCGTTTGCTGCTCCAGGCTTGCCAGGCGTCGCATAGCGCATTGAGACCCAGACAGATGATGGGGGTGGCGAGCATGGGCCAGGCGGCGAACGGACGTCGCTGGTCCTTGTACCACAGGGCCGTCACGACTTTCGCCCAATCGGCGTGTGTACCGGCGCAGCTGACGAACACGAAGCCCAGCAGCAGGAACGAGGCGATAAGCAATAGTCCGTCCCGCCGTATGACTCCGTGCGCGACGGCGATGATGCCCACGGCTGCGGCCAGCAGTAGAATCACCACAAGCCAGTCGGTGGCCAACCGATTATTGAGTGTGTTGATCGGGGTCCCGGTCAGAAAGCGGCCGATGGCCGACGGGATGTCTTCGGTAGGCTGGGCGGGGCCGCCATTGAGATGGTCGGAGATTGGACGCGACGGATCTTGCAGATACATGCGGGCGAACACCATGCAGCCGACGCCGAACACGACGGCGACCATGCAAACGAACGCTACAATGGCTGCGGTCATCGCACGGACGCCCTTGTGCACCTTCAGCGTCTTGGCAGCGTCGACCAGCCAGGCCAGCATCAACGGAATGGCAATGAGCAGGAAGGTCATGATCACGCGGAAATGGGCCACTGAAATCGCCAAGCCGACGACGGTCATCCACGCCAGCCCACCGACCACCGCTGCAGGGCCATCATGCCAGTCGCGCCTGCACCACGCCCACGCCAGCGCGAACAGCACCGGCATCATCGACTGGCCGGCGAACATCGAATACAGCGTGCCCCAATCAAGCAGCAGGAACGGGCCGCCTGCGCAGGCCGCGGCCAGAATCGGCGCAATGAAATCGGAGAGTGCACGCCTGCCACATACGGTACGTACCAGGAATAGGATGGAGACAGGCCAGACCACGGCACCGAAAATCAGCCATGTGCAGGTCATCGCCGCTGGAACGGTGGTGTCCGGCATGATCATAGCCCCCAACGCCGCGAATTGCTGGAATGCTATCGGATACACCTCGCGAATCGGTGGCAGTGCATGGAGCGATGACGCCTCGCCGGTCTGCACAATGCGAGCGACGACGTTATCGTGAAACACTGTGTCGTAGTTCTGCGTAATCTGGTCGGGGGA
>JFBN01317053.1_pt2 | contig 12362 bp, 8 predicted proteins | sample 768741 | NCBI WGS metagenome assembly JFBN01 (sample SAMN01983846, study PRJNA193217) | chicken gut metagenome | biome: terrestrial biome; isolation source: ceca of Broiler chicken | host: Gallus gallus | place: United Kingdom: England | collected 2010-09-07
AAATTGCCGCCGTCCACGCCCGCAAGGAGCGCATCGAGCGACTCTGCGCGCACGATGCGGCTGTCCATGCGCGCCTTTGCCGTATTGTACATATTTTCGGCGATATCGTCCAGCAGCGCACGAACGCTCCCGACGGCGCCTTCCAGCGCATATTCGCCCTTTTCGTGCGTATCGCGGCGCGCCATCATGCACTTGCCCGCCTCCAGATCGCGCGGGCCGAGCTCGATGCGGACGGGAACGCCCTTCATCTCCCATTCGTTGAACTTCCAGCCGGGAGAATTCTCGCTCTCGTCCAGGACGACGCGGATCCCCGCCGCCGCAAGCCGATCCCTGAGCGTGCGGCAAGCCTCCGTAACGCCCTCCTTCTTTGCAGCGATGGGCACGATGACCGCCTGCACGGGCGCGACAACGGGCGGCATGACGAGCCCGCGCCTGTCGCCGTGGGTCATGATGAGCGCGCCGATGAGGCGCGTGGAGACGCCGAACGACGTCGTATAGCCGTATTTCTGCACGCCGTCTTTATCGAGGAACTTGATCTCGAACGCTTTGGCGAAGTTCTGCCCGAGGTAGTGCGTGGTGCCCGCCTGCAGGCTCTTGCCGTCGTGCATCATCGCCTCCATGCCGTAAGTGGCGACTGCGCCGGCGAACTTCTCCTTCTCCGTTTTCCGCCCCGTAAGGACGGGCATGGAGAGGCAGGTGCGCGCGAACTCCTCGTATACGCGGAGCATCTTCAGTGTCTCCTCCATCGCCTCCTCCTCGTCGGCGTGGACGGTGTGACCTTCCTGCCACAAAAATTCGCTCGTGCGGAGGAAGGGGCGCGTCGTCTTTTCCCACCGCATGACGTTCGCCCACTGGTTCATGAGCACGGGGAGATCGCGGTAGGACTGGATCCACTTCGAGTACATGCTCCCGATGATGGTTTCGGACGTGGGGCGGATGCAGAGCGGCTCGGCGAGCTTTTCGCCGCCGGCATGCGTGACGACCGCGACTTCGGGCGCGAACCCTTCCACGTGTTCCGCCTCCTTCGTCATAAAGCTCATGGGGATAAGCAGCGGGAAGTAGGCGTTCTCGAGCCCCTCCGCCTTAAACCGCTTATCGAGTTCCTTCTGGATATTTTCCCAGATCGCATAGCCGTACGGACGGATGACCATCGTCCCCTTGACGGGGCCGTAATCCACGAGTTTGGTCTTTAAAACGACGTCCGTGTACCACTGCGGAAAATCGGTATCGATATCCGCGATCTGCTCCACAAAATTATCCTTTGCCATATAAATAACTCCAAAAAAAATAAATAAAAAGAAAAAGATATGGTAATTATACCACATCTTTTTGCGTTCGTCCATCGTTTGACGAGGCGTTTTCGCTCTCGCCGCGCCTTTTTCTCGCCGCGCGCGCACGCCGCCGCCCCCTCTCTCCGCGCCTCTTCCCCGCCGCCGCCTGCGCGAACACTTTGCGGAGCGGATAAAAGAGCAGGAGCACGCTCAGCACCGTGCAGATGGTCTGCGGCAGCATGGCAAAGAACCCCGCATAAAAGTAGGCGACCGCCGCGTCGAAAGAATAGCCGTAAAAGAGCGGCGTGAGCACATCGTCGAGGAGCGTGAAACACACGGTGCAGAGCGCCGCCAGCGCCGCAAGAGACGCCGCCTCCCGCCCTTGCCCCGCGCGTCTGCCGCCCACAGCCCACAGCGCGATATACAGCGCCAAAAGCCCCGCGAGCACGCCGAAGAGCGCCCAGAGCATCGCGGAAAGGCGCGCCCTGTACAGAACGCTCACGGGGATGCCGATCAGCGCGCCCGCCATGCACCCCGCCGCAAGCAGCGCGAGCAGTACGGGACACACCCACACGGCGACGGGTCTTTCCCGCCCGCCCATCAGTCCGAAGAGCAGCGCGAAGGCATTGAAATAGATGAGATAGAGCACGATGATGTTGGGGTAAAAGCCCCACACGAAACAGCGCAGAAGGGAGAACGCGGTCGCCACGATCACCCCGTATTTTGCGCCGAACACATAGCAGAAGGCGAGCAGAAACACGGTGACCAGCTCCACGCCCGGCACAAAGCCGAGCGCATACTGAACCGCAATGAGGAGCGCCGTCATGACGGCGCAGGTCGCGATCGCGTGCGCCGCACCCTTTCCCTTCATACGCCTTGCCTCCGTGCCATATTTCAGGCGGCGATCGCCGTCCACACGAGCGCGTAATACTCCCCTTCGATCATGGGCAGCCCCGAAACGCCGTACGACGCGCTCGCAAGCGTATTGCCCTCATATTCCCAGGTGCCCCACTGCGCGTCGGAATAGGAGGTGCCGTCCAGCGTGCCGAGCGTCGTGTAAACCGCCCAGTAATGATCGTCCGTCGCCTCCACGCCGTTGACCGACGTGATATAGTACCCGTATTCGCTCTCGCTCCCCGCGAAGGTGAGTTTGTTCTCCTTCTGCATCGCCTCGAGCACGGAATACAGGCTCTGCGTTCCGTCGCCCGCATTCGCCCGCACGACGACGCGCGTTCCGTCGCTGACGAGCAGCTCCGCGTCAGACGTTCCCGCCGCGCCGCCGCCCGCGCAGCCCGCAAAGAGCGCGCCGCACAGGAGCACCGCCGCAGCCGCTGCGGCAAAGAGTGTTCTGAAATGTTTCATAGAGATACCTCCGAAAAAAAGATAACAAAAAAACGCGCCTTTCTGGAAAAAAGGCACGCAGAAAAGAGCAGGACGACCTGCCGCGCGCTCCCCTTCTCCGACCCGAAAAGAAAAGTGTTTCCCGAAGGGGCAGGTCTCCTGGCTTTGCCGTCGCCGCAAGGCGCTTTTCCGACGGCTCCCGGAGCGCTTTTCCGGACGCACCCTTCCCGCTTGCGCAGTGAATGCGTCCCGCTCCGGACAGTAGCGGGGGCTGCGGAGGAATTACCTCTCTTCCCTTTTGAACCCTCCCTGCAGGAAGGGTACCCTCTTCGGTCTGAAATTGTGCGTTGTGCAGGATCTCCCCTGCACAACCGATTATACCACGTTCTCCCTCCTCGACAAGGGAGGATTTTGACAATTATACGGGCAATGTTTGCCTGACGGCGCTCAGAATTCGTTGCGGAGCGACTTGGTGATATACCCGAGCGCAAACGCGTTGGGTCCGACGTGCGACCCGATGACGGGTCCCATGATCTGAACAAAGGGCTGAATGCCGAATTTTTCCTTTACGTAAGTTTCCAGCTCTTTCGCCGCGGGCTCGTTGTCGGTATGTACGATGAACACGCATCCGAGCTCATCGGGTCCCTCCTTCTCCATCTTCGCCTTGATGAAGGCGATCGCCTTCTTCTGCCCCTTCACCTTGTCGAGCACGAAGAGCTTTCCGGCGTTATCGAAGGAGAGGATGGGCTTAATGTTGAGCATGGAACCGATGGCGGCGCTCGCCGCCGAGACGCGCCCGCCGCGGCGGAGATATTTGAGGTCGTCCGCCACGATGAAATGCTGGATATGCAGGCGCAGTCCGTTCACGTAGTCGTACGTCTCCTGCGCCGTTTTGCCTGCGTTGCGCCAGTCGAGCGCAATGCGCACCAGGGCGCCCTGCCCGACCGTGGCAGTGAGCGGATCGACGACGTACACGCGGAACTTCGGATAGTCCTTTTTCACGTCCGCCGCCGCCTGCGCCGCGACGTCCTTCGTGGGGGAAAGCCCCGAGGATATGGTGAAATGCACCACGTCCTCCGCCCCCTCCGCGGCAAGCGCGCGGAAGTGTTCGTAGTGCGACTCGTAATTGAGCATGGAAGTGCGCGAAAGCCCTCCCGCACGCAGTTCGTTGTAAAAATCGACGTACTGACCGTACTCTGTGAAATTATCGCGGCGATCTTCCATCTTGCCGTCTTTTTCCATCGTGAAGGTGAGCGATACGAATTTGATATCGTTCTTCACGACAAAATCATGATACAGGTCGCAGGTCGAATCCGTCGAAAGCGTAAACTTGTACATTCCTGTCCTCTCCGAATATTCTGTTTCAGCAAGCGCAGACCGGAACGGTTTGTCATTGCTATTTGTTACAGTATAACACAGATACGTTCATTTCGCAAGATTTTTTCCAAAAAAGCTCTCTTTTTTTGCAAAAGGTCTTGAAAATCCCACCGTAAACAGGTATAATGTAACCGTATGGGCAGGCGGTGCGCATGTTTTTGCGTGCGCCGCCGAAAATATGCCCGAGGGGGAACTATGACGGAACAAGAATTTCTAAGACTCAGAAACGGCACCGACGTGCGCGGGACTGCCGTGGCGGGCGTGAAAGACGACCCCGTAACGCTGACGGACGAGGCGGTGCTCGCCATTGCCAGGGCGTTTACGGTTTGGGCGGCGAAAAAGACGGGCGTGAGCGCCCCCACCGTCGCCGTCGGGCACGACTCGCGCATTTCGGCGGAGCACATCTCGTCGCTCGTCGCCGAGGGCGTGACCTCGTGCGGGGGGAACGTCATTCTGACGGGACTCTCCTCCACGCCCTCCATGTTCATGCTCCTGCAGGACGACTTCGGCGCGGACGTCTCGGTAATGATCACGGCGAGCCACCTGCCCTACCAGAAAAACGGGCTCAAATTCTTTGCCAAAGACGGCGGGCTCGAGGGCGGCGACGTTGCCGAGATCTTAAAGATCGCGGCGGCGGGCAATTTCCCCGCAGGCAAGGGCACGGTGAGCAGAAAGAGCTACATCGGAAAGTACGCGCAGGATCTTGTGGACAAGGTGCGTGCGGCATGCGGAACGGACAAGCCCCTTCAGGGCAAGCGCATCCTTGTGGACGCGGGCAACGGCGCGGGCGGATTCTACGTCGATCTCGTCCTCAAGCCCCTCGGCGCGGACACGACGGGCTCGCAGTTCCTGGAGCCGGACGGCACCTTCCCCAACCACATCCCCAACCCCGAAAACGAGACGGCGATGCAGTCGGTGTGCGCGGCGGTCAGGGCGAACAAGGCGGACTTCGGCATCATCTTCGATACCGACGTCGACCGCGCAGGCGCAGTCGCGCCGGACGGCGAGGAGATCAACCGCAACCGTCTCATCGCACTCATCTCAGCCATCCTTCTGGAAGAGCGGAAGGGCGCGTACATCGTGACCGACTCCGTGACGAGCGACGGCCTGGCAGCATTCATCAAAGCGCACGGCGGCGTACACTACCGCTTCAGGCGCGGATACAAAAACGTCATCAACGAGAGCAAGCGCCTGAACGCCGAAGGGAAGTACTCCCCTCTCGCCATCGAGACGAGCGGACACGCGGCGCTCAGCGAAAACTACTTCCTCGACGACGGCGCATACCTCGTCACCCGCCTTCTCATCGCGCTTGCGAAGTGCGCGAAGGAAGGGAAAGATCTGATGGCGCTCATCGCCGACCTGCCCGAACCCGCAGAGGCGGCGGAAGTGCGCCTCGGGTTCACGCCCGGATGCGACTTCAGAACACTGGGCGCGGGCGTGATCGCGGACTTCGAAAAACACGCGCGCGAAACGGAGTATCTCTCCCTCGCGCCCGATAACCACGAAGGCGTGCGCGTCAACTTCGACGCGTCGCACGGCAACGGCTGGGCGCTTCTTCGGATGAGCCTGCACGAGCCGATCATGCCCATCAACGTCGAGAGCAACGAAAAAGGCGGGAACAAGCGCATCATGCAGGAGCTCTACGCCTTCCTGAAAGGATACGACTTCCTCGACACGCAACCTTTGAAAAATAAATTATAATCAGGAGATCTAAAAATGAACGACGTCAAACAGACCACCATCAACGCCATCCGCATCCTCTCTGCGGAGGCGATCCAGAAGGCAAATTCGGGACACCCCGGGCTTCCCATCGGTTCCGCGCCCATCGCATACACGCTCTGGCAGAACTTTCTGAAATTCAACAACAAGGATCCCAAGTGGGACGACAGAGACCGCTTTGTCCTCTCCGCGGGTCACGGCTCCATGCTCGACTATTCCCTGCTCTACCTCTACGGGCTCGGGCTCACCAAGGAAGATCTGATGAACTTCCGTCAGCTCGGCTCCAAGACGCCCGGCCACCCCGAATACGGCCACACGGTGGGCATCGAGACGACGACGGGTCCGCTCGGACAGGGCATCGCAAACGCCGTCGGCATGGCGGTCGCGGAGGCGCACCTCGCGGCGGTATTCAACCGCGAAGGGTTCCCCGTCGTCGATCACTTCACCTATGCGCTGTGCGGCGACGGCTGCCTTGAAGAGGGCATCTCCTACGAGGCATGTTCGTTTGCCGGCACGCACGAGCTGGGCAAGCTCATCCTCTTCTACGACGACAACGACATCACCATCGAGGGCGATACCGACATCACCTTCAAAGAGGATGTGGCGATGCGCTTCAAGGCGCAGAACTGGCAGGTCATAAAGGTGGATCTCGTCGCCAATCCCGACAACGTGATGATGCTCTCCAACGCCATCCGCAAGGCGCAGAAGGAGACCAAAAAGCCCTCCATCATCATCTGCAAGACGAAGATCGGCTACGGCACGCCGCTCGAAGGCAGCCACAAGTGCCACGGTTCGCCGCTCGGCGCGGAGAACCTGCAGAAGACGAAGGAGCGCTTCGGCTGGACGTCCGCACCCTTCGAAGTGCCGGACGAAGTGCTCGCGCACACCAAAAAGGCGGGCGCGCGCGGCGCGAAAAAGGAGAGAGAGTGGAAGGCGATGTTCGCGGAATACGAAAAGGCGTACCCCGAACTTGCCAAAGCGTACAAGGCGGCGATGAGCGGCGAAATGGTCGACCTTGCCAAGGTGGACGACCTGTTCAGATTCGAAAAGCCCATGGCGACCCGCCAGACCTCCTCGGTCGTGCTCAACAAGATCGCAGCGCTCGTGCCCGACCTCATGGGCGGCTCGGCAGACCTTGCTCCCTCCAACCTCTCCGATATGAAGAACACCGATACCGTTCATTACGGCGACTTCTCGGCGCAGGATAAGAGCGGCAGGAACATGCACTTCGGCATCCGCGAGCACGCGATGGCGGCGATCACCAACGGCATGCAGCTTCACGGCGGACTGAGATGCTACTGCTCCACCTTCTTCATCTTCTCCGACTACTGCAAGCACGCGATGCGCCTCTCCGCGCTCATGAATATCCCCGTCGTATATATCCTCACGCACGACTCCATCGGCGTCGGTGAAGACGGTCCCACGCATGAACCCGTCGAGCAGCTCATCGCGCTCCGCTCCATTCCCAACATGAAGGTGTACCGCCCCGCGGACGGCAAGGAGACGGCGGCGGCGTGGATCTCCGCGCTCACCGGCACCGCGCCCACCGCGCTCGTGCTCACCCGCCAGAACCTGCCGCAGTACGAAAACAGCGGGCTCGTCGCGCTCAAAGGCGGCTATGTGCTCGAAGACTGCGACGGCACGCCCGACGTTCTCCTCATCGCGAGCGGCTCGGAGGTCGAGCAGTGCGTCGGCGCGAAGGCAAAACTCGCCGAGGAAGGCATCAGGGCGCGCGTTGTGTCCATGCCCTGCATCGAGGAGTTTGAAAAGCAGAGCGCCGAATACAAAGAGAGCGTCATCCCCTCCGCCGTCAAGGCGCGTGTATGCGTGGAGGCTGCGTCGCCCTACAGCTGGTACAAGTACGCAGGCGATAAGGGCGAGATCATCGGCATGTCCACCTTCGGCGCGAGCGGCCCTGCGGCGCAGCTGTTCAAGATGTTCGGCTTCACGGTAGAGAACGTCGTCGAAAAGGCGAAGATCTCCCTCGCAAAATAACCGGGAAAGACGAAAGGCGCGGGCATTACCGCAATTCCGATAGGGAATTTTGGTAAAGGGCGCCCTTTGAAAAAGAGAGCAGGCGTGGCGTGAAAGCCACGCCTTTTCTCATGTCTTATGTTATGCCCGCATCAGCGGGCTGTTTTTAACAGCTCAAACCGTCGTACTCATCGTCGTCGAGAAAGTCGGGAAACTCCACCGCACCTATAAAGTTATACACGATTTCGATTTCCTGCCTGTAATGCCCGTTCTCTTTCCGCTTTTCGTGTACGATTATCCTGTCCACAAACGAGCGTATGATTTCGGGCGTCAGTTCTTCGATGCTGCTGTACTTCTCCACCAAACACAGAAAATCGAGTATTTCGTCTTTCTCTTTTTTGTCCTTCTCGATTTCCGCTTTCAGCATTTGCGCTTTCTCTGTCAGATCTGCCTGTTCGGTTTCGTATGTATCGCTCAGTTTCAGATACCTCTCTTCCGACAGTATCCCCGCTACTTTGTCCTCATAAAGGCTTTGAATGATTTTATCCAACGCCTTTATACGCTCTTCCGCAGCAGAGAGTTCCCGCAGGTTTTCCTTTATTTCCTGTTTCGTCTTGACCTCGGAATTTTCCTCCAACATCCGTAAAAACTCTTCCTTTTGCGATTGCGCGAACCGTAGTGTCCGTTTCAAATCGTCTAAAAGCAATGTTTCCACGGCTTTGACCGTAATCTGATGCGAAGTACAGAGATTTTTCTTCTTTTTCCGATAGGTAGAGCAGTTGAAGTATTCTGCTTGTTTCATCGTAGTGCAGCGGCACAGATACATTCTTTTTCCACAGTCCGCACAGTAGACCATACCCGACAGCGAGCTCATCTCGCCCATTCGTGAGGGCCTCCGTTTACATTGCCGTATCTTCTGTACGGAGTCGAAGGTCTGCCTGTCGATGATGACTTCCTGCGTATTCTCGAAGATAAGCCAATCCTCTTGCGGAAGTTTGATACGCTTTTTGGATTTATACGACTTCTTATAGGTCTTGAAATTTACCGTACAGCCCGTGTATTCCACGTTTTCGAGTATTCTTGCGACGGACTTCTGATCCCATATCTCCGAGTCTTCCCGCAGTTTTGCAGGGGTAGGCAGCCCGTGCTTATGGAAGTACACAACGGGTGTATCGATTTTCCGTTCCGTCAATATCCGCGCGATCTGCGTAGGCCCGTAGCCGTTCATGCACAGTGAGAATATCTCGCGTACCGTTTCCGCGCCGCGCTCGTCTATTACCCATTTCTCTTTATCGTTCGGGTCTTTCTTATAGCCGAGCGGCGGATGCGTTGCGAGGTGCTTGCCCGCATTGCCTTTTGCCTTCATGACAGCTTTGATTTTCTTGGAGCAGTCCTTCGCATACATCTCGTTCAGGATATTCTTGAACGGCGTGATGTCGTCGTCGGGATTGGTTTCGCTGTCCACTTGGTCGTACACGGCGATGAACCGCACGTCCGCTTCCGCAAAGTAGTATTTAGTATAGTAACCCACGAGAATGTGGTCGCGCCCGAACCTCGACATATCTTTGACGATGACGGTGGAAACTTTTCCCTCGTCTATATCGCGTATCATTCTTTGAAAGTCGGGGCGGTCGAAGTTACTGCCCGAATACCCGTCGTCCACATAGAACCTTACGTTGCGCAGCTTGTGTTCGTCGGCGTACTGTTTTAAGAGCATCTTTTGGTTGCGGATACTGTTGCTGTCGCCCTGCAAATCGTCGTCGCAGGACAGCCTGCAATACAGTGCAGTCCATTGTTCTTCGGTTGTTCTTGCCTTCTTATATTTCATTGTCGATTGCAAATTCATTGTTTATAACCTCCCGAATTGCAACCTTCAAGCGATTGAGTTGTTGAGAACTGCCGAGAATTTCTCTCGATCAGCCGTTTTGTGATGTCGAACGCCGTTGCTTTGGCGTTCTTGTTATTGCGGGAGATGACGGTATAGACCGTATTCCCGATGACCTGTTCGCGGTACTTGAATATAGTACCGTCCTGTTCCTCGCTGTAATATACGCGAGGGTCTGCCGTTAAAGTGATATTCTTATTCGTTTTCCATTTTCTCCTTATTCGAAGCCGAGGCACTTCTTATATTTTTCCCCGCTCGACAAGGAAGAGGGCTTCATTCGGCTTTGTCCTTCTTATTCCCGGCGGCTTCCTCTTTCAATAATTTATACCCCGCCTCTATCAACCGGACTTTCGTATAGCCGTTCTCTTTCAAAAATGCGTTGACTTCCTCCGCGAATTTACGCGATACGCTCGTTCCCCATACAAGGTACTTTTCCTTTCTCTCTTCCTTGTGCCGTTCCTCGTAATTCTTGTCTATCTCCGCTTTTGTCTTTGCCATATTCCCTCCGAAAATATTATCGTATTAACATTCTATTTTTCTATTATACTTCTTTCGGAGAGCGATGTCAACGGGAAAGGGAGAACTTTATTCAGTTTTTATTTGCCGCCGCGGTCGTAGCCGTGGCTGTTCTCTTTATAATAGGGCGTTGTTTTCTTCTCCCTCGATTTATGCAACAGCGTTCTGAACTCGTCGGGATAGGCGGAGAGTATGTCGCTGACCATTTTATAGACGCTCTCTTTGCTTTTGTTCGCCCGTTCCGATTCTTGATACAACTCGAACAGATCGGCGCGGTCATGATCGCTGATGTCTTTCGCCTGCCGCAGGGCGGCGTTTTCCGCGCGCAGCACTCGGATTTCTTCCTCGGCTTGTTTCCGTTTCTTCGGCGTGGGTTTGGTTTTTTCTTCTTCCACCGATTGTATCACGCCGTTCAGATATTCCTGCGCCTGCTGTTTGGTTTCCGCCGCCGTTTGTTCCGCCTGCGATACAATGCTGTCCGCCTGTAATTTCGCCGCCTGTGCTTTGCCGTCCGCCTCGGAGATAATGTTTTTCGCTTCGTTCCGTGCGGATTCCAAAATCTTCTGCGCCTTATACTCGGCTACCGACTTGTGCTTTGCCTGGCTGCCCGGCTTGCCGCGCTCCAAATTCCATTTCTTCCCGACCTTCTCCCAAAAGTCCGATTGCAGTTCCCGCAGGGTTTTGGGCGTGAACAGTTCTTTTGCGCATAACCTGCGGTCAACGATGGGAACGAGATTCAGGTGCATATGCGGTGTGGTTTCGTCCATGTGGACGACCGCAGAGATGATATTTTCTTCCCCGTACCGTTCGGCAAAGTATTCCGTCGCGTCCTCAAAAAACCGCCGTTGCTGCGACAGTATTAGCCGATTGAAAAATTCTCCGTCCGACGAGATGACGAACGCGCCCATGAGTACGGCGTCTTTACGAACTTTCCGTTTTAAGGGCAGCGTTGCGATCCGTCCGTTGATGTAATCCATGTAACGCTCCGACCGATGAACGGTGTGATAGTTTCTTCGCGTTCTCGACAGGTCGATGTTCGGGTTATCGGGCGTGTAGCTTTCGTCGCGCTCGTTTTCCAACTCGATGGGCGTCACGTTATCCTTTTTCTCATTTGATATTTTCTGTAAGTTACAAACTAAATACGATATGGCTGTTTCCTCCGAAATATTTTTCTTTTTCTGTTAAAAGCCCCCTGCAAGGGCGAACGGAACTTATGGAGCGAAGCGCAATAAGTATAGTGAGCTATACTTATCGCAGATAAGGAGAGATTCTCTCAAATTTTGCTCCCCGTTTGCTTGCAAGAGAGGGGCTTGCATTTTTACTGTTGATTGCTGTATGCTTGGTAGCTTGCTTGCCTGATTACGGCGGTCTGATTGTCGTTTGATTGCTCATTTGTTCCTCCGAGTTTTTATTTTTCTATCTTTAATCCACACCGAAAGGGGCGGACATTGATACCCGAAAAAGGGTGCAAAAAAGCCGCTGACAGCTCTTCGCGTATCACCGACCTTAACCGTATTTAGCAACTTTGCATTGCTCTATGGTGGTTAGCCATTCTATTGTGATGCCGGCTGTTGAATACGCTTTCGCGCCCCGACACCAAAAATTGTACGCTTAAAAAACCCCGTCACGGCACGTCTTAAAACACACGATAACAACGGCTTTCCTCTTAAAAAATGGTACTTTTATAAAAGCCTGTCATCGCGCGTCTTTTTCGGGCAATGGAATATAACGGCTTTTCCGGAAAAATCGTATCACAAAAAAGCCCCTCATCGCCCGACGAAAAACGAAAACCAAACAAAGGCTTTCTGCATTCAAAAATTTGTACGCTTAAAAAGCCCTGTCTTGGCTCGTTTTTCAGACGGCTCGGGTGCAGCGCAGTTTGCGCTGAAACATAGCGGAGAACTTCTCTCTCCGCGGCGCAATCCTATTATGCGCCCACTCTCCCATAAGGGGAGTGCGCCGTACTAATTTCAAAGCACGGCAAAAGAGTACAGGCTATATCTCCACCTGTACTCTTCCATTATACCATATCCATTTCGTTTTGTCAATAAAATACAAACAAATGTTTGTATTTTATAATTTTTGAAGTACCTCTTTATTTTTCAAAGCGTTTTTTTAACACTCTATAATGGTTTTCGTTTGACTTATCTCCGTTATTATCGGGGAATAAACAATACGGCAAACTGTCCGTGTTTCTATGTTTAATAACACATTTACAACATTGCCCGTGGTTCGGGCAGGTAATTTTCGGACAAATACACTCTTTTACATTGGGGCAA
>JFBN01304830.1_pt1 | contig 12355 bp, 15 predicted proteins | sample 768741 | NCBI WGS metagenome assembly JFBN01 (sample SAMN01983846, study PRJNA193217) | chicken gut metagenome | biome: terrestrial biome; isolation source: ceca of Broiler chicken | host: Gallus gallus | place: United Kingdom: England | collected 2010-09-07
TTGTGGCTGTAAGCTTTGACACGGGGCATGTTTTGGGGAAAGGGAATATTTGTCCTATTTTCTTTCCCTGACGCTTTTTCGTAACTTGCCCTATTTTCCCTAAACTTTCCCTAAACTTTCCCTATTTTTTCCCTATACATGAAACTTATTATGTTAAGTTCTTTACTTTTTTATCTGCTTTTAGTATAATCTAACTAGAGGTGATTTTTATGTCAGACGCTTTTCCAATTAATGAGGATTTTGATGCTAATGATGTTCCAGTTAAAACTGGTAATCATAATATTGGTGCTATGCATAATAATATTGTTAAAGATAAAAACCTTACTGCTAAAGTTTTGGCTCTTAATCTAAAAGCTTACCATTTAGGAGATACTAAGGCTAGAACTGCTGTGGAACTTCAAAATAGATTTGATGATTATTTGCTCCTTTGTGCTAATGCTGGTTTGCCACCTACTGTCGAGGGTTTAGTACTTATTTCTGGTTATTCTCGTACTGCTTTCTGGGAAATCGCTCAGGGGCTTAACCATCCAGAGCTAGTGAACACTGTAAAAAGAGCAAAGGACTATATTCAGAATTACGATGCGACTATGGCGACTATGAATAAGGTTAATGCAGCGGTTTATTGTTTTAGAGCAAAGAACTTTTATGATATGAAAGATGTACAAGAGATTCAAGCTGGACCAATACAAGATCCAACTAAACCAACTAATGCAAGTGATATACTTAACGCATTGCCAGAGACTCCAATATCCGCTTCTGATATTCCAACTAATGCAGAAGAAAATTAAAAAACACTATGCGACTTTGCATAGTGTCTTTAATTGGAATATAGTGTTATAGATGAAATGTCATTCTGTTTACTTTCTTTGTTGGAGCACCTTTAGTACAATCATTCTTAACTGTATTAGCAGCTATGTTATATGCTTTAGCCGCTTCATTATAACTATTAAATTTATTACCATTTTCATCATAGCAAACTATTGAATTGTATTTTAATATATTACGATTTTTTTCATAATGATTAGAATTTTCTTTTGCAGTAACCCATTCAAGGTTTTCAATGTTATTGTTTTTCTTGTTTAAATCTTTATGATTTACATATTTTTGGTTCTTTTTAGGTGGTTCTCCGAAAGCATTTAAAACTAGACGATGGATTCTCATCTGCTTTGATTTATTATCTTTTCTTAACATAATTTGATAATATCCTTCTCTTGATAATTGAGGTGTCATTAAACCATACAATCCTTTTATTCGACCTTTATTGCTTATTTTGTATAATCCTTCATAGCCTTTTATATCTTTCCAAGTTTCCCCATCGACTTTTGCGTTTGCTTCTTCGATTTGCTTTTTAAATTTTTTTTGCATCATTACCTTTTGTTTTTCAGTATTTGTCATTATAAACTCCTTTCTTTTCGCTACGACTTTGGCGACTTTTTCAAAAAAATTTTTTAGCGACTTTGACGACTTTGGCGACTTTGCACATAAATATGTTATCAAAAAATGCGAAATATGTCAATAACTACGCAACAAATAAATTGCTAAATTGACAACAGGTATAAAATGTATATTTCACGCAACTTATTTTTAGATTTTACGGTTGTTTAAAATATATGTATTAAAATTTAAAGCCTAGAATAGGTTAAAAATAATTTTTATATTAAACATAAGTAATTATATCGCCAATTATAAAAATGCCTTAAAATCAATCCTAGAAGCAAATAAAAGGTATTTACTAAAAGACAAAAAATATAAAATATAAGAAATAAAAAAGAAGCGGATCCGCTTCTTTTTAAAATGGTAAATAGCTATTTTTGTCTTGCATGTGCCATTGTATAACCTCTTTAAATGTTTTATTACTATTAAAATTATAAGTAATTTTATGATTCTTTGAAATAATAGTATATACATAATTTATATATTTTTTATTTTTCCATTCACTTTTTAACACTTTTTTTATTATTAACATAAGTTTTATACTCCTTTATTTTTGATTCTTACAAGCTGCAATTAATATTGCTATTGGAAAGAATAACACAATTAGTATTATTGTAAATATGATATTGATTACTTTGTTTATTTTATTAAAATCAATGTGGTTTGCTTTTTTTATAGGTTGTGCTGGTGTTTCTTGCTGATATTTTTCTTTTTTAGGCGTTGTAAGTTGTGCATATATTTTATATTCTTCATTCTTTTTTGCTTCTGCTTCTACTTGTTTTAATATTTTATAATAATTACTATTAAAAAAATCAAGCATAAAAAGTTTATAGTCCATTTTTATATTTTCTTTCATTGCTAAATTATTATAAAACTTATAAAACAAAAATTCTTTTTTATTAATGTTATAAAATTCGTAAACATTAATTGAATTCATATATAATTCTTTTTGGAATTCTATTCTTAAAAAGTTTGATATTTTACTTTTTATATAGTTTATGTTTTCTTTTTCTTCCTCTTTGTGTCTTCGTTCTGATTCTTTTTTAAATCGTTCCAGTTCTTTTCTTTTTCGTTCTTTTTCTTTTTCTTGTAATGTATAATTTAAGTTATTTACACTTGTTAAAAGTCCCATTTTTATACCTCCTTTTTATTAAATAGAAGCGGTTAGTTTTCCGCTTCTTTTGTTATGCAATAATTGGAATTCTTCAATGATTTTATAGCATCTTCTAAAGTATTATAAATGCAATCCTTATTAATAATATATCCACCATAAATACAAGGGCGATCCCAGTCATTTAAAATTATTCTAGTTTTATCAATTATAAAAATATTTTTTTTAGTATTAAAATATGTAATATATTTATTCATTGTTTTGATCCTCCTCAAATGCTCCTTTTGTAATTGCTGTAAGAATTTTATCGCGATTAGGCTTATTGTCTTCTAATATCCAATCAAAATTAATTTTATGATCTTTTGTGATTTGTGGATTGTATTTACTAAAACATTGTTTACGTTCATCAATAACAAACACGTCAATATTTATGAAGTTTGTTAAGTCTTTATTAATCCATTTTTTTTCTTTCCATAGTTTTCCTAATGATTCATATAAGTTAGAGTGACTTAATTCGACAATTATTTGTTCTTTTCTTTTATTTAATTCGTGGAATGTATAACGTGTTCTTAGTCCTGGACGTGCTCCCATCTCTTCAATTTTTAATAAATTAACCTTTGTCATTTTTCTTTCCTTCCTTCTAGTTTTTAAGTGTTTTCTTTCACTAAATTAAATTAAATTATTTAAGTATTTTAATAATGTTTTGTAAATATTTATTTTATGAAAGCTGAGCTGATATACAAGCCCTTGTATTAGTAACATACTTGTCAATATGATTGTTATATATCCGCCACATATTATAAAATAAAATATTAAATCAATTAATTTTTGCATTCTCTTTTGTTCTCCTTCCTCTTTGCTTTTGTTATATATAGTATACATCATATTATATTAAATGTCAATACTTTTTATTAAAAAATGTTAAAAAATATTAAAAAATATCAATTATTATTAATAATATTTTATGTTAGAAATATGATCCGATCATATACCCGCCCTGCACCCTATTTTTGGAACAGTGCTACCGGTTTGCCGTGTTATGCTCACAAGCGACTAAAAAAACAAAAAGAGCAATATTTTGCCGTCACTTTTTACAAAAAGGCATTGACAGACTGACGGCACTGTGATAAAATAGCAGAAAAAGAAAGGAAGGAAAAAATGAATGAAGCGGAAGAATTTTTAAAACAGTTAAAAGAGCTGACGAATTCTGTAAAAGATATGCCGAAAATGAAAGAAATACAAATAAAGATTAATAAAATATTAGAGAAAGCATTAGAAGAAATAAATAGCTATTTAATTGATGAAAAAGATAAGATGAAGAGTCAAACGGCTAAAGACAGTATAGAAGATTTAATTAAAAAGAATTATATACAATTAGTAAGAATAAAAGAGGGGAATAGAAAATGAGAAGAAAATTTGAATTTGTAGATAGGATAATAAGGGACAAAGACGATGAATACAAGACATGTTTAAAGTTACCAAAGAGAAGTACAGCTAAAAGTGCTGGATATGATTTTTACGCAGTAAATGATGTATTATGTGAAAGTCACAAAATAACGATGATACCAACAGGAATAAAGGCTAAGATGGAAGATGATGAAACGTTATTATTATTTAATAGAAGTAGCAATCCAAAGAAGAAAGGATTAATTATATTAAATGGAGTAGGTGTAGTTGATAGTGATTATTATGGAAACAGTGACAATGATGGAGAGATAGCAGGACTATTTTACAACATGAGAGATGAAGATGTAAAAATAGAAGCTGGGGACAAGATAATGCAAGGAATATTTGTTAAATATGCAATAACAGAAGATGATAAAGCGGAAGGTGAAAGAACTGGAGGGTTTGGGTCTACAGGAAAATAGAAATAAAGAAAAGGAGAAAGAGAAGAATGAATGAATTAGAAAAGATATTAAATGAAAAAAAGACAGAAAATGGGGATAAAGCATATAAAACAACAGGAAACAACTTAACAGACTTATTATTTATGAGTGAATATTTTAGCAAGCATTTAGATGAAGCAAGAATAGGAACAAGTGAAAAAGAGAAATTATTTTCAATGTTTATAAGGGATCCAAGATATGGGCTAGGAAAAAGAGATTTAGGAAGAAGATTAATGCGTTTATCTGGAGTATCAGCAGAAAATGTAGTAAAAGCAGGAAGATATGATGACTTATATAATATAGCAACAGATGAGATGTTAATGTTCCTAAAAGAGCAAGTAATGTCAGGCAATGAACTAGCAAAGAAATGGATGCCAAGACTAACTGGAAAAGACAGAAAGATAGCAAAAGCTATTTGCAAGATATGGGGAATAAGAGAGAAGAAATACAGAGAATTAATAAAGACAGATAGTACAGTAGAATACAAATTATCTTATGCAGAGGAAACAGAAGCAACTGCATTAGATGAATTGTTTAAGAAGTACAGATATACACATCCACTAGTAAAAGACATAGATTTTGAAAAAGTACCAAGTCTAGCAATGCATAAATATTTGCATACATTCTCAACAAGAGATGACTTAAAGGAAAGATTTGCTGCATATATAGAAGCAGTAAAAGCAAATAAAGCAAAAGTAAACACAAAGACAGCAAACGTATATGATGCACATAAAACAGTAATGAGAACAGCAAGTGTTGATAAAATAGCAGAAAATGCTGATGTAATTGCAAAAAAGACAGTAGAAAATGCAACATTTGGAGTAGAGATGAATGCAATTCCAATACTAGATACATCAGGAAGTATGGAATGGGGTGGAAACTTACTAGAAAAAGCAACATCAATAGCACATGGAATAGCAACACATTCTACATACGCAAAAAATCAATTAATATCATTTAGTTCAAAACCACAATTAATGACAATAAAAGGTAAGACATTAAAAGAACAATATGATTCAATGTACACAGGAGATTGCTCCAATACTGATTTTGGTGCAGTAATGAAGTTATTACAAGGCTTAAAGAAATATCCAGAGTACTTAATTGTATTAAGTGATATGGAATTTGATAGAGGTTCTAACCAATCAAAAGCAGAGACAATGAAGATATTTAAAGAGCATGGAGCTGAGACTAAGATAATTTGGTGGAACTTAAATGACAGGAATAAAACAGTACCAGAGTTTGATGAATACGGAAACATATATTTAAGTGGATATAACTTACAATTATTAAAATTATTAGAGAATAAGTTTGATATGACAAGTTATATAGACAAATTATTGAGAGAATATGCAAAAAATATTGACATCAAAATAAATTTATAGTATAATAAATCTATCTTAAAGAAAGGCACTTACAGCAAAACAATTTGCACTTACACTGTCTTTGGGAGTAGTGTCCCAGTTAAATTTAGTGCCTTGTTATAAAATAAAAATAATATAAGAAAGACACGTACAGCAAAACAACTTTTTTGTAGCCAAATGGTAAGGCAATAATTTTGGGAATTATGATATTTAGGTTCAAATCCTAACAAAAAAAACATTTTAGGTGTCTTGGTTAAAATAAAAATAATAGACAGGAAATGCTCATACAGCAAAACAAATTAGGACTGATAATCCCGTTGTCGTTGGTTCGAATCCAACTTATTCAACTATTTTTTGAATAATAACTCAGTTGGTAGAGTGCGAGTAATTTTAGGAGCATTGAAGGTACTAAATAAAATAAGAAAAGGTCATACAGCAAATTGACAGTGGGAAAGACCACGCTATTATGTCGCAATAGAAAAAAATAAAGACCTTTGACAACATAAAGCTGAGATAGAAACCTAATTTTCTATCTCTTTTTTTAAAAAATGTAGTGGCGGAATAGACAATTTGCGATTTATTCGTGAGTTGGTAAAACTAAACGGCTTATTCTAAACATAACTGAATTTGCTGAATGGTAATAGTAGACGCTGAGGTGTATCGGAGGTTGCCTTAAAAGGCAATAATTGAATTTGTAGTCTTATACCAGGAGAAATCATCGGCACTAGAGTATAAAGGCATATTAGGTGCAAATCCTAATCTACATTTAATAATTTAACGATACTAGATAAGTTAAATTGGTAATACGAAATAAGTTTTCTTTTGTATTCAACTCTGTAAGAAGAAGTTTAGAAGAAATTTAAAAAAACTAATACCTTTCTAGCAAATAGTTATAAAATATGTAGGTTGCTATTCTAGTTAAGCAATATATATGTCCTTGGTGTAACGGAAGCATATCGGTCTCCAAAACCGCTGGTCTGAGTTCAAATCTTAGAGGATGTGCCAGAGGCTGGGCAGCTCCCAGATAAGAGTTGAGTATGATAAAAGGTAAAGGACTCCTCCGAAAACAAAATCAAAACTTTCCTCAATATAGCGGAGTGGTAGCAGTTGGCAGCTCGCTTGGCTCATAACCAAGAGGTCGTAAGTTCGAGTCTTACCTCCGCAACCAGACGAAATGCTAGATATCGTCCTCTTTTCTTATGTGATTTAAAGAAGTTTTCTTACAAGCATTATTGAGTTATTAAAAGTCTCCAATCTAGCAGGAGATAATATAATGGGAAATGGTGAAATGGTATCACACAGCACTTTGATTGCTGCATTATTAGTTCGAGTCTAGTTTTCCCAGCCAATAAGTTACTAGAGCTTATAAAAAATTACCCTTAGGAGTTCAAGTAATTTTACAGCGATATGAAATAAATTGGATATGTAGAAGTTTAAGAATGTATTACTCACATCTTTCTTTTGTTTTTTAGTACCTATTCTAGTTATGGTACATATATAAATAGTGAGCAGGATATAATAACCTAGGTGGTAGATAGGCAGTAGCATTATTCCTAGGGAATGCTTCCACTAAAGCTAGCAAAAAAAGGTCTGTCATATCTTGCTCAGTGTTTATATGGTAAAGTTTTACCAAAAAGGAGAAAAATAGCATGGAAGTAGGCGATGTAGTATATGCTAGAAGGACATACAGAAGAAACGAAGTAGTAAAAAGGAAGCATCAGTTATTTAAAGGAAAAATAATAATAAAAACACCAAATTTTTATGTAGTGGAATTTGAAGATATAAAAATAAGAGAATGTTATAGGGAGAGTGAATTAAAACTTGCAAATAAAGATAATAAATCAGAATAGAGACGGGATAATTGATTGTACATATAAAGATATAAGAAGAAGAGCAGGAGAGATATATGCAATTGAAGGGAATAAATTAGAAAGTATTTCTAGCTTAGGCAAATATAGAGAAGATATAGCAAAAGAAATATTTAAACAAATAATGTTAAAAATTGATAGAAAAGCAACAGATTATTTAGTATTAAAAATGCCAATACCAGAAATGCAGGAAGGAGAAGAAGATGAGAAAAAAGACGACAATAAGACTTAATGAAAAAGCGTATAATTACGTAAAAGAAAAAAGTGAAAAATCTAAAGAAGAAGGGAAATATATGAGTATGAATACAATAATTGAGAAAATTATAGAAGAGAAGATGAAACAGTAGAAAGTTTCATCTTTTTTTGATATAGTAAATATGAGGTGAAAAAAATGTACGAAGAAGAAATAAAGACCTTAAGAAGTCAACTAGAATTAGATATGGATGATGTAATGCGAATAGAGAAATTAAATTTATTAAGGTATTATTTGAGCGAGAAAGAAAAGAATGAGAAAGTAACTAAAGTAGAGTATAATGAAGAAAAAGATAATTTGCAATATAGTGAAAGTATAAGAATAGCAATAATATTAAGTGAAAGATTAAATGAGATGATAATGCTAAATAAAGATAATTATAAACTTATAGAAAAGCTATATAAAATATTGCAAGAAAATTATTATTATTTAGCAAGATATTTATTTAATTATTTTGCTGTAGCAATGGAATTTGGAATAGAAAAAGCAAAGCAATTCTTAGCACCAAGGACATGTGTATTAAATTATGTTAATTGGGAATTAACTAAGTTCTATTATAAAGATAGAGCAGTAATGACAATAAGCATGCCGCAAGGGACTGGAAAAGAACAGCCATTATCAAGTAAAATACTGACTCCTGATGGATGGATAACTATGGGTGAAGTGAAAGTAGGTACTAAAGTAATATCAGCTAGTGGTAAACCATGTAATGTTACAGGTGTATATCCTAAAGGAATAAAAGATGTATATAGAGTTACATTTGATGATAGTACTTATGTTGATTGTGGATTAGAACATTTATGGGAAGTAAAGACATCTGATGATAGGAGACGAAAAAAAGGACCAAGAATAGTAAATACGAAGCAAATGTTAGGAAATTATATATTAGGGAAAAACTCTAAAAGACCTTACCATAATTATTCGGTTAGACTCGTTAAGCCAATTGAATATTCTAGTAAGTTATCTAAAGATGATATATCACCATATATTATAGGTGCATTAATAGGTGATGGAGGACTAAGCCACAAAATAATAAAGTTTACTTCAAATGACCAAGAAATAATAGATAGAATAAAAAAAGAGTTACCTAAAACTGACCAAATAAAAAAATATAATTGTGGGAAATATGATTATGGAATAAGTAAAAAGCAAGATGGTAGGAATGATAAAGGTTATCCCTTAAAATGCCATACTCATAAAAAATTAAGAGAATATGGATTATTTGGAAAAAAATCCAATCAAAAATTTATACCATTAAAATATCTTTATGGAAGTATAAGCGAAAGAATTGCATTGTTACAAGGATTAATGGATACAGATGGATGGACTGATAAAAGAGATTGTAATTGTGAACTTGATACGGTTTCAGAACAATTATGCTATGATATGCTAGAGCTGATTAGAAGTCTAGGAGGAAAAGCTACTTATTCTACAAAAACTGGAAGATATACTGATAAAAATGGAAACAAAAAAGAATGCCAGAAAGTTTATAGAATTTATTTCTCTATAAATATAAATCCATTTTATTTAAAAAGAAAAGCAGAAAAGTTTTCTAAGCCACAATTTAATTATCAAAAAATAATAACTAAAATTGAAAAAGTAAGACAAGAAGAATGTCAATGTATTATGGTTGATGATGAAGAGCATTTATACGTTACTGATGGATATACATTAACACATAATACTGAAACAGGTAAAAGATTTATGGCTTTTGCAATAGGTAATAATCCAAATTTGCCTAATATGATGGTAAGTTATTCTGCTAGTATAGCTAAAGATAAGTTTTATAATGGAATAATATCTTTATCTGCAGATGAAATGGGGAATTTCAAAAAAATATTCCCAGAAGTAAAGCTAATATACAAAAGTGCTGAAACATTATCATTAGATTTTAGAGATGATGATAAAAGAACGACACATTCAGAATATACTTTGTATTGTGCAGGATTTGATGGTTCTATAACTGGTAGAACAAGAGCACATAACATACTTTACATAGATGACTTAGTAAAAGATATAGAAGAAGCAAGTAATAATGATATAATGGATAAAAAGTGGACTGAATTTACAGGCACATTAAAAAAGCGTATGCAAGGACATTGTAAGTTGTTATTAGTTGGTACAATATTTAGTATTAATGACCCGTTAAGTAGACTAATTGAATATTACAAGACTAAAGATAGTAAGAGAATTAAAATAATAAAAATACCGGGTCTAAATGAAAATATGGAAAGCAATTTCAATTATGGATATGGATTTGCAATAACAACGGAGATGTTTTTAGAAGATAAAGATTTAATGGATGCAGTAAGCTTTGAATGTTTAATACAGCAAAACCCAATTGATAGAGATGGATTGCTATTCAATGAAGAAGAGTTCAGAAAGTTTAAAGAATATGGAAGAGATGAAACATATGAAAGAACTGTGGCAGCAGTTGACGTTGCATGGGGTGGCGGAGATAGTTTAGCTATGCCAATAGTAGATGAGCATAAAAACGGAGATTGTCCATTAATTGACGTATATTATAGCAAAGGTACAAAGGAAGAAACAATACCACAAGTAGTTGCAAAAATAATACAGCATCATATTACATATGTATTTTTTGAAGCTAATAATGGTGGAGATATGTATGCAGAAGCGGTAAAAGAAGAATTAAAGAAAAAAGGCGTAAATGACTGTTTTGTAGACTATGATAAAGCACCTACAACAAAATCTAAATTAGATAGAATATTAGCTCAACAAGGGGCAATAAAAGGAGCTTTGGTAAGTACATATAGATTATTAATTAAATATAGAGATGCAATAAGAGGAAACAGAATGTATAATGATTTCTTAAATGAACTATTTAGATTTAGCCAGAACTTAAAAAAGCAGGGCAAACAACATGATGACGTGCCAGATAGTTTAGCTTCTTTGTTTACAAATGTATTGAAAAATGAAAATAGTAGAGTAGGAGCATATAGTCATTATAGCAGACAAGATTTAGGAATATAATATTGACAAAATTAAAATAAAAAGATAAAATTTATATAGCCTTAAAACTAATATACTTTAGTTTTTCGTATTTTTTTCTTCTAAAGAAGCCTAAAGAAATTTGGGCTTTTTTTTATTGTTTTATTGACAATGTATTTTTAAATTGATAATATATAAATGAGGTATATTATGTACATAGAAGAAATAAGATGTCCTAAATGTGGAAAGCTTATAGCAAAAGCTTACAAAGATTATAAAATGGAAAAAGTTTTACTATGGTGTCCACGTTGCAAAAAGAATATAGAATTTAAAGAAAATAAAGAAATAATTATGAAAGAGCTCTAGTAGCCGATAAGTAAATAAACTTATTGGCTATTTTTTTAGAGGTGAGGAATTGTGAAAAAGCAAATAGGTAATGGTAGAAAAAGAATAATTATTGATGCAGAAATAAACAGAAATACTATTCTTGATGTATTACAAAAAGCTTGGGCTATACATCTATTAAATGTAAATGATATGAAATATTTAATAGATTACTATAAAGGAAGGCAAGATATAGAGAATAGAGAGCCTTCATATACATCAGGAATAAATGAAAAAGTTACTTTAAATTACGCATATTCTAGTGTAAGAGATATAGTTGGATATACTTTTGGTAAACCAACACAATTAATTCAAAGAAAAGTAAAGAACAGGAAAGACCTAGAAAAAATAGCAGATATACTAGAATATGAAAATTCTTCTTTAGCTGACCACGAAACAGCAACATTAACAGCTATAACTGGTGTTGGATACTTATGCACACTACCAACTGAGGAAGTTTTGTCAGATTATATGCCTGCTGTACCAGTTAAAATAAATTCATTAGATAACTTAACAACATTTTGTGTTCAAAGTCCAATAATGGGAAATCCTGTAATACTAAGTTGTACATATTATAGTTTTAATCACAAAACATATTTTTTATGCTTTACAGATACTGAAATTTACAAAATTGAATGTGATGGTAAATTTTCACTTAATAGCAATGCTAGGATAGTAGATTATGACATTAATCCAATAGGATTAAACCCTATAACAATGGTTCAAAATAATCAATTTCTAATGGGAGATTTTGAAACAGCTACTAGTGTTCTAAATGCTCTAAACTTAATTGCATCTGATAGTGTTAATGATGTAGAAAATGTAATACAAAGCTTATTAGTAATTATAAATGCAGAGCTAAACAAAGAAAATGTAGATAAAGTAAAGAAAAATAGAATACTAGAACTAGTAGGAGAAGTTGGAGCTAATGTTGATGCTAAATTTATATATCAACAATTAGACAGCTTAGGAATACAAAATTTAAGAGAATATTTTGAAGAAGCCTACAAAACTATAATTGGCATACCTGATAGAAAGACTAGAGGCGGAGGCGGTGGAGATACTGGCGATGCTGTAAAGTTAAGAGATGGTTGGGCTGATAT
>JFBN01315546.1_pt1 | contig 12334 bp, 13 predicted proteins | sample 768741 | NCBI WGS metagenome assembly JFBN01 (sample SAMN01983846, study PRJNA193217) | chicken gut metagenome | biome: terrestrial biome; isolation source: ceca of Broiler chicken | host: Gallus gallus | place: United Kingdom: England | collected 2010-09-07
ATCAGATCTCGCCCGCGGGCAGTTCACAGACAGCCTGCGCCTTGGGCATACTTCCCTGAGATCCTCTCTGAAAGCGGAAGTTTTCCTTCAAAGGAGGTTCCCCACTGCATTGACGCCCCATTCCCGACCGTGGGCAATCGGGGTGGGACGGAGCTTAAACTAAGTTAAGCCGCAAGCGCTACACGGCGCGCGGAAGCGCAACGTGCAACAGCCGACCTTCTTTCTTTCTTGTCAGCATTTAAATTTAATTCCGTTTTTACGGAGCCGAGCCTCCGACGTGCGTCCGACAAACTCCGCCTGCAATCGAATCCGTAACAGGCCCGCAAGCAGTATTGTCTATTTATATTATACCCAACGCGGAGTTTTGTCAACCAAAACGATGCCCGTTCATGCGATTCCGCTCAGGGAACAAATCCCTCGGGCGGACAATGCCCCATATACAATATTACCGCAGCGCGTTTGAAGGCGTACAAAAATCAGTTGAGCACCACGTCTTTCAGGCTTTCGTACTTTGCCATTGCCGCGGCACGGATCGCCTCGAAGTTCAGCCGGCGTTCAAACGCTTCGTCGGTGAGTTTTTTGGCGGTGAAAATGACGTCCGTCGAGTATCTGAGATTTTTGATCTCGCTCAGGAACCTGCCGCTCTGGCGCGTGCCGAGGAAATCGCCGCTGCCGCGCAGCTCCAGATCTTTTTCGGCGAGCGCAAAGCCGTCGGACGTATTCTTGAACACGGTGAGCCGCTCCCGCGCCGTTTCGCCGTCTGACCCGACGAGGAGGAAACACCAGCTCTTTTCGCTCCCGCGCCCCACTCTTCCGCGCAGCTGATGCAGCTGCGAAAGCCCGAACCGCTCGGCGTTCATGATGACCATGATCGTCGCGGCGGGCACGTCGACGCCGACCTCGATGACGGTCGTGGAGACGAGACAGTCGTACTCGTGATTTTTGAACGCCGCCATGACGGCGCTCTTCTCCTTCTCCTTCATGCGCCCGTGCAGGAGCGCAAACCGCACATCGGGAAGCCTGTTTTTCAGCTCCTCCCAAAGTTCGGTGACGGAGGTGACCTCCCCTTCGTCATCATCAATCTTGGCGCACACGAAATATGCCTGACGCCCCTTTTTCGCCTCGCCGCGCACATATGCGAGCATATCGTCGTATTTGTACGACGGAACGATCGCCGTGGTGACGGGCTTGCGGTCGAGCGGCTTATCGGGGATGGTCGTTACGTCGAGATCGCCGTAAAAGACGAGCGAAAGCGTGCGCGGAATGGGCGTTGCCGACATGACCAGAACATCGGGCATGTCGCCTTTTTCACTCAATATATTGCGTTGCGCCACGCCGAAACGATGCTGTTCGTCGCATACGCAGAACGCGAGATTTTTGAAGCGTACATCCCCCTGCAGCACGGCGTGCGTGCCGCACAAAACGTCGATCCCGCCCTCGGCGAGCGCCGCCTTGAGCTCACGTTTTTCCTTTGCCGTACTGCCGCCCGCGAGGTACCCCACGCGGTACTCGGGGAACATCTTTTCAAGGAGCGCGCGATTCTGCGCGGCGAGCACTTCCGTCGGCGAAAGGTACACCGCCTGAAATCCGCTTTTGAGCGCCATAAAGATGCCCGTGAGCGCAACGGCGGTCTTGCCGCTGCCGACGTCGCCCTGAAGCAGACGGTTCATGCGGACGGGTCCCGTAACGTTATCGTAAATGGCGCGCACCGCCGCCTGCTGCCCCGCCGTGAACGGGAACGGAAAGCGTTTTTCAAACGCGGCGACGTCGCGCTCCGTCACCGTATAGCGGTTGCGGCGCGCCTCCTGCCGGTCGCCCTTGACGAGCTTGAAGGCGGAAAGCAGCGTAAAATACTCCTCGAGCGCGATGCGCTCCGCCCCCGCGCGCGCCTCTTCCTGCGATTTTGGCACATGTACGGCATAATACGCCTCTTTCAGGGGCGAAAGCGCATATTTTTTTACAAGTTCCCATGGGATGACCGTCTCCAACGGTTCCGCGGCGAGCGCGGCGGAGACCGCGTCCCGCACGACGCGCTGCGTGAGCGAGCCGCGCAGCGGATATACGGGCACGATCCCCTTGAGCCGCGCGACGCGGTCGAGCGGTTCGAAACTGGGATTGACGAGGGAGATCTGCCCGTAACGGTTCTGTACCCTGCCGTAAAAGAGATATTCGCCCGGCTTCAACCGTTCGGCAAGATAGGGCATGTTGAACCACACGGCGGGAAAAGTCACGCCGTCCTGCTCCAGCCACGCGCGCACCGTTTTCAGCCGCGAATAATGGCGCACGGGCTCCGCCGAAACAAGGCGGCACGCCAGAAGCGCCATATCGTTATGAAAGACCTCCCGCACGGATGTGCGGTTCGTCATATCGAGATAGGCGCGCGGAAAATGGCGGACGAGCGACGCGCTGTCTGCGATCCCCATTTTATAAAAATCTTTGGCGCGTTTTTCGGTAACGCCCTTGAGGCGGAGAATATCCATTTTTAACAACTATTATTCAATATATTTTATAAATATGTTCGATTTGCGCTATGAAAAAAGAGCGGCTCCGCGCTCTTTTTTTCGGGTGTTATTCAAGGGAGAGCAGATAGTAATAGACGGGCTGCCCGCCGTAGTGGAAGTCTACGTCGCAATCGGGGAACGCCTCCTGCACCTTTTCGGAGAGCGCGGCGGCATCCGACTCGTTCACGCCCTCGCCGTAATAGAGGGTGATCACCTCGTGGGAGTCGTCTTTGAGTTTATCGAGCAGTTTCATCACCGTCTCGTCGACGTTATGCCCCTTTGCAAGGATCTTCTTGTCGTCCAGTCCGATGATATCGCCCTCCTTGATGGCGAATCCGTTGACGTTGGTCGTACGCACGGCGTGCGTGACCTGCCCCGACTTCACATTGTCGATCGCGTGGATCATATTCGTCTTGTTCTCCTCGACGGGAGCGTCGGGACTGAACGCGAGCGCGGCGGCAAAGCCCTGCGGCACGTTCTTGGTGGGAATGACGTGAATTGTGCGGTTTTCGACAAGCGCTTTCGCCTGCTCCGCCGCAAGCACGATATTTTTATTGTTGGGGAACACGAACACGTTCTCTGCGTTGATCTTCTGCACCGCGGTGGCAATATCGGACGCGGAGGGATTCATCGTCTGCCCGCCTTCGATGACGCGGTCGACAAAGAGATCCTTGAAGATCTCCAAGATCCCCTCGCCCGCGCAGACGGCGAGCATGCCCTGCTCCTTCTTTTCCGCCTCGCGCTTCGCTTTGAGCGCGCGGTTCTGTTCGAGCATATTCTCGATCTTGGGGCGGTCGAGTTCGCCCAGCTCCAGCGCGTAGGTGAGCGCGACGCCGGGGCTGTTGGTGTGAACGTGCACCTTGACCATCTCGAGGTCGCCGATGCAGATGACGCTGTCGCCGATGCCCATGAGGTTTTCGCGCAGTTTGTCGATATCGGCGAGCGTGGTGCTCTTCTTCAGGTTGATGATAAAGAATTCGGTGCAGTATGCGAACTGGATCTCGCCGAGATCCATATTGATGATATCGGAATTATCGCCGAAATCGGCATCCATGGACGCTGCCTGGTTTGCCGCCTCCGTCTGCACTTCGGAAACGATCTCGTCGCCCATGAGCGCGGAAAGGAACCCGCGCATGATGGTCATGAGCCCTACGCCGCCCGAGTCGACGACGCCCGCTTTTTTGAGGACGGGAAGAAGTTCGGGCGTCTGAGCGAGCGCCCTGTCGCCCTCTTCGATGACGGCGGGAAGGAAGGTCTCGAAATCGCGCATCTTGCCCGCGTTCTTCACCGCGAATTCGCTCATCATGCGGACGACGGTGAGAATGGTGCCCTCTTTGGGGATGGACACCGCGCTGTAAGCGACTTTGGTGCCCGCCTCCATCGCCTTGGCAAACGTCTTTGTATCCACTTCGGGCTTGCCGTCGCGGAGGACGGAACAAATGCCGCGGAAGATCTGCGAAAGGATAACGCCCGAATTCCCGCGCGCGCCGCGGAGCGCGCCCTTGGAGACGCGATCGCACACTTCGGGGAAGCTGTTGGATGCGACGGAGGAAAGCTCCTTGACCGCCGACTGCAACGTGAGCGACATATTCGTGCCCGTATCGCCGTCCGGCACGGGGAAGACGTTGAGCGCGTCCACCTTCGCCCGGTTGTTCTCGAGCATTTTTGCGCCGACGAGAACCATCTTGCGGAAGGTGGCGCAGTTGATCGTTTTTTGCATGAAAAATTTCTCTCCCGATTGTTATCGCGCAGAGGCCGAGTTATAATTTCAACCCGACGACGTTTACATTCACGGTATCCACGATCATACCCGTGAAATACTCCACCTTATATTTGATGCCTTCCTTCAGGGATTCCGCGACAGCTTCGATGGAGACGCCGTACTTAATGAGCACGGAAACGTCGATAAAAATGCGGTTGCCGGACGTGGTGACTTTTACGCCCTTGCCTCCTGCGTCTTTTTTGAAAAGCTCGGCGAACGAGTCGGTAAAGCGGCGTGCAACGGTATCCACGATGCCGTAACTCTCGAGCGCAGCCCAAGAGGCGACCTTTGCGATGGCAAGGTCGGAGATGGAAATTTTTCCGTATGCGTTGCTGGTGCTGACTGACATAAGCGTTCTCCTCAGCGTTCTCTTATCTATTCTAACCCATCATAGCTCAATTTGCAAGCGTTCTTGAAAAAAATTTCACGAATTTCGTAAAAATTTTCTTCCGAACGCCCCTTTTTTCATTGCATTTTTCCTGAAAAACTGCTATCATAGTCACGTTCGTTACGAGCACGCTTTTTTTGTGCCCGCCAGAATCTTCGAAAAATACGCCCGTCGGGAGGATAAAAATATGTCGAGAGTTTGCACTGTCTGCGGAAAGGGTCAGACGTCCGGGAACAACGTGAGCCACTCCAATCGCAAGACCAAGCGCGCGTTCAAGGCGAACGTGCAGAAGGTCTCCTATGTGAAGGACGGCAAGGTCGAGACCGGTTACGTCTGCGCGCGCTGCCTCAAGAGCGACAAGATCGAGCGCGTATAACCTTACTTAAATCCGAAATCGAAAAAGGACTGCTCCGGCAGTCCTTTTTGCTGTGTCCGCGATCCGCACCGCCCGCGAACAGCCGTCCGCCGCGCAGCGCCGCAGAGCGGACGCCTTTTGCGGCGCGCCGCTACAGGGAAAATTCGAGCTGGCAGTCGAACGGCTCCCGCCCGACATGTTCTGCATCCGGCTCCGACGCGTCCGTACAGCCCAGCCCGCGGTAGAACGCCTGCGTCTCCGCGGCGGAATGCGACGAGATGTACAGCTTTTCCCCGCCCATGCGCCGCGCAGCATCGGCGGCGAGCGCAAACAGTTTCCTGCCCGTTCCCTGCCCGCGCAGTTCCCTTGAAACGTGCAGAGACGTGAGATCGCGGTACTGTCCGCGCGAGCCGAGCGGCGGCGCCTCGACGGAACAGAACCCCTTGAGCGCCCCTTCTGCAAACGCGCCGAACACCGCCCCGCCGCGCTCCAGCGTGCGCCGCAGGCATTGCACCAGAAAGGCATAGTCCGCCGCGTCCCAGTCGTCCGTGAACGGATCGGGACGGACGCACCAGCTCCCGTCCGCCGCGCGGCGATAGCAGAGCGTGACCTCCTGACGGCGGTCAAAATGTGCAAAAAGCGCAGGCGAAAGTTCCCCGGATCCGATCGCACGATAGATCATAAAGCCTCCCGAAATACTCTTAAAACATTGTCCCGTGCGGCTTTTTCGGCTGCACGCGCCCCGATCGCGCCAGCGAGTTCCTCCAAAAACCGCGGCATGAAGGAGGGATCGGGCAGGTACGGATTGGGCGGGATGCCGTCGAAATCGCTCCCGATGGCGAGCACGTCCTCCCCGCCCGCCGCGACGATCGCCTTCGCGTGCTCCAGAAGCGCCGCGCGCTGCCCTGCGGCGGAACCGTCCGGCGAGAGAAAATCGGCGCAGAAATTCAGCCCCACCACGCCGCCGCATCCGGCGACCGCCGCGATCTGTTCATCGGTGAGATTGCGCGCCCACCCGCACACGCCCGCCGCGTTGGAGTGCGTCGCCAGAAACGGGCGTTTGAACGACGCCACGTCGGAAAAGAGCTTGTCGCTCCCGTGCGAGACGTCGGGCAGCATTTTCAGTTCCGCCATGCGCGCGACCGCCTCGAACCCGAACGCCGTCAGTCCGCGTTCCTCTTCCCGCAGCGCGGGCGGAACGCGCCCCGCGCACACCCCCGCATAATCGGGAAAATTGGGGAACCCGAGCGAGCCGGGCGTATTCCACACAAACCCCATGATGCGTACGCCGCGCGCATAGAGCGCGTCCAGCCGTCCGGCGTCGCCGCAGAGCGCGTCCCCCTCCACCGTGAGCATGGCGTTCAGCGCGTCCGTACGCGGCACGCCGCCCGTAAAGCGGGAATACCCCTCGCGGGCGCACATCCCGTCGAACGCGTCGGCAAGGGTGCAAAAGCGCGCAAAGCCGCCCTCTCCGACGTACGCGGCAAAGCATTGCAGAAGGCAGCCGCCCGCCGCAAGGCGCTCCTTCGTGACTTGCAAAACGCCCTCCTGCGTGAGGGCGTCGCAATGCAGATCGATGTACTTCATTTTTTTCGTTTGATGAGACGAAGGATGAGCCGCAGCGGATACGGCGGCCGCACACATACGATCACGTTCAATCACTTCCTCCTTATTCGCCGTCGATAAAGACGAGCACGACGCCCTCCACCGTAAAGTGCGCCCGATCGGCGGTCACCACGTTGGAGATGCCGCGCGTGGAGCCGTAGACGAACGTTTCGGGCAGAGGATAGTAGAGCCCGCCGCTCTCCATAATATGCACGCTGCCGCCGAAAGGGACAATGGAGAGCGTGCGCCCCTTCTTCCCCTCGATGACCACCTCGCCCTCCGCGGCAAAGATGCGGGCGTAATTGGTGATCATGCACGCGCGCACGCCCCTTTTGAGCGCCGCGTACAGAAGGTGGAGATTGCCGAGAAAATGATCCTCCCTGCCTCCTCCGCCTCCGTAAAATTCGATCTCGTCCGCCCCGGCGGCAACGGCGCGCATGAGCGCGAGTTCGCCGTCGGTATAATTTTTCTCGGAGGGATACACCTCGGCGGGCGGAGGATCGGGCGTATAGCCGAGCGAATCGTAGTCGCCCAGATTTTCATCGATGCGCACCCTGCCCTTCGCCCAGTCGTAAGCGCCGTCGCAGCACCACACGCGGGCATCGGAGGCGTCGATCCCGCCGCGGTAGGGCTCGCCGTTCAAAAGAATGATCGCCTTCATAGACCGCGCCCGTGCAGGCGTTTGATCGTCCACGCCATATCCTGCGAGCGGAACACCGTGCTGCCCGCCACAATGACGTTTGCGCCCGCCTCGATGACGGCGTCCACGTTCTCTTCGGTAATGCCGCCGTCTACCTCGATATCCATATCGGGTTTGCCGCTGCGGATACAGAATTCGCGCAGCGCCTCGATCTTTTTGAGCGTTTCGGGCAGAAAACGCTGTCCGCCCCAGCCCGGATGCACGCTCATGAGGAGGAGCATGTCCGCATCCTCCACGCAGTCGTAAAGGCTCTCGACGGGCGTGTTCGGGTTGATGACCGCGCTTGCCTTCATGCCGTAATTTTTGATGATGCGGAGCGTCTGTACCGTGAGCCCGCGGCACTCCTCCACATGCACGGTGACGATGTTCGCCCCCGCGCGCGCAAACGCCTCGAGACGCGTATCCGGGCGCATGACCATGAGATGACAGTCGAGCGGGAGCGATGTGTACGGGCGGATATGCTCGATCATCTGACTCCCGAACGTGATGGTGGGCACGAAATTGCCGTCCATCACGTCGCAGTGGATGTAATCCGCGCCGCAGTTTTCAAGTTTGCGCACCGTCTCGCCCATGCGTGCGAAATCACCTGCAAGAATGGACGGCGCAACTTTTACTTTCATCATAATATCCCCTTTTATTTTCACGCTCTTCCCGCGCGCATGCGCGGCGTAAGCCGTGAGATTTTTATTCCTTAGCGGCTGTCTCGCCGCCTCGTCGCCGCAAAGCGGCGTTCCCGCGCCGCTTGCCTGCGCTCGCGGCGCTTTCTTTACGCTTGCGGCTCCTCTTCCCCAAAATCTGCTCCGCAGTTTTTCGGGAGCCCTGCATCGGCGCCGCCTGTCTTTTTTGTCTCTATATACTTCGCGCGCAACTGTCCGCAGGCGCCGCCTCGTCGCCGCAAAGCGGCGTTCCCGCGCCGCTCGCCTGCGCTCGCGGCGCTTTCTTTACGCTTGCGGCTCCTCTTCCCCAAAATCTGCTCCGCAGCTTTTCGGGAGCCCTGCATCGGCGCCGCCTGTCTTTTTTGTCTCAATATACTTCGCGCGCAGCTGCCCGCAGGCGCCGCCTCGTCGCCGCAAAGCGGCGTTCCCGCGCCGCTTGCCTGCGCTCGCGGCGCTTTCTTCACGCTTGCGGCTCCTCTTCCCAAAAACCTGCTCCGCAGTTTTTCGGGAGCCCTGCATCGGCGCCGCCCAAATATTTTGCGCGCAGCTGTCCGCAGGCGCCGCCGATGTCGGAACCCATGCTGCGGCGGAGCGTAGCGGAGATCCCGCGCGAAACAAGCTCCTTCAAAAAAGCCTGTGCGTTTTTCTCGTCGGCGGCGAGCAGATGCCGTTCCTTGACCGCGTTGAGGCGGATGAGGTTGACGTGGCAGGGTCTGCCCTTGAGGAGGTGCGCAAGCGCCGCGGCATGCGCAAGATCGCTGTTTTCGCCCGCGATGAGACTGTATTCAAAAATGTACCGCCGCCCCGTCTTCTGAAAATAACAGGCGCAGGCATCGAGGATATCGGCGATCTTATAGGCGTTCGCAACGGGCATGGTGCGGGCGCGCTCTTCGTCCGTGACTGCGTGCAGCGATACGGTGAGATTGAGCGGGATCCCCTCCTCGGCGAACCGCCGCATCTGCGGCACCAGCCCGCAGGTGGAGAGCGAGATGTTGCGCGCGCTCACGCCAAGCCCCTCTTCCGCCGTGACGTTGCGCAGAAACCGCACGACGTTTTCGTAATTATCGAACGGCTCGCCGCTGCCCATGAGCACGATGTTCGTAACGGCGCGCTCCTTTTTCGTGCCGCCCTCGGCACGGTTGACGGCAAGCACCTGGCCTAAGATCTCCCCCGCGGTGAGATTGCGGACAAGCCCGCCCAGCGTGGAGGCGCAGAACCTGCACCCCATACGGCAGCCCACCTGCGTGGAGACGCACTGCGTGTTGCCGTACTTGTATTTCATGAGCACGCCCTCGACGATGTTTCCGTCGGCAAGAGCGAAGAGGAACTTTTTCGTGCCGTCGCGGGCGGTGAGCGTTTCCAGAATGCGCACGGGTTCCTCCTCGAACGCCTCCGTAAGCCGCGCGCGGAGCGCCGCGGAGACGGGGATCTCCGAGAGTTTTTTCCCCTGCGTGAGTCCCTCCATGAGCTGACGGGCGCGGAAGGGTTTTTCGCCCGCCGCCGCAACGAGCGCGGCGAGCTCCTCCATCGATTTATCCTGCAAGATCTCTTTCATGCGCGCCTCATTTTTGCGATATAAAACCCTGCGCCGAACGCGGTATCGGGCAGAAACTGTATGCCGAACTGCTTTTTTTCGTGCGCAAGCGGACTTGCGAGCTCCTCGGCGGCATATTCCGGGTGGGCGCTCAGAAAGGCGCGCACCACGGCGTCGTTCTCGGCGCCGAACAGCGAACAGGTGGAATAATAGAGCGCGCCGCCCGCCTTTACATAGCGGGAACAGTTCTCCAGAATGGCGCGCTGGACAGCGTTCAGCCCCGCGAGATCCGCCTCCGTTTTGTTGAGCGGAAGATCGGGATTTTCGGAGACGGTGCCGAAGCCCGAACAGGGAACGTCGCACAGAACGCCGTCGAAGGCGCCCTCGAAGGCAGGATCGAAGACAGAGCTGTCCTTTTGCAGCGCGGTCACGTTCTCCGCGCCCATGCGTTCGCAGTAACTGCGGATGAGCCCGACGCGGTGTTCGTGCAGTTCGCACGCCGTGACGCGGGCGCACTTTCCTGCAAGCAGAACGGACTTCCCGCCGGGCGCGGCGCAGGCGTCGAGCATGTTCCCGCACGGTTCGACGGCGGCGCAGATCGCAACGCTCCCCACCGACTGGAAGGTATAGTCTCCGACGGAGAAGGCGGCGTCGCGCGCAAAATTTTCGAAGATGTACACGTCCGGAAAGGGTGTGCAGAGATGCGGGCGGGAGAGATACGCCTCCGCGCCGCGCACAAAGCGGACGGTCACCCCGCTGCTCTTTGCGCGGACGATGCTCTCCGTACGGTCGCCGTATTCCTTCCGCAGCAGCTTTATGGCAAACAGCGGATAGGGCGTGGTCGCGGCGAGCCCCTCGTCCCCCGCAGGAACGGCGACCTTTGCGGCGTCGAACGCGCGGAGCGCGGCGTTGGCAAACCCTGCCGCCCCGCCCTTGCCGAGCTTTTTCAGCAGTTCCACGGCGGTATCCGTGACCATGTATTTCGGTTTTCCCAAAAAGATCAGCCAATAGAGCGCGATCTTCATGACGATGCGCACCGTCTGCTTGGGGCTTTTGGGCGCGACGGAGCGCAGGCAGAGCGATAAATAGCTGTCGTTTTCGAGCACGCCGTACACCGTTTTGACCGTGCGCGTGCGGTGCAGTTCCTCGAGCGGCGTTTCGGCAAGGGCGATCTTCAGATGCGCGCCCGCGCCGTACACCTTTACGAGGATCTGATAGGGATCATAGAACGGGTTGATCAAAACGCGCCCCCTCTCTGAGTTTTCCGCCGTTGGCGAACGCGGTATCCGCCATGCGCTTTCCGCCCGCAGGCTGGAGTTCCGTGATGCGCACGGCACCCTCGCCGCAGGCGACGATGAGCCCCTGTTTGGGCGAACATGCGACCACCATGCCCGCGGGCGCCCCCTCGGGGAGCGGCACGACGCAGGCGTTATAACAGTTGACCGAAAGCCCCCCGCACACCGCATAGGCGAGCGGCGCGGGCGAAAGTCCGCGGATGAGCGCGCTCACTTCGGCTGCGGGGCGGGTGAAATCGACGGGCGTACGCGCGACCTTTCTGCACACGCTGCCCTCGCCCTGCTTTTCGAGGACGACCTCCCCCCGCGCGATGCGGGCGACCGCCTCGACGATGAGCTTCGCGCCGAGCACGGAGAGCTTTTCCGTGAGCGTGCCGCAGGTATCCGTCTCCGCAACGGGAAGGCTCCCGCGCAGGAACATGTCGCCCGTATCCAGTCCGGCGTCCGTTTTCATGATCGTAACGCCCGTTTCGCGCTCGCCGCCGATGATGGCGCGCGCGATGGGCGCCGCGCCGCGGTAGGCGGGCAGCAGGCTCGCATGCACGTTCCACACGCCGAGCGGGAAGAGATCGAGCACCTCCTGCGTCAGGATCTGCCCGTATGCGCAGGTGACCATGAGATCGGCGCGGACTGCCGCGAGCGCAGAAAAATCGGCTTTCAGCTTTTCGGGCTGCAGCACGGGGATCCCGCGCGCAAGCGCCGCCGCCTTGACGGGCGACGGCGTAAGAACGCCCTTTCTGCCCTGCGGCTTATCGGGCTGCGTGAGCACCGCCGCGATATCGAATTTTTCCGCGAGCGCCTCCAGCGAAGGCACCGCGAACGCGGGCGTTCCCGCAAATACAAGTTTCATAGAAAACCTCCGTCTGCCCGCGCGCGATCCGCGCGCAGCGGGCGCTCCGCCGCAAAAGAACGCGGCGCTTACTCTTCGACGGAGTGGATATCCGTCGCCTTATCCGTATAGAGCACGCCGTCGAGATGATCGAGCTCGTGGCAGACGGCGCGGGCAAAAAAGCCGCGCGCGACGAGGGAATATTTATCGCCGTTCCTGTCCTGAAAGACGATCTTCACCCGATCGGGACGGACGACGGTACCCGCCTTGCCGCGCACAGAAAGGCACCCCTCGGGGCCGCTCTGCTCCCCCTTTTGGGAGACGATGACGGGATTGATGAACTCAAAAAAGCCCTCCTCCACGTCCACCTGTACGGCGCGGACGGGAACGCCCACCTGCGGAGCGGCAAGCCCCGCGCCCTCGGCGTCTTTGAGGGTATCCTTCATGTCGTCGAGCAGTTTGAAAAGCTCGGCGTCGAAACGGGTGACGGGTTTGCATTTTTCTCTGAGGACGGGATCTCCGACCTGAACGATTTCACGGATCACAATAATACACCTCTATTATCTTCACAAAATTTCCCGCGCAAAGGCTCGTCGCGGCGGAGCGCCATTTGCGACCGTTCGGCTGTACCGAACAGTACGCCTGAAACGCTCGCCGCTCCTCTTCGCAAAAAATCTTTCTGCAAAATCTTTTTTGCGAGTGCTGCGGT
>JFBN01304715.1_pt1 | contig 12302 bp, 10 predicted proteins | sample 768741 | NCBI WGS metagenome assembly JFBN01 (sample SAMN01983846, study PRJNA193217) | chicken gut metagenome | biome: terrestrial biome; isolation source: ceca of Broiler chicken | host: Gallus gallus | place: United Kingdom: England | collected 2010-09-07
GACTTCTCCTTCGCCGACCGGATGGCCCTGCTGGGCAGTCAGGCCGCCGATGTGGGCAAGTTCCTGGCAAAACCGGCGGGCGTGGCCCTGGCCGTGGTGGCGGCGGGCATCGCCCGGGACATCTCCCTGCGCCGGGAACGCCCCATCCGCAACATCCGGTACTGGCTCAACATCCTGTTCGCCCTTTTCTCCGCCGCCACCGTGCTTCTGTGCCTGGCCCGGGCGCTGCGGGATTCCAGCCTGGATGAGCGCTTCTTCTGCCCCGTGCTGGTGGTTGCGGGGCTGTGGTTCTTCCGGTCGGGACGGGGCACCGCCCGGGACCCCCTCTTCTGGCTGGGATACCTGCCCGGGGTGGTGGCCTACCTCTTCATCCTGCGGTCGACGCTGCTGGGATTTTCGGCCACCTTCATGTACCTGACCTGGCCGGGGCTCTGCGCCGTGCTGGCCCTGGCCCTGCAGACCCGGGCCGCCGAAAACGGCGACACCGACCCCTGCACCCCCTACGCCGTGGACGCCGACTGGGCCGACGGCATCCTGCTGGCCTTTCTCGCCTTCCTGCTGGTCTGCCGGGCTTTCCTGGTTCTTACCACCGGCTGGAAGCCCGCCAATGTGCTGGATACCCCCCTCTCCCGCCTGTCCGACGGCCCCGCCGCCGGGACCTGGGCCGACGAGGAAACCGCCGACATGTACTATGCCCTGGAAAAGGCCCTGGACGGCCAGGAGGGCAAGAAGGTGCTGATCTCCACCGGCAACGTGGACGGTCTGGCCTTCCTGATGGCGGACGGCACGCTGGAGACCGCCCAGGCATCGGTGATCTCCTCCACCGACAGCGACAGCCGCTTTGCCAGCTACTATCTGGAACTGCCCGAAAAGACCCCCGACATCATCCTCTACAATCACAACTGCATCCGGGACCTGGATGAGTTCCATGCCTGGCTGGAGAACAATTTCACCATCTCCGGCCGGGAAACGGTGACCTACGGCAGCGCCTCGCTGGAAGTGCTGACGGTGGAGCACTGACCGCTTTCCTTTTCAAACGCATCTCCCCGCGGCAAAAACAGGCCGCGGGGCTTTTTTGTGCGCTGACAAACGGGGCGGGATGTGGTATCATATAGGGGATTGGGGAAAGTGTCTGCCTTTCCCCCAGCCTGACAGAGGGAGGCATCCTGTTTTGCCAAAGAAATTTCTGATTTTCATTCCGGCCTACAACTGCGAGCATCAGGTCCCGCGGGTACTGGACCAGCTGCTGGACCCCAAGGTGCAGGCCTTTGCGGGGGAGTGCATCGTGGTGAACAACCGCTCCACCGACGGCACCGAGGAGGCGGTGAAATCCTGGATGGCCGCCCACCCCGACGCCCCGGTGCGCCTTTTGCGCAACGATGAAAACTATGGCCTGGGCGGCAGCCACAAGGTTGCTTTCGGCTATGCCATCGACCACGGCTACGACTACCTGGTGGTGCTCCACGGGGACGACCAGGGAGACGTGCGGGATCTGTGCCCCCTGGTGGAGTCGGGGGAATACCAGAACTACGACTGCTGCCTGGGCTCCCGGTTCATGCGGGGCAGCCGCATCAAAGGGTACAGCGCACTGCGCATCTTCGGCAACTACGGGTTCAACTGGCTGTTCAGCCTGGTGACGCTGCACAAGATCACCGACCTGGGCAGCGGGCTCAACCTGTACCGGGTGGCCTCCCTGAAAAACCGGTACTATCTCAAGTTCCCCGACACCCTCTACTTCAACGACTGCATGATCCTGGCCCAGTGCCATTACAAGCAGAAGATGCTGTTCTTCCCCATCAGCTGGCGGGAGGAGGACCAGGTGTCCAACACCAAGCTGACCAGCTTTGCCATGAGCCTGCTGCGCATGTGCGGCCAGTACCTGACCGGCCACAAAAAGTTCGTGGAACAGGAAATGCGCACCAAGATCATCGACGATTACAGCTACCAGGTGGTGGCCTCCAACCTGTGAGGGGAGGGGCCTGAAAAATTCCGCCCCTCTCCCCATAAAGAAATCACGCACAAATCACCAGAAAGCTCACAGATACCCCAAAAGGAGGATTTTCCATGAAAGTATTGGTCACCGGCGCCGCCGGCTTCATCGGCGGTCAGCTCTGCCACGCCCTGTGGAAGCGGGGCGACACCGTCATCGGCATCGACAACTTCTCCTACGGCAACCTGGATAACCTCCACTTCGACGACCACGACTTCACCGCCGACGTGCTGCGCATGGACATCCGCGACCGGGAAAAACTCCCCGCCCTGTTTGAGCAGGAACACTTCGACGTGGTGTACAACATCGCCGGCATCGCCCCCCTGCCCGACTGCCAGAGCGACCCGGTGGAGGCTGTGTCGGTCAATACCATGGGCCTTGTGAACCTGCTGGAACTCTGCCGCCGCACCGGCGTCAAGCATCTGGTCCAGGCGTCCACCAACGCCATGTACGAAAACGAGACCGAGTTTCCCACCGTGGAGGACAAGTTCAATCCCCCCACCCTGATCTACCCCAACACCAAATACTGCGCCGAGCAGTTCTGCCGCAGCTTTGCCACCACCTACAACATGAACGTCACCTGCCTGCGGTTTGCCAACGTCTACGGCCCCCACATCGACTGCCTGCGCAAACAGCCCCCCTTTGTGGGCTATATGATCCGGGAACTGTACTATGACCGGGTGCCCGAATTCCACTCCGACGGCAACCAGCGCCGGGATTATATCTATGTGGACGACCTCATCGACCTGGCCCTGCGGGTCACCGACCGCCCGGGCTTTGACGCCGTCAATGTGTCCAGCAACACCAACTACTCGGTGCGGGAACTGTACGCCATCGCCTGCCGCCTGATGCACAAGGACATCCAGGCCAAATACTGGGATACCGCCCACTACTGGGCCAAATACCCCGAACTCTACGGCGGCGCCTACGGCATCCGCCCCGAGATCCTCGACCACGAGGTCAACAAGTATTCCCTGTGCGACAACGCCCACGCCAAAGAACTGTACGGCTGGCAGCCCCAGGTCTCCATCGAGGAGGGCCTGGCCCGGGTCATCGAAAACGAGTGCGCCATGCTGGCCGCCCGGGACGCCGCCGCAAAGGAGTGATTTTCCCCATGTCCAAGCTTCACCTTGTCATGCCCATGGCCGGGCGGGGCAGCCGCTTTTTTGAAAACGGCTTTGTCTGCCCCAAGCCCCTCATTGAGATCCACGGCAAGCCCTTTTTCTACTGGGCGGCCCGGAGCATTGCCAAAAACATCGACCTGGACGGCATCACCTTTGTGGTGCTGAAGGAACATCTGAAAGACTTTGACCTGGAACGCCGCATCCGGGCCTACTGGCCCGACGCCCGCATCGTCGCCCTGGACGACGTGACCCCCGGGGCGGCGGTCACCTGCCGGGAAGGCTGCAGGGACCTGCCCGACGGGGTGCCGGTGCTCTTCAACGACTGTGACCATCTCTTCCTCTGCTCCGCCTTCGACGACTTCTGCCGGGCAGGGAACTTTGCCGCCGGGCCCGACGGGGCGCTGCTGACCTTCGACTCCGACTCCCCGGCGTACAGCTACCTGCAGTACGGGGAGGACGGCCTCGTCCGCCGCACGGTGGAAAAAGAGGTGGTCAGCCATGACGCCATCTGCGGGGCCTACTACTTCAAGGACAAGGCCACCTATCTGGAGGCCTGCGCCAAGTATCTCACCGTCTGCCAGTACAAGGAATTCTTTGTCTCGGGCGTCTACAACGTGCTGGCCGGGGAGGGCAAGACCGTCCGGGGCTTTGCCACCGACCTGCACCTGCCTTTCGGCACCCCCGCCGAGTACGCCCTGGCTGAACAGCCCCAAAACGCCGCAGGCTTCGAGGCACTGGACCAATGACCGCTGTTTTGCTGCTGCTGGCGTCGGTGGTGTTGCTGCTTCTCGGCCATCTCTTCCGCATCCTGCGGTGGGAGCAGTTCATCCGCATCTATGAGCGGCCCATGCGGGGCGCCATGCTGCGGGGCATGGCGGGGGGCTACGCCGTCAACTTTTTGCTGCCCTTCCACGTGGGCGACCTCTTCCGCGCCTGGTTCACCGGCCGCAAAATGAAAAACGGGGTGGGCTTTGCCCTGGCCACCGTCATCATGGACCGGTTTCTCGACGTCTGGCTGGTGACGCTGCTCTTCGGCGTCTTCCGCCTCACCGGTGCCTCCGGCGTGGCGGACGAGACCCACTATTACCTGGCCTTCTCCGCCGCCCTGGCCCTGGCCCTGGTGCTGGTCATCCGGCTGCGGGGCCCCATCAAGCGGCTCTGCCTCAAGGTCTGCGGCATCTTCAACGATACCCTCAAGCTGGACGGCCTCGTCTTCTGCTGGAGCCTCATCAACACCTTCAAGGACCTGGGCCGGGTGCGCCTGTCCCGCCTGGCGGTGAACACCGCCCTCATGTGGGCGTCCTATCTGGCCTCCTACCGGGTACTGGCCGAGGGCCTCTCCCGCCTGGGGGCCGACATCGGCATGGTGGAGGTGTTCACCATGCTCTTCGGCCGGGACGCCGCGGACGTGACCAGCTTTGCCCTCACCGGCCGCCTCCACGACAGCGCCCCCCTGGCCCAGGCCATGATGCTGGCCTGGTACATTCTGCCCCTGCTGGTCATGTGGGCGGTGACCCTGCTGCCCGAAACCCTGCGCAGCGGCATGAACCGCGCGGCGACGGCCGCCGCTCCCGCCCCCTCCGACGAGGACGACTACCTGAACCTGCTGCCCCAGGTGGACCCCCGGGACCGCAGTGCCTTTCTCAGCCAGTATTTCAGCCTGCAGAACAAGCCCTTTGTGGAACAGTTCCTCCGCATCAACCGGGGGGTCACCATTCTGGAGGACCACTCGGCGGGGTCCAACGCCACCACCATGCTGTGCATGGACCACTCGGGGACCTTCTGGCGCAAGTACGCCTTCGGGGCGGACGGGGACAAGCTGGCGGTGCAGCTGGACTGGCTCCGGGCCCAGGAGGGCCGCCTGCCCCTGTGCAACATCCTCCGGGGTCAGGCCGAGCCCGGCTGCTGCTGGTACGACATGGAATACTCCGCCCAGGCGGTGAGCATGTTCCGCTATCTCCACTCCAACCCGGTGGAAAAGAGCGCCGCCATCCTGCGGGATGTGCTGGACACCCTGGACAAGACCCTCTACACCCCCGCAAAACCTGCCGACCCCGCCGCCCTGGCCCAGTATCTGGACAAAAAGGTGGACGGCAACCTGGCCCGCATCCGGGAGGCCCGGGGCCTGCGGGAGCTGTGCGAGTACGACCGGGTGTGGATCAACGGAACCTCCTACCTGGGCCTGCCCGCCCTGGGAGGGCTCTTTGACCGGGCCTACCTGACGGACCTGTTTGCCGGCGATCCCATCGTCACCATTCACGGCGACCTGACGCTGGAAAACATCATCTGCCGCACGGGGGCGGATACCTGGTATCTCATCGACCCCAACACCGGCAATTTGCACGAAAGCCCCTTCCTGGATTACGGCAAACTGCTGCAAAGCCTTCACGGCGGCTACGAGTTCATGATGATGACCCCCCGGGTGTCGGTGCATGAAAACCGCATCGAGTTCACCTTCACCCGGTCCGCCGCCTACGACGCCCTCTTTGCCGAGGTGCGCGCCTATCTGGAAAGCCGGTACACCCCGCGGCAGGTGGAGAGCATCTTCCTCCATGAGCTGATCCACTGGCTGCGGCTGATGCCCTACAAGATCTCCAAGGACCGCAAGCGGGCGCCCATGTTCTTTGCAGGGCTTTTGATGGTGGCCAACGACATTGCCCGGTGGTATCCCCACCGCTGAATCACGAGGTATTCTTATGGAATGCAAATATCCCACCGCCGTGCTGGTGGATCTGGACGGCACCCTCTTTGACACTGTGGCGGTGAATGCCGCCAGCTACCGCCGGGCGCTGGAGGAAGTTGGCTTCACTGTCACCGACGAATACTACGCCGAACACTGCAACGGCAAGAATTACCGGGATTTTCTGCCCCCGATCCTGGAGGAGTATGGCGACGACCTGGACATGATCGAGCAGATCCACGACCACAAGAAGGCATATTACTCCCAGTGCCTCGGGTCGGCGCGGAAAAACGAGGCCCTCTTTGCCATACTGGACGCCATGCGGCCCATGGTCTATCTGGGGCTGGTCACCACCGGAAGCCGCCAGAACGCCACCGAGATCCTCGATCACTTCGGCTGCCGGGACTGGTTCCATCTGATTGTGACCTCGGAGGACGTGGATCACAACAAGCCCGACCCGGAAGGGTATCTGCAGGCCATGGAGCTTCTGGGCTCCACCCCCGAGACCACGGTGATCTTTGAGGATTCCCCCACCGGCCTTGCCGCCGCCCGGGCCACCGGCGCCGCCGTCTTTGCGGTGGACCGGTTCTGAGCGAGGCAAAGGCAAAAACAACAGACAGCAAAGGAATACAAAGCGGCCCCGCCGCGGGAAGAAGGTTTTCCTGCGGCGGGGCCGTGGTTTTTGTTGGCCGGATCAAGAGATGATTTTGTCGCTAATATTGTCGAGGATTTCCTGGGCGGTAAGATCATCCAAAAAGCTGTATACCCGGATATAGTACCCGCCCTCTGCGGCCCGCATGGCGTAGGATCTCGTCTGGGACCAATCGATGTAGGTCGGATACGATTCGGTATCCACTCCGTATTGGTCGGACTGCTGCGGTATGGTGCCATCCCATAGTCTGACGAATTCCAGATATACCAGCATCTTTCCGTCCTGCTCGTACGGATATCCCTTCACATAATAATCGTCGTAGTATCCCCATCCCAAATACGTCGAATACGGATATCCGAGTTCGGTCAGCTGGTCCTCCAGCTTGGTATAAAACTCCACTTCCAGCCATTGCTCATCCTCATCCGTCTTGAATTCATCAAACGGATATTGCGGGATCAATTCCCGCAAGGTCAGTCGCTGCTTTATTTCCCTTTCCGGCGTGGGGGTGGGTTCGGGCGTAGGTGTGAGGCCCGGCGTCGGTGCGGGGAGGGGATCAGGCTCCGCCCCGGCGGGGTAGAACAGGGAGAGGACATCCCTGTAATCTGCGCCCGAGGACGAGATCTCTTCCAGACTTTTGCCGCTCAGGGAGAGCGGATCGGCTGTCTTTTGGTTGACAATATGGGTGCTGATCCGGCAGGTGGGCTGCTGCCGTGGGACAAACCAGACCGTACCGCCATCGTACTCTCCGTCCTCAGTATACTTCAGAAAATCCAGATAGACGTCATAGGTCACATCGTTGACCGTCACGCTTTGCAGGGGGACCTGAACGGCATAGGATTCGTGCCCGGTGGCCGGAGCCTGGCGATACAGTTCATTCCAGGCATCCGCGACGGCATTCCAGTCCCTTGCCGCAAACTCAATACGGAAATCCGATCCGGAAGATTTGCTGTTAACAAAGCGGTAATCGGTGATATCCGGCCCCTGGGAATAGGTATAGACCGGCCGCTGGGTAGTGGCGTAACCATCCTCCCCATAAAAATACTCACCAATATAGCCGTACCATCTAATATCGCAGAGCCACAAACGCTGAGACGCAGGCAGTGTCATATACATCGAACTGCCTACTTCCACCTTGCTGCCCGGCACAGGCAGGACCAGCGGTTTGCCCACTGCCTCCAGAACCTGCTGGGCCGACACTTCCGGCACTGCACTGTATGCCCGCAGCCAAAGATTGGGCTGTTCACAGGCGGTCATCGCATAAGTATAGTCCTGCCCCTGCTCAAACAGGTTTTCCAGGTACCCTTCGCCGTAGGCTTCCGTCTCCCCGGGACTGCCGCCCCGGGGCAGGTAAATAAGTTCCACATAAACCACCGGGACACCGTCCCGCTGGTTGGAGTAGCACACCATACGGGCGCCGCTCTCTTCATCTTCATGGGCGATGCCCGAGACAGGGGAAGTCTCCACTCCATTGCTGTACAGAAGCCGGGATACCGGATCGTTGGAAACCCCCGCCGTCTGCCCGTCTATTTCCAGAAAATAGCGATGGTCCTGCGACTCCACCCCGCCAAAGGCATAGTCCAGATAGGTCAGGCGATTCGCCCCATCGGAAGTCTCCGGCTGGGCGGCGGGGACATCCCCCTCATACAGGATCTGGGCAGGGATCTCGTGGTAACTGTCAAAATAATTGCACTGGGTCTTGCCGCACACCGGGCAGACCGGGCCGGCCGCCGTCGTCACCAGGGTCGCCGCCACCGCCACCACGGCCACCGGCGCCGCCAGGGAAAAGGCCCGCCGGGCCGTGCTGTGCCGTCTGGTGCGAAAGGCCTGCTGCTTCTGGGCGTCGGCCTGCTCCTGCTCCGTCAGGGGACGGGGGGTGTTCCACTCGTCGGTGACCGCCGAGCGGAAATATTCATTGTCATTTGTCTGCATAGGCCGGTTTTACCCCCGCTCCACCACAATGCGGTTGTACGGGCAGCCCATGCCGTATCTCTCCATGCCGGTCTTGAGGTCCTCCCGCAGCCAGCGCTCGGCGGCAAAGCGGTTGTCCTCGTCCACCGTGGCAACGATGCGCAGCACCACCGCGCTGTCCGCCAGCTGCTGTACCCCCAGCAGGGTGGGCGTCTCGTGGAAAATGTCCTCGTGATCCTTCACAAAGGCGGGCAGCAGGTCCTCCTCCAGGGCTTTGCGGGCTGCCTTCAGGTCGGCCTCGTAGGGGATGGGCAGGTCGCACACCGCCGTGCTGCCCCGCTGGGACAGGTTGGTCAGGTTGCGGATGTCGCTGTTGTTGAGCACCTTGATGTTGTCGCCGCCGTCCCGCAGGCAGGTGGTGCGGATGCCGATGCTGTCCACCGTGCCCCGGAAGCCGCCCACCTCGATGACGTCCCCCACGTTGTATTCGTTCTCAAAAATCATGAAGATGCCGGTCACCACGTCGGCAATGAGGCTCTCGGCGCCGAAGCCCAGCACCAGGGCAACCACTCCGACGCCGGCGAGCATGGTGGCAACGTCCACGCCCAGAATGCTCAGGCCCCAGAAAATGCCCACCAGCACCAGCACATAGCTCTGGGCGCTGCGGAACAGGGTCATCAGGGTGCTGACCCGGCCGCTCTTGGGATTGCAGCGGGTGAGGATCTCCGCCAGAACCAGATGCACCAGCCGCAGCACCAGAATCATGATGAGGAGCTGGATCACCGCCACCCAGTCAAAGCGCAGCACGCCGGAGATCTGGGTCACATCCCCCAGCAGGCTGCTCACCGCGCCGGTGAGCATGGTCTTGGCCGAGGCGGGCAGGAAGGGAATCAGCCCGGGATTGGTCAGAAACAGGATCACCAGAATCCAGACGACATACTTGACGGCACGGCGGACGGTATTGTTTCCGCTGTGCACCGGGGAGGTGGTTTCTTTCTTTTCCATCTTGTGGTCACGTCCTTCTCACAGTTTCAAAGCGCCGGTCCCGGAACGCTGTCACAGGCTCCGCAATCTCCCGTTCCCGGGGCCGCCTTTGTTACCGTTATAACATATCGGCCGGGTGTTTACAACTGAAATACAGCGCCACACATTTTGTGCGCTTTTTGCCTTTCCGGGAAGCATTCTCGCTATCTCTCGTCCGGCGCGCCGCCATGCCACGGGAAAGGGGATTTCCCCGTTTTTTGCGGAAAAGGCTGTCCGTCAGGGGTTCAAATTTGTCCTGTCTTTGCGGCATTTCCGCAAGGTTTTTTCAAGGTTCCTGTAACAAATTGGATACATCTGTCGTTTTAATAATTAGTATGCGGCATTGCAGTCCGTCCCCCACGGACCGCCGCATGGGTGAAAATGAAAGAGGAATGAGGCGAATACACCCCTATGGCAAGCATATTGATTGCGGAGGATGCCCCGGCCATCAACAACCTGATGGCCGCCAACCTGCGTCTGGTCGGCCACAGCTGCGACCAGGCCTTTACCGGCGATCAGGCGCTGGAAATGGCAGCGCAGAAAACCTATGACCTGGTCCTGCTGGACGTGATGCTGCCCGGCGTAGACGGTTTTGCCGTCAAGAGCCGCCTGCAGCCCGACCAGCCGGTGATTTTTGTGACGGCCAAGACCTCCCTGGACGACAAGCTCCACGGGCTGGGTCTGGGGGCCGAGGATTACATCGTCAAACCCTTTGAGGTGCTGGAACTGCTGGCCCGGGTGGACACGGTTCTGCGGCGCACCAGCCGCAACGCCACCTGCTTTGAGTTCCGGGACCTGAAAATCGACCTCAGCGCCCGGCAGGTGCTGCGGGCGGGGGTGCCCGTCACCCTGACGCCCCAGGAATTTGCCCTGCTGGAATCGCTGGTGGTCAACCGCAACCTGGCCCTCAGCCGGGAAAAGCTGCTGGCCCTGGCCTGGGGCTACGACTACGAGGGGGAGACCCGCACCGTGGATGTGCACATCCAGCGCCTGCGCAAAAAGCTGGGGCTGGAAAAGGAGATCCAGACGGTGTTCAAGGTGGGCTACCGGCTGAACACCCGGGGCTGACCCATCCACCAACCTACAAAGGAGGGGACCGGAATGCAGAAGCTTCGGCTGCGGACCCCGCATTTCTGGCAGGCGATCTATCTGGCCACCCTGGTCCTGTTTCTCGCCTGCCTGTTCGGCGGCGTGCTGGGGGTGGCCACCATCAGCTGCCGCCTGAGTTTTGACGCCCGCTGCGACGAGTTTCTCGCCCGGCAGCGCACCTTTGTCCAGCGCCTGTCCGAGGACGTGCCCGCCGTGGCGGGAAACCGTCCCGCGGCGCTGGATTCTTTGTACGTCTACCACGCCATGCAGGCAAACGGCGACGGCATGCGGGTGAGCATCCGCCTGAACGGCGAGGCCTGCTACTCCGACCTGCCGGTGGACGATGATCTGCTGCCCGAGCTGGCCACCCTCCAGCCGGGGCAGCGCAGCTGGCAGGTGCGGCAGGTCATGGGCCGCCACCTGATATTTGCCACCACCTCCATGAGCGGGTCGATGGAGGGCTATGTCATCACCGCCTGCGCCGACATGGAGGACTTCTTCCGGGACTGGCGGCGGACAGCGCTGCTGTTCACCCTGCTGTGCGCGGCGGTGAGCGTGCTCTTTGCGGCGGGGCTGTACGCGGTGCTGCGGCGGATGAACCGCCCGCTCCAAAACCTCACCGAGACCGCCCGGCTGGTGGCGGCGGGGGACTACACCGCCCGCACCCCGGTGGCCCACACCCGCCGGGACGAGCTGGGGGAGCTGGGGCGCACCCTCAACGACATGACCGCCCGGGTGCAGGACCAGCTGGCCCAGCTGGCCGCCGAGGCCGACGGCAAACAGGCCCTGGTGGACGACCTCTCCCACGAGATGCGCACCCCCCTCACCGCCATCGGGGGCTATGCCCAGACCATCCGTCTGGCCGACCTGCGGGGGGAGGAGCTGATGCAGGCCGCCGAGTCCATCGAGTTTGAGAGCCGCCGCCTGCTCAATCTGTCGGAGCAGCTTTTGCGGCTGTCGGTACTCAACCACGAGCCGCCGGAATTCTGCGACATTCCCGCCGGGGAGCTCATGGGCCGGGTGCTGGACGCTGTGGGCCCCAAGGCCGCCGCCCGTGGGGTGGCGCTGGAGGCCGTCCCCGACCCGGAGACGGTCACTACCCCCGTCTCCTGCCAGCCCGACCTCATGGAGAGCCTGCTGGTCAACCTGTGCGACAACGGGGTCAAGGCCTGCGCGCCGGGGGGCCGGGTGGTGCTGACCTTTGCCGCCGACGGCTGCCGGGCGGCCTTCACGGTGCAGGACAACGGCCGGGGCATGGACTCCGCCACCCTCGCCCGCATCGGGCGGCCCTTCTACCGCGCCGACAAGGCCCGCAGCCGGGCGGAGGGCGGCGCCGGGCTGGGGGTGTCCATCTGCTATGCCATCGCCAGGGCCCACGGGGCGGAGCTGACCTATCAGAGCCGGCCGGGGCAGGGGACCACGGCCACCCTGCGGCTGGCGCCCCACCTTTTACAACCCTGCAACACCTCCGAAACAGCCCGATGACTCCCCCGTGCTAGGATGAAGCCATCAAACTGAGGAAGGAGCATTCGCCGTGCTGCATCACAAAGAACTTTGCCGCCGTGGGGCCGGGCTGGTCCTGGCGGCGGCCCTGGCCCTCTCCGGCTGCACCGCCGGGCTGGGCAGCGAACCCACCGTGGAGACCGACCCTGCCGCCACCCCCGAGGCCGCCCCGGTGCTGGTGCCGGAGAATCAGGAGGACGTGACCTTCACCTGGATGGGGGACATGACGAAGGAGGACGGCCTCTCCGAGGGAGCCATGAGCGCCCTTCTGGAACCCACCGGCCCCCAGATGGACAAGCAGACCGCCGCCAACAACGCCGCCTCCCTGCTGGC
>JFBN01305456.1_pt1 | contig 12301 bp, 9 predicted proteins | sample 768741 | NCBI WGS metagenome assembly JFBN01 (sample SAMN01983846, study PRJNA193217) | chicken gut metagenome | biome: terrestrial biome; isolation source: ceca of Broiler chicken | host: Gallus gallus | place: United Kingdom: England | collected 2010-09-07
GGATCAGCCTTCGGAGGAGGCCGTATCCCCTTCCCCGGCGGAATCGCTCTCCGGCTGCATCTGGGCAGCCAGCTGGGCCTGGTAGGCTTCGTAGTCCTGCTTGGCCTGGGCCGCGGCCTCATCGCTGATGCCGGACTCCAGCAGGGCGGGCTTGGCGGGCAGGGCCTGCTCGGTGCCGTCCTCGGCCACGACGCGCAGGGCCTGGCCGTAGTAGCCGCCCCAGATGCCGATGAAGCTCTTGCCGCGGTTGACGGTCAGGCTGTTGCCCTCCAGGTCGGTGAGTACCAGCGGCGCGGTGGCATCCCCCTTGGTCCAGCGGATCTCCTGCCAGCCGCCCCTGGTCAGGTAGAGGCCGGTGCCGCCGGACAGATCATACTGGCGGGTATAGCCGTCATCCTTGACGCCGGAGGAAGCATACAGCACAAACACGTTGGTGAAGGCCGCCTGCTGGCCTGCGTCGGCATCCATGGCCTCGGAGCCGTCGGTGTTGGTCTTGAAGTAGACGCCGTCGTTCACCGAGTAATAGAACCCCTCGGTGTCGCCGTCCGAGAAGGTGATGTGCAGCTCGGTGGCGTTGCGGGTCTCCGGATCGGGGCGCTGGCCGAAATCGAACAGCTGGATGGTGTCCCCCTCGGCGGAGGTGCCGTAGAGGCCGAGGCCTCCCTGGATGAGGTCCCCGGTGGTATACCAGCAGTTTTCCTCCCGGTAGCCGCTGGCCTGACGGTCGGCGTCAAAGGCAAAGGCGGCCGTGCCGGTGTGGTAGCCGTCCACATCCTGATAGCTCAGCACATTGAGCAGATTGTAGGCGTAGACGTTCTTGTCGATATGCACCGGAATGGCATTGAGCGGCAGGGCAAACTGAAGCATCAGATCCCGGCCGGGCGCCACGGGGCCCGCCTTGCTGATGGAGTCCACACTGGGGAACACCGCCAGCATTCCGGCGGTGCTGCCCTCGGTCACGCCCTCGATGACCAGATCGGCCCGGGCGATCCCCCACTGGGGCAGGGTGCCGTCCCCGGTGCGGATCTGCACTGCCACCGGGCGCTTGCCCCGCAGGCTGCCGTCAGGGTCCTCCTCCCCGGTGAGCATGTTGATGCCGGGCACCGCGTGGGGGTGGGTTCGGGCGTTGCGGTGGGTGCCGCGGTGGGGGAAGTCTCCGGGGTTGCGGAGGAGGGCTCCCCGCCGAAAAAGCTGCATCCCGCCAGGGACAGCGCCAGAGTTGCCGCCAGCACAGCGGCCGGGAATCGTCTCATCACAAATTACCTCGCTTGGGTTTTGGGCAGGGCTTGGATTCGACCGGTTTCGCACCTGCCCGGAAAATGCAAAAAGGGGAAGCCGCCAACGGCCGGCATGCGGCCCCTGGCGGTTCCCTTTTCAGATTGCGTGATCAGTCAACGTAATCGCTGACAGAATCGGTAGAGCCTTCGCCGGCTTCCACCGCTTCCTCATCCACGACCTGCTCGGTGGTGGCTGCATCGCTCTTGTTCAAATCGAAATCCGCCAGCGTGCCGGTCTGCAGATTGACGGCCTCGTCCACGTCCACGATGGTGACGTAGCTCTTGCCGATGTTGACGGGCAGCTGCTGATCGCTGCACTGGCCGTCCTCGGTCAGGTAGTACAGGCGCAGGGCCTCCAGCGGGGTGCCCTTCTGCCAGTAGATCTTCTCGATCTTGCCGCCGTAGCAGTAATAGCCGATGCCGCCGTTGCCGTACTCCACATCCTGGATGTCATGGCTGTCGCCGGGGTAGGCCTGGAAGTCGGTGTAGAGGATGATCAGGTTGGTGAAAGCCAGCTGCTGGTCGTATTCCTCATCGATGGTGTCCCGCCAGGAACCGTCGGTGGAGTAGTACTGCTGCATCTTGTAGGTGGTGGTGCCCTCATCGTACAGGAAGCGGGTCTTGTAGCTGGCGCTGTGGGTGATGGCCACATACTCGCCGTCAGAAACCACCGGGCCGTACTTGTCACTGTAGGCGCTGTCCGGGCTGTTGGTCAGGTCACGGACAGGGTTCTCGTCGCGGTAGTCCACAAAGTTGAAGAAGGTGGAGTTGTAGGTGCGGTTCATATCGACGTCGTTGTTCTCAATATACTTGCCGATATTCTCGCCGCTGGTGTACATGGTGTGCTCCAGCGCCAGACCGTTGCCGTAGCTCAGGCCCTGCCAGTTGACGCGGTCATAGTCGCGGTAGCCGTTGGCGGCGTCGGTGTTGTTGAGCAGGCCGTACTCATAGTTCTTGGCGTACTCGGTCATGAAGACGCTCTCGCCCTCATGGATATACAGCGCCTGCCAGGGCAGGATCAGCTGGAAGAACTGGTCACGGCCGGAGCGGACGGGTCCGAGCTCCTCAATATCCTTGTAGTCGTTGAACAGGGGCATGAAGCGGGTGATGCCGCCCTCCACCTTGATCTCGAAGAGCATCTGTGCCCGGGACAGGCCGCGCTGGGGACGGGCCACGGTGATGTTGTTGACCATGACCGCCGTGATGCGCTGGCCCTCGGGATAGTCGTCGCCCTTGGGCTCGCCGGTCAGGACATTGGCCTCGTAGGGCTCCGGGGTGGGAGTGGGCTCGGCCACTTCCTCCTGCTGCTGGGTCGGCTGGGATGTCGGCTCAGAGGTCGTCTCGGTCTTTTTGCATGCGGAGAACAGCATCGTGCATGCCGACAAAACCGCCAGGATACAAAGGAAATTACGCTTCATGGACAGTCCTCTCTTCTTTCTGGATCGTTTTTTGCAGGTCCCGCCCCACCGGGGGCCTGTAACCGTGCTGTCATTATTTTCTTTATTCTACTTGCTTTGGGGCGATTTGTAAAGCCGGGCGCGGGATTTTTACAAGCATTTCCACCCTGTATCCTGCCGTGTCCGCCGCGGGGTGCCTCCGTTTCCCTGGGCGGACGGTTCCTCCCGGGAAAGAAAACAGCGCAGCAGATGCCCTGCTCCCGTCACAGCACGGCAGGCGATCATGGCCAGGCCGAACCACCCGATCACCGGAAAGAATCCCCCCACCAGCCGGTCAAAGGGCAGGGCGGAGCAGGCCCATCCCGCCAGCGCCGCCCCCAGCATCGCTTTCCGGCTGCCGCCCAGGCTGCCCGAGACGCCGAACAGCAGAGGCGCTGCGGTGGTGTAGACCCCCGCCAGCAGCACCGGCAACGCCGCCCAGGCTGCCTGCGGCCACAGTTCCGCCGCCAGCGCCACCGCCGGGGCAGGGCTTGTCATCGTCCCGGGGCAGAGGGTAAGCCCGCCGTGGAGCAGCAGCAGTGCCGCGCCGAAGATGCCGCAGGCAGCCAGCGCCGTCCGGGCAGCCTCTCCCCTCCTCTTTACAGTCTGCCCCATCCCCTGCAAAAAAGGCACCAGCAGGTAAAAGTTGTACCCGGCATAGAGCAAAGCCGCCATCCACCAGCTGCGGGCGGGGGGCAGCAGGACGGGCCGGGCCTGCGGGGTGCGCGGTCCCCATACCAGCGCCGCAGCGCCCGTCGCCACCGCGAACAGGGCAATGAGGGGGCCCAGCCTGCCCAACAGTTCGGTCATCCGGGTCAGGCCGCCCCACACGGTAGCCAGAGTGGCCGCCAGCAGGAAGGTGCGCCCCACCCAGGCGGGCAGGCCGGACGCCGTCTCCAGCATGGCTCCCGCCCCCGACAGCATGACTGCGTACACCCCGAACAGAAACACCGGTGCCGCCGCCTGCAGCAGCGTCCCCGCCGGACGGCCGCACCAGCGCACAAACACCGGCCTGCCGGAGGCATCCCCCAGCATCCAGACACAGGCGGCGGCCAGCACCAGACAGGCAAGCAAGGCCCCCAGCGCGCCCCGCAGCCCGCCGTAAAGGGAAAAGAACTGCACTACCTCCTGGCCGCTGGCAAAGCCCGCCCCGATCAGGCAGGCAACGATGGCCCCCGCCCGGCGCAGATTGTTTCCCCCTCTGTGCATGGCTTTTTCCCTCCCCTCTCTCTGGAAAAGCCTATGCGGGGAAAGGGCGTTCCATGCTTTCCGTCCGGTATGGAGGGACGCCAAAAGGCGGCCTGCCCCTGCCGGGGCAGACCGCCTTGCTGGATCAGATGTCAGGCTTTGGGAAAGGTCACCCGGATGGTGGTACCGGTGCCCACCTGGCTCTTGAGGTCGATGCGGGCGCCGTGGAGCATGGCAATGTGCTTGACAATGGCAAGCCCCAGTCCCGTACCGCCGGTGGCCTTGCTGCGGCTCTTGTCCACGCGGTAGAACCGCTCGAACACCCGGGCCTGGGCATCCTGGGGGATGCCGATGCCGTTGTCCTCCACCGCAAAGTAGGGGCATCCGTCGCCGTCGGTGCCGCTGTACAGGGTGACATGGCCGCCGGGGCGGTTGTAGCGGATGGCGTTGTCGCACAGATTGGTAACCAGTTCGGACAGCAGATCCCGGCTGCCCATGAGGCTGGCGGGCTCCGCCTTGTACTGCAGGGTCACATAGGCCTTGCGGGCGTTCATGGTCATGTTGACGCAGGTGTCCCGTGTGATGGCCGCCAGATCCACCGGCTCCGGCTCAAAGGATTTTTCCTTGCTGTCCCGCATGCCGTCCAGCTCGGACAGCTGAAGGATGTCGGTAACCAGGGTGATCATCCGGCTGGCTTCCTTGTGGATGCGCTGGGCAAACACCGGCACATCCTCGCTCTTGGCCATGCCGTTTTCCATCAGCTCGGCATAGCCGGAAATGCTGGTCAGCGGGGTCTTGAGTTCGTGGCTGACGTTGGCGGTGAACTCCCGCCGGATGGCCTCGTTGTCCTCCCGCAGCTTGCGGTCGGACTGCACCGTGTGGGCCAGCAGGGCCAGTTCCTCATAGGGGACCTCGGCCTCGATGCTGTCCAGGTGTTCCGCCATGCGGGTGATGGGACGCACCAGCGCCCGGGTCAGAAGCCAGGCCAGCAGGGCGCCCAGTGCCAGCACCAGCACCACACCCACGATGAGAAGGGGCAGCGCCCGGTTGTAGGCCGACCACAGATCCCCTGTATCGTCGGCCAGGCGCAGGACGTTGCCGTCCGACAGGCGGATGGCATAATAATGCGTCTCATAGCCCAGAGTACGGCTGTGACGGGTGTCGGCCCCCCGGCCGCTGTCCAGCGCCTGCCGGACTTCGGGGCGGTCCAGGTGATTTTCCATGTCGGCGGCGCCGGTGCTGTCGTACAGCACGTTGCCGTCGGGGTCAATGAGGGTGAGGCGCAGGGAATCCCCCGCATCCAGATAGCCGTCCAGCGCGCCGCCGCCCTGGACGCGGTAGCCCTCAGCGATGGCAGCCGCCGTGCGTTCCAGGTCCCGGTCCAGCTGGTTGCCGAAGGCCCGCTGGAACAACACCGCCGTGCCCAGGGCCGTCAGGGTGACGCAGATCACTCCCACCAGCACAATGGCGCGCCGGATCCGCCGGGCCATACTCTCAGGCTGTTTCATCGCCGGCCTCCGCGTCGCGGCTGGACAGCTTGTAGCCCACCTTGCGCACCGTGCGGATGACGTCCCCCGCCTTGCCCAGTTTCTGGCGCAGGGTACGCACATGCATGTCGATGGTGCGCGATTCCAGCAGGTCGTCGGTGTCCCAGACCGCTTTCATGATGCGCTCCCGGGCGAGGACCTCCCCCGGATGCTCGAGAAAATAGTGCAGCAGCGAATATTCCTTGAAGGTCAGCTCCACCGGCACCCCCGCGGCCGTGACGGTGCGGGACAGATCGTTCATGACGATCTGGTCAAAGCGCAGCCCCCCCGCCGCGGACGGTGCATCCGCCGCCGTGCGGCGCAGCACCGCCTTGACCCGGCTGATGAATTCCAGCACGCCGAAGGGTTTGCTGATATAATCGTCGGCACCATGGTCCAGCCCGCGCACCACGTCGATCTCACTGGTCTTGGCCGTCACCATGATGACGGGAATGGTGCGGGTGGCCGCATCCTCCCGCAGGCGGGACAAAATGGCATAGCCGTCCTCGTCGGGCAGCATGACGTCCAGGATCACCAGCTCGGGCAGCCGCTCATGGACCGCGTTCCAGAAGCTTTTGCCGTCGGCAAAGCCCTGGACCTCAAAATCGTTGGTCTGCAGGGCGTACTGCTCCAGCTCCCGTATGCTGGCGTCGTCCTCCACAATATAGATCATTGATGATTTCTCCCTTCCGGCGGACTGGGCAGGCAGGGTCAGTCCGCCGCGTTGCCCGCAGGCGTGCCCGCAGACACGGAGGCCGCTTCCTCCGGCGGGAAGGTGTAACGGCCGCGGTAACGCTCGTAACGATGTTCAAATTTTTCGCTGGCGCCGCTCTTGACATAGTTCAGATACTCGTGGGTATCGAACTTGTCCTCGGCCACCTCGATCATGGCCACCGCAATGTTGGAGCAGTGGTCGGCAATGCGCTCGTAGTTGGTCAGCAGGTCATCCAGCACAAAGCCGTACTCGATGGTGCAGACACCCGCCTGCAGGCGGGCAATGTGACGGGTCTTGACCTCCCGGACCAGACCGTCCACCACCTGCTCCAGCGGCTCGATCTTGGCTGCGGCATAGCAGTCGCCCTTCTGGAAATCATCCACCGTGCGGTTGACGATATCCTGCACGGCAGCTTCCAGCACGTTCAGGTCCTCGATGGCCTCGTGGCTGAACTGGACATTCTTGTCCCGGATCTCCCGGGCAGTCTCGATCAGATTGACCGAGTGGTCGGAGATGCGCTCAAAGTCACCGATGGTGTGCAGCAGTGTGTTGATGGCACGGTTGTCCTCCCGGGAGAGGGACTTGCCCGACAGCTTGACCAGGTAGGTGCCCAGCACGTCCTCGTAATGGTCGACGGCCTCCTCCTTGCGCAGGACCTCGTCAGCGATGGTGTCATCCCACTTGCGGGTGGTGGACATGGCCTGCAGCAGGGCGGTGCGGCAGATCTCGGCCATATCGCCGCCGGTCAGGACGGCACGGCCCACCGCCACAGACGGGGTGGAGAGCAGACGCTCGTCCAGCAAAGTGGTCTGCTCGGGGGAGGCATCCTTGCCGTCGGGGACGGTGAGGATGGCCAGCCGCTCCAGCACACGGTTGAAGGGCAGCAGAGCCGCCGTGGTGACCACGTTGAAGGTGGTGTGGATGATGGCAATGCCGAAAGTGGTGGCCGTCTCATGGTAGAACGGGAACTGGAAGATGGCATTGAGCAGATAGAACCCGGTCAGGAAGATGACGGTGCCGATGACGTTGAAATACAGGTGCACGAAAGCGGTACGGCGGGCGTTCTTGTTGGCGCCGGCCGAGGCGATTATGGCGGTGACGGTGGTGCCGATGTTCTGGCCCATGATGATGGGCAGGGCCGAGCTGTAAGAGACGGCGCCCGTCATGCACAGTGCCTGCAGAATGCCCACCGAGGCGGAGCTGGACTGGATGACGGCAGTGAGCAGCGCACCCACCAGCACGCCCAGCACCGGGTTGGAGAAGGCGAGGAACAGATCCGCGAACCAGGGCTCCTCGGCCAGAGGGGACATGGAGTTGGACATGAGGTCCATGCCGGTCATGAGGACGGCAAAGCCCAGGAAGATGGTGCCGATGGACTTTTTGCGCTCCTTGCCGAAGAGATACATGGCCGCGCCCACAAAGCCCAGCAGAGGGGCCCAGGCGTTGGGGCTGAGCATCTGGATGAAGAAGCTGTCTCCCTGCAGGCCGGTGAGGGACAGCAGCCAGGCGGTGACGGTGGTGCCGATGTTGGCGCCCATGATGACGCCGATGGCCTGATGCAGCTGCATGAGACCGGAGTTGACAAAGCCCACCGCCATGACGGTGGTGGCGCTGGACGACTGGATGACAGCCGTCACCACCAGGCCCAGCAGAAGGCCGCGCACAGGGGACGCGGTCATTTTGCTCAGGATGCCCTGCAGCTTGCCGCCTGCGATCTGTTCGAGGGATTTGCCCATGACGTCCATGCCGTACAGGAACAAGGCAAGGCCGCCCAGCAGTGTAAAGACGTTGAACACGCTCATACCTGGGTACACTTCCATTCTCTCTTATTTTCCAATTTTCGACGCCGCCGTGCGGCGATGCGGTTTCAAAAACCGCAAGATACCGTTATCTATTATAATGGAGGAATGGCCCGCGGGGACACCAAAACGCCGTAAAGTATTTGTAAAATCTGTGTAAAGTCCCCCCGGACGTACTTTTTCTCGTATTGCTTCCTTGCGCCCTCCGTCCGCGCGCGCCTGTCCAAAATCCGGCACGGCGGGGCTTTTCTGCGACGGGCAATTTTTTACATTTATTTACAAATCCCCCGCCGGATTGCTATAATGAGGATGTTTGAGAGATTCAGAAGAGGTGAGGCCAATGCCCCAACAGATCATGGTAGCGCCAAAAACCGTCGGCCGCTCCGCGCTTTCAAAGCGCAGCCTGTTCCGTCTTTTTCCCTGGGCCTGGCTGGCTGCCGCCTACATCGGCACCATGCTGGTGATGTGCCTGTGCTGCCGCGGCTACATTGACAGCGACATGTCCAGCGAGATGGTACTGGCCGACCTGCTCAACCAGGAGGGCGGTCTGCTGTCCACCAACTGGTGGTACTCCACCGAGCTGCGGGTGTTTTATCTGCAGATTTTCCAGCGGCTGGGACTGCTGCTCTTTTCCGGCGACTGGTTTGCTGCGCGGATGTTTTCCCAGGCCCTGTGGCTGCTGGTCTTTGTCCTGGCGTACCTGTACATCGGCCACGGGCTGGGCCTGCGGGACTGCGGAGCCTGGGGCGCCGCCGCCCTCATGTGCCCTTTCGGCACCTGGTATTTCTGGTATGTCTCCTTCGGCGGGTATTATCTGCCCCACGCCCTGCTGGTCATGCTGAGCTGCGGCGCCATGCTGCACCTGGTCCGTCCGGCGCCCCCCGTGCGGAGAATCCTGCAGGTTCTTCTTTTGCTGTTCTCCTGCGGCGCATCGGGGCTCAACGGTCTCAAGGGGCTGATGGGCTTCTATCTGCCCGCCCTGCTTGCGGCAGGTGCTGTCCTTGTTCTCCGGCTGCACCGCGCCCCGTACAAGCGGCCCTATTCCGCCATCCGGCTACTGCTCCTGTCTGTTCTCTCCCTGGCAGTCGCCGGGGCCGGGTATCTGGTCAACAGCACCGTCCTGGCCCGGAGCCATCATTTCTTCAACTTCAACGACCGCACCTGGAGCGTCCTGGATTTTGACGCCCTGCTGGGCAAATGGACGGATTTTCTCAGCCTGTTCGGCTATCCCACCGATTCGCTGATGCAGAACAGCATCCCCCTTCTGTCCCTGAACGGGATCCTGGGGGCTTTCGGCCTGCTCATCGCGGGGGCGATTGTCGTCTCGCTGTTCCGCCTGCTGCTGCGCTGGCAAAAGCTCCCCACCCTTCCCCTGTTTGCCGTTTTGCTGTTTGCCTCCATCCTGATCGTCCAGGGGCTGATCTTTGCCTGCACGGGAGACCCGGGCAGCATCAACGCCTCGTACTGGCTGACGGTCGTTCCCTTTGTCTTTCCTGTGCTGCAGCTGGAGGGCGAGACCGAAACCTTCCGCCTGCCCGCAGCACGCAGGGCGGCTGCCGCGGCGTGCTGCCTCTGTTTTGTCTGTACCAGCATCGGCACTGTCTCCCACTTTCTGGAGGAACCCTACCGCGCCGATCCCAACCTGAAACCCGTCTGTGACTTTCTGACCGAGAAGGGGTATACCAACGGGTATGCCTCCTTCTGGAACGGCAACGTCATGACCGAATGGTCTTCCGGCCAGCTGGAAGTGTGGGTCGTCCCCGATTACGGCGCCCCGTCGGCCACCGAGTGGCTGCAGCGGGCGGACCATGCCCAGCTCCCCCAGGGAGAGGTGTTCCTCGTATCCAACTACGGTGAGCTCTATTCCATGGGGCTGGAGGAATTGCCTCAGCACGCCGATGTGGTCTACGAGGATGAAAACGACTTTATCGCCATGGTATTCCCCAACACCGACGAGATGGTCTCGGTCATCCACAGCATCAATCCGCCCGCCGAATGACCCCTTGTGAAAAAATACAAAACGCCGCCCCGCAGAGGCATAACAGCCTGTCTGCGGGGCGGCGCTTTTCTGTCAGCCGTAGGGAGCTTCCTCCCGCCAGCGGACGAGGCGTTCCACCGTCTCGTCGTCCTCCACCCAGCCTTCCTTCTCGCTGGGATGGGCGTTGGGGGCATAGCTCTGCTGCACACCGGGGACCTGGCCCTTGAGGTAGGCGCGTGCCGCCTGCTGGCGGGACGGCACCGTCCGGCGGAGATAACAGCCCTCGCCGGCGCAGGGTGTCTGCGGGGACTGCGGGACGGCATCACGTTGCTGTTTGCTTCCTTGCATTGCGGGTTCCTCCTTTGCCGCCGCGGATGAAGCACGGCGGATGTGTTGCTTTCATTGTATGCAGAAAGCCCGCCGTTATACCCAAAAACGGCAAAATGTGCTATACTGATAAATACGCCTGCCGGGCCTGTCCCGCGCTGCGGGCAGATCCGGCTGCCGCCGCCAAAGGAGAACTGTACCATGGAACTGAACATCAAACGGGTCGTCTATCACATTCTGGACACCGGCGCCTCCGAGCCGCTTCTGTCCGACCGGGAGACCGATCTGGACGCCGACCTGACCGAATATTTCACCGCCTGCCTGGAAAAGGCTTTTGCCGCCGACGATGGTCGCATGTGTGAGTTTCTGCCCGACTCCGCCTTCGCCCAGGAGCTTTCCGCCAACCAGGATTTCATCGACCTGTCCCGCCGCATTGCGGGGGTCATTTTTGAGCAGATGCTCCAGTATCCGTCCATCCCCGCGGGGGATCTGGCGGTGGCGGATTTCACCGTGGGCGGGGTGCCCTATCTGGGGGTGCTCAAGCTCAACTACCGCCCCGGCTACACCCATCAGACCCGCACCCTGGGCAACGCCCAGTACTCCGGCATGACGCCCCAGCGCACCCTGCTGCCCGGCAATCCCAAAGCCGACGAGGCCGCCCTCATTGATCTGGCCGCCATGCGCATCCGCCTGATCGAAAAGCGCTACGACATGGACGGCAAAAAGGACTACTACCTGTCGGGACGGGTGTTCGGCTGCGTCCAGGCCATGCCCGAAAAGGCCAAGCTCAAGGCTGTGTGCGAGACTGCCGCCGCTGCGGTGCGGGAAGCCTACCCCGAGCCGGAATCCCTGGACGACGTGCCACCCTTTGACGGCGGCACCGAGACGGCAGTGGACCTGATGGTCTGCAACCAGGCGGTGGACAACACCATTGCCGTGGAGGATGTGCGCGCCCGCATGCGGGAGTGCTATCCCCTGGCCGCGCCCAAGTTTGAGCAGGCTCTGGCCGAGACCGGCGTGGCCGAGGATGACCGGGTCACCGTCTCCCCCGCCCGCATGCGCAAGATGGCCAGCCGCAGTTTCCGCACCGAGAGCGGCATCGAGATCAAGATCCCGGCCGAGCTGTGCAGCAGCGACGAGGCGGTGGAGTTCATCCACACCGCCACCGGCGGACTGTCTTTGCTCATCAAGGACGTGCTAGTGTAACTTCCCGGCGGCAGCAGCCGCAGGGCCCGGGGCCCGGCCGCCGCACAAAACGCATAACAAAAACCGGTCCGGCAGATTGCCGGACCGGTTTTGTTATGCAATGGTGATCACATCATCAGGCGCTGGTCTGCGGTCAGGTTGAGCTGATCCTCGTCGGAGGAATCCTCTGCGCTCACCTTGACCATCAGGGTGCCGCGGGCGGAGTTGCCGTCGCGGTCGATGGCCGTGATGTTGATGAGGAAGCTGTCGATGCCGAGAGCCACCGACTCTGCGTCGATGTGGACGGTGTAGGTATCGTCGGGACCCTGCTGGCCCAGCAGGCTCTGGGCGAACTGCTCGCCGTCGGCCCAGGCCGAGAAGGTGACCATAGTGACCTGATCGTCCGAATCCTTGGCCGTCGACTCAATGTCGAAGCCTTCCTCCGTCAGGTTGATGGCGTTGATGTTGGACAGGGTGGGCACCGTGCCGGAATAGCTGGCAAGGGAGGTCTCACTGCCGGAAACCAGCATCGTCTTCTTGAGATTCAGCCGTCCGCCGAAGTCGTCGTCAGCCGTCAGCAGGAAAGTATACTGGCCGGCGGAGAGGCTCTCGAAGGAGAGCTGATCGGCCAGGCCTGCCAGATCATAGGTGGGCGTGCCGGGCTGGGCGGTAGCGGTCTGGACAATGTTGCCGCTGTCGGTCATGACGGTCAGGCTGACCCGGGTGATGTTGCCCGGGGAGGTGATGGTACCGGAGGGGGTGAAGCTGTCCCCGGTGTGCAGGCGGGTGGGATAGGCTGCCGCCGTGGCGGTCAGGGCCGGGCCGAGGCCGCTGGAGCGGTTGATGTCGCTGGCAACGAACCAGTAGGAC
>JFBN01306167.1_pt1 | contig 12273 bp, 13 predicted proteins | sample 768741 | NCBI WGS metagenome assembly JFBN01 (sample SAMN01983846, study PRJNA193217) | chicken gut metagenome | biome: terrestrial biome; isolation source: ceca of Broiler chicken | host: Gallus gallus | place: United Kingdom: England | collected 2010-09-07
TAATTTTAAAGGTTGTCTTATTATTTTCGCTTTGAACTGTAATGGTTCCTCCATGGAGAGTAATTATTTCTTTAGCAATAGCAAGGCCTAGTCCAGTTCCACCTTTCTTGCTATTTCTAGATGAATCGGCACGGTAAAATTTTTCAAATATTTTATTTAAATCTTCTTTAGAAATAGTGTCTCCTTGATTAGTTATTTCAGTTATGATATTTTTTTCTGTATCTTTTGTATTAATGATTATTTCAGTGTTTTTATAACTATAGTTAATCGCATTTTTTATAACGTTGTTAAAGGCTCTGGCGAGTTTATCAGAATCGCCGGTGATTTTTAAATTTTCTTTATGGTGGAAAAGAACTTTTTTATTTTGTTTTTTTAGGGCTGGGTAGAACTCATCGATGATTTGGTCTAGTAACATGGTTAAATTTATTTTTTCTTTGTTTATTTCAATGGTATGGGAATTATATTTGGTTATTTCAAATAGTTCGTTAACTAAGTCTTCAAGTTTATATGATTTGTTTAGGGCAATAGAGGCAAACTTTTTTTGTTGTTTTGGGCTTAGGGTATCTTCGTCTTTTAATATTGAAAGATAACCGATTACAGAGGTTAGGGGAGTTTTGATATCATGGGCTAAATAAACGATTAGGTCATTTTTCTTTTGTTCGTTTTCTTTGGCAAGTTTGAGGTTTTTCTGAGATTCTTTTTTAAGGTTATTCATTTTTATTTCAACTTCTTTTAAATCTTGTGGAAGAGATACTTCTTTATCATTTTCTTCAATAAGGAGACTACTTTGATCGATTATTTGATCGATATAAGAAAGTGATTTCATAAGAAGATAGATAAAGATAATGACTATGCCAATCAGGTAGAGGAAAAACATAATTGTTTGATTATAGGCAATACTTGTTAGAAGAAGATATGTTTCATCATTTGGATACCAGGTTGTATACTGGGCGAGGCGGTAGAGAAGATAGTATAGGGTAAAGAACGATACTGTATAGATTACTGAGATAATAAATAGTTTTTTAATAAATTTAACGGTTAATTTTTTAGAGTATTTATTCGATTTCATAGCCGACCCCCCAAATTGTTTTGATATAGTAGTCATTTTTCTTATTTAGTTTTTCTCTTAGGTGTCTTATATGAACCATAATGGTATTGTTGCTTGTTTGAATATAAGGTTCATGCCAAACTTCTTCAAATAGTTTTTCGGTTTTAACGACTGTTCCTTTATGTTTAGCTAAAATCAGTAAAATAGAAAATTCCGTTGGTGTTAGGTTAATGGTTTGGTCTTTAATCGTTACGGTATGGTTTTGCGGATTAATTATTAAATCTTTGATAACGATCATTTCTTCTTTCGGATTATTGTAACTTGTGAATCTTCTTAACTGAGCTTTTACACGGGCAACTAATTCAAGCGGTTCGAATGGTTTAGTTATATAGTCATCAGCTCCTTTGGTAAGGCCTGTTATCTTATCCATCTTTTGAACTTTAGCAGTTACCATGATAATAGGAAAGTTATATTGTTTTCTAATTGTTTCGCATAAAGTAAAGCCATCGATATCTGGCATCATAACGTCTAAGATGGCCAAAGATATTTGTCTTTTTTCAAGTATTTTTAAGGCGTCTTTACCATTATAAGCTTTATAGACGTGATAACCATTAGTGGTTAGGTAGAGTTCAATTAAATCAGCGATTTCGATTTCATCATCGACAACTAAGATGTTCATAATATCATCCTTTCAAATACTCTTCTAATGTGATGTTTTGGTTTGTTATTTCTTCGGCAGCTTGTTTACCGACATAGCGATAGTGCCAGGGCTCATAGGATATTTTTGTTATATCTTCTTTGCCCGATGGATATCTTAAGATGAAGCCATATTTAGAGGCATTTGTTTTTAACCACTCCCACATTTGTTCATTTTCTTCGTAGTGTCCTTCGTTACTAAAGTCGATGGCAAGTCCTGTTTGGTGCTCGGAAAAGCCTGGCAATTGAACGGTTTCTTCGGCTTTAGAGGTGGCTCCTTCATAGGAATATCCTTGATCTAGATAGCTTTTTCGTTTACTATCAAACATTTCTCTTTGGTCTTTGGCCGTTCTGTAGGTATTGTTTATTTTTAATGTTATTCCATCTTTTTTAGCGGCATTATACATATCGATTAAATCATTATATATGATATCACAAACTTGAAAGCCATTAAAGTTAACGAGGTTTATTTCTGAATCATCTAAGGAGTTTTTATAGTTTACTAATATAAGTGGATCTATGGTACTTTGGGTTTCATTTATTTTATGGGGAGATTTAACAAAATTTATTCCACAGTATAAAATAAGCGAGATTAAAATCAAAGTTAAAAATTTTTTCATAAATAATCACCTGATAACAGGTTATCACTTACTTGTTTAATTATAGATTATTTTAATTGGTTTTTAAGGTTTCTTAAGAAAATATTAAGAAAAAAAGAGATTTATTTTAATCTCCTTTGTTTATCTTCGATATTTTCTATTGCTTCTTCAGTTTGAACAATTGCTTTTTCATTACGGTGTAGTTCAGCTTTTTTATTTGCTAAACGGCTACATATAGATAATGTAACTATAAAGTTCGGATTTATATCAATTATGTTCTGTTCAAGAAATGAACTTTCAATTTCTTCTTGAAAAGCTATTTTTTCTTCAATAGTTAAATCTTCATTAAAGTAGATTTGTTCAATTTTAATTAAAAATTCTTCTGGAATTTCTAGATATATTTTTATATTTTTTGTCGATAATCCAAGCTTTTCTAACTTTTCTCCAAATATAGCTATACTATGTAATTTTTCGATTTCCATAATATCCCCTCTTTCAGGGTGTTTATTATACACTTATTATTTTTTTTGTCAAATTATAAAAAAATAGAGATGTTTTACCATCCCCATCTTTGAACACTATATTTAACATTACTACTTGTGGCTAAATAAAGACTTGGATCAGATTCAGATAAAAATGCTAGATCCATATGAACGATACCGTTTGCCCAATCTCTTTGCATGGCACCACCAGTATCTAAAACAATAGCGGTAAACTCACCTAACGAGGGGTTATCAACATTGATAATTGTTCCACAAGGAAACTCTGATAGGTCAGCGGCAATGATACGGACGTTTCCATATTCATCGTCTTTATATGTTGTACCGTTATTTCTAAGGCTATGAGATAATCCGTTTTTAGTTTTACATGAAACGGTTCCAGTACTAGAACATCCAGCACAGTCAGCACCATAGCCAGTCATTTTTCCTACGTAATCGGCCTTTTTACCAGTTCCAATTTCGATTTCTGCATTTACCGGCTCACTTATGACGCCTAAAACATTACCGTTTTCGTCGACATAAGAAAGTCCGTCTTGCCCCTCTTCTTTTGTAATTGTTTGGCCTGTAGGAATTTTATTATTATAAGTTTCTATTGTTTCGTGTTTAATGACTTTCGTTAAAGCCACAGAGTTTTTAGTTTCATTCAAGTTTTCTACTTCAACTTTTTCTTTTGAAAACAGGTTCATTGAGTTTAATAGTGTTGCTAACGCGACAAAAGTGAGAGATAACCACTTGACTAGCCGCCCCAGCTTAGTTATTTTCATAATTCACCTCATATTTCAAAATTGAAACCTTTTGAAGTATATCATAGTTTATTTTTTAAGTCAAATTGACGAATGGCATTCTCTGTTGTAATATCAAGGATTTTATCTAAATCTTCGTTTAATAGCTCCGATAGAAATTTAGCTGTATACTTAACATATACTGGTTCATTGCGGTGTCCTCTAAGGGGAGTTGGAGTTAAGTATGGACAGTCGGTTTCAAGGACAAGGCTTGAAAGAGGAACGTTTTGGACGACTTTTTTCAAACGTTTGTCGTTTTTAAAGGTTAAGATTCCACCAATACCAAAGGTGGCGTTAAGCTTTAATAATTTTTTGGCTTGATCTTCATTTCCTTCATAACAATGGAAGTCAACTTTGATATTTGGATCTTTGTATTCCTTTAAAATATTATATGTGTCTTCTAAGGCATCGCGAGTGTGAATTACGATAGTTTTATGGTAATTATTGGCAAGTCGGATTTGTTTAATTAGTAATTCTTTTTGTTTTTCCTTATTTTCTTCGGTATAGTGATAGTCTAAGCCAATTTCTCCTATGGCCACAACTTTAGGATGGGTTAGGTATTTTTCAAGTTTTTCTAGATGTTTTTCAGTATAAACATCGGCAAATTCAGGGTGAATTCCAATTGTTCCAAATATGTTGTCGTGAGTTTCACAGAGGTTTATAACTTCATCTATGTCATCTAATGTAGCTGTGCAGACGATCATAATGTTATTTTCCATATGACTAATTATTTCCTCGACGTCTTCATAGTCTTCTTTGTCTAAATGACAATGTGTATCGATTATCATCAAATCATCCTTTCAACAAAAAACATTATACCATAAAGGTTATAATGTTTTAAAGTTTAGATATATAGTAATCGTATGGGTTATTGTTAATTGGTGTTTCTTCTTGGTTAGATATGATTAAAACTAAAGCAATAATAACTCCAGCAAATATTCCGATTACGGCATCATTAGTAATTCCTGTACTTAGTGGTTTTACTTTGACTTCACCTTTGATGTGAAGATAAAGGTTAGTTAATGATTCATAGGCATAGGGAAGAGACCAAAGGTAGAGGATACCAAAGGTAAAGATGCTTAGAATAAACCAACCGTAGAAACTAATTACCATGGCATAGTATTCGATTCGATGCTTATGAGCAAGACGAAAGCCATTTTTAATCAGGGTCATAACGTTTTCATCACGGACTTCTTGGTTTGCTGATTCGTAAATATAGAATTGAATGGCAGGGTAGAGATAGAAGTTTAATATGATGATAATTATCACACTTAAAGTTAAACATAAATCGTTGATATAATTATTCAGATATAAGTAGTCTATTAGATATATAATTAGAAGCATTAGGGCAAAATATAAGAAATAAATTATAAATGACAAAACTGATTTTCTACCATTTTTAAAAGTATTAGTGAATGTTTCTTTAAATGTAACTTTATTTCCCCGGGAAATATTTAGGGCAGAAGAGATGAAACTTTGATTAACAAAGGTGATTACAAGTAAGCAGAAGCCAGCAGCAGTAATAGATATGATTGTATCATCCTGCATATTTTCGGAAATAAGTGAAAATATTATAAGCATTAATATAGTGATAATAACGACGATTAACAGGTTTAATCCAAGATTTTTCTTAGGCATTAAACGAGCCGCACTTTTTAATGTTTTTCTAATTCCTCCAGGATTAGTTTCTTCAAAAGTAATATTTTCGATAAGTTTTTGACCACATTCTTGACAAAAACGAGCTTTTTCAGGATTTTTAAATCCACATGAACATAACATAAATACACACCTCTTTATCTGTATTTTATCATATTAGATATTTTTTGGGTATAAAAAAATGAAACTTAAACATGTGTTTCAATCTTGAGGTAAATGTATCTTATAAAACAACCTATAATAAATAACATATAAGCTAGATCTAAGTAGTTAAAATTTTTGGCGATATTAATACCAAGATAGGTTATCACTCCCACAAACACCAATCCAACTGCAGTAATTGTTTTAATCTTAGTACGCATAAAAGTTTTCCTTTCTGATTACTGCTTTCCCTCTTTAACTATAACATCATATATACATTTATAGCAAGAACTTTTAAACGACATTTTACAACAATTTACAATATTTGGTAAAGAAAAAGAGGGGTTTTGCCTCTTCAGGTGGTGGATTCGATAAAATCTATGATTTCACCGGTTTCCTCATTTATTATTTCGATACGGGAATATTTATTGTTTTTATTAAATATTTTAAGGGCAATTTGTAATATTTCTTTAGTTGAAGTTTTTTCTTCAATAAGTTTTTCATATTCTTTAAGGTCCATTATACTTTCAAAAGAATGAATTAGAGAAGAGGGGTTTACGGCATGAATACTACTTAATTTGGTTTGACCTTTTTTATTATAAAATTTAAAACAATATACTAAATTATTTGGATATTTTTGGGATTCAAATTCCTCGGTTTCTTTTTTCATTTTTTCGATTAACTTTTTTCTCTTTTTATTTTCGAAAATTGGAGTCCCTTCTTCGATGTAATCTATGATTTCACCAGTTTCTTCATTTATTATTTCAATGCGATTAAAATCTTTTAAAAAGCCTTTATAAGCTCTTGTAGCAACTTCAAGAACTTCGTGTGATGACGGTTTTAATTTGGCAAAAGAATAATATTCATCCCAGTCTATTAGTCCATCAAAATCGATATACAACTCTTCGGGGGTAGTTGTTCCTGTACTATTAAAATCTGTGGTTCCATCTTTATAGTAAAATTTAAATTTATACATGTTTTTATTCTCCTTTATAATATTATATACAATGCTTATTTTAAATTAAAGAAAAAGAAGCTTATTTGCTTCTTAAACGATTCTTTTCTTCTTCGATGACGCTTTTATCGTATCTTTGATATAGTGGTTTTATATCTTCAGACAATGTTAATTTTGAAGTTTTTTTATACTCCCATGTTTCAATCTGTTGATTTAGATAAGTATCAACTTTTTCACAAGAGAATGGGATGTATGGTTTTAATAGGTTGTTTACGTTGTAAATTATATTTGTACAGTTGAATAATACTTTTTGACATTCTTCAGGATTTGTTTTAGCAAGTTCCCAAGGTTTTTGTTCATCAAAGTATTTATTAGCTTTACCAATAAAATCAAAGATTAAGTGGAGTCCTTCTTTAACGTTTCCATCGTTTATCGTGGTGCCTACTTCTTCATATAGGTTTTTCATTTGATTTTCAAGGTCACTGTCTATTTCATATTCATTTAACTTGCCATCAAATGATTTGTTTATGAAGACTAGGGTACGGTTGATAAAGTTACCCCATTTGCCTAAAAGATCACTGTTTAGGGTATTGATAAAGTCGGTCCAGGTAAAGTTAAAGTCTCTTTTTTCTGGGTCGTTAGTTAAGAAATAATATCTGATGGCATCGGCTGGATAACGCGATAATAGGTCTTTTAGGGCAATATAGTTGCCTTTACTTTTAGAGAGTTTTTCACCTTCGATTGTGATGTATTCATCAGATACTATTTTATTTGGCATGGTGTAGTTATCTTCGGTGGCCATCATTAGTGAAGGGAAGATAACAGTGTGGAAGGGAATATTATCTTTGGCATGAACTAAGTATATTTTATTGTTACTTCCTTTTTTCCAGTAATTTTCCCAGTTTTCACCGCTTGCATCACAATATTTTTTACAAGCTGTGACATATCCCCAAACATTTTCAAACCATCCATAGATTTTTTTATCTTCATAGCCTTCGATTGGAATTGGGATTCCCCATGTTAAGCTACGAGAGGCACATCTATCAGGTATTCCTTCATTTAGATATCTTTCAGTAAATAGAACGGCATTTTCGCGCCAATTATTTTTATTTTCCTCGACTAAATTTCTTAAGTTATCTTGGAATTTAGAGAGAGTAAAATAAAGGTTTTTAGTTTCTTTGATAGAGGCTGCTTGATTACAGATTGCGCATCTTGGATTTAAAACGTCTTTGATTTCAAGTAAGCTATTACATTTTTCACATTCATCACCTTTGATATCGGCCCCACATTTTGGACAAGTTCCTAGGATGTAACGATCAGCTAGGAATAAATTACAGTTTTCACAGTATAATTGGGTTTCTTTTTTCTCATAAAGATAACCTTTCTCATAGTATTTTTTAAATAGATTTTGAACAAATTCCTTATGAAATGGGTCATCGGTACGGTTATATAAATCGTAACTTAAACCGATATTTTTCCAATCTTCAGAGAAGGAGTTATGGCAGGCATCGACGATTTCTTTTGGTGATTTGTTTTCTTTAAGTGCTTTTATATCGATTGGCGTTCCATGGCAATCAGTTCCTGAGACTAGAACGACATGATTTCCTTTTAAGCGGTGGTATCTGGCGATTACATCACCAGGAAGAGAGCTGGCAACATGACCTAGGTGCAAATCTCCATTGGCAAATGGCCAACTAATTCCAATTAATACATACATTTTATCACATTCCTTTCTTCAATAATTTTTGATATATCTTTTCTTTGGTAGGGTGGTTTTGGGTTATTTTGGATATTTCAGATACTAATTTATCTTGATTAGTTCCATAGTCATATGAAGTTATCAATGATGGCTCTTCAAAGTAGATATCCGGCATAACTATTTTTGACTCATGGTTTTCATGAATAGTTAGAGTTAGTCCTAGATTTTCTAGGGTTTTGGTTGTCAAATCGATTGTTGGTGAGGTATTAGATCCTTTGGTTGGGGTTCCGATTTTAAGTGATGGATTTATTAAGAGGTATTCATTAGGTAGCCCTTGAACTTCACCATCGATTAGGATATATTTTGAAATATCATCTATTTGTTTTAATAAATCTAAATATCTTTTGTCTTTACCATACGAACCACGAAGGTCTAAAATAAGGTTATCTTTTTTTATTTTACTTATTTGAGAGACGGTTTGTTCATAATTTTCTTGGGTAAATGATGGTATTTTTAGATAATTATTATCTTCATGATATTCAGATTGTTTAGGAGTTAAATTTAAGGGTTCTTGCAGGTTTTCAAAGGTGTCTCTTATATAGAAGGTGGCCGCAAGTTTTCTTTTATTTTCGAGATGGAGGATTAGTTCTTTTCTTTCATCTTTGATGAGAGCAAATTCTAATTTATATGGTTTACTACGGCAGATATCATATGATGATGTATTTTGATGGCTTATGTATCTATCTGAAAGTATACCATTGATGTGAAGTAATTTAAGGTTTTCAAGTTTTTTATTAGTTGTTTTAGCGACATAGTAACTTCCTTTGAAGTATCTAATTATACATGGAAAATAAACAGGATTATTTGAAGTTAATTTTATATCTTCGGTGTGAAGAGAGTTAATTAGTTTTTCGATAATCATTTTATATTCTCTGTCACTTGAACATTTTTCAATTTCTTGTTTTAAGTATTCATAGTTTTTTTCGGTTAGGGGATTATAAAATCCTCGGTTAGGAAGAAATTCGGTACTTCTCGATAGTCGATAGTTTATTTCCATTAATGTTTTATTAAATTCGCTTATGTATGACAAATTAATCATTCCTTTCTGGTTGTACTGCCAAAACCGCCTTTTCTCGTTTCTTTTATGTCATCATCGTCTGTTTTAAGATAATTTATAAATATTCCTTGGGCAAATCTATCATATTTTTTAAAGGTTTGCGGGGTATCGCCATTATTTTGAATAACGATAAAGATGTGTCCTTCGTTATCTTCGTTTTCAAAGTAGTCACTATCGATGATGCCGGTTTGATTTGAAAGAACTATATGATGTTTGGTTCCAAGGCTACTTCGAATGAATATTAATAATACTTCACCTGGGTTCATCTGGGCTTTTATACCAGTTGGGATTTTTTTAGTTTCGCCAGGGTTTATGGTAATACTCTTTAGAAAGTGAAAGTCATAACCCGCACTATTTCTAGTTCCTCTTTTTGGAAGAGGATATTGTTCGTATTCTTCTTTAGTTATATTTAGGTGTTTTGATAGTTCTTCAAAACTTACTTTATAAAATTTTCGCATTTTCGCCTCCTTAATAAAAAAACATCCTTATGCATAAGGACGTTTTTAACGTGGTACCACCTTAATTTATAAGTATGTTTTACTTATCTTTAATATTTAACGCATATATACGTTCTAACCTACATATCGATTAGACTGCTCCAGAGCCATTCGTAATAGTTATCTTGTTTATTTTCACCAACCATAAACTCTCTTTTAAAGATATACCTATTATTCTTTCTTTCTTCGCATTTACAGGTTAATTATAACATCTAGGCGGTTAGTTTTCAAGTTCTTTTGTTAAAACGGAGTTTAAAATTTCAGTTATGTTTTTTATTTCATCTGTTAGGTTTTCACCAATTATAATTAGCGCGCCTAATATGTCGCCACTGACATTGATTGGAGAGATGATTAAATCTTTGGTAGTTAGGTAGTTTTCGGTTAGATAAATTTTTTTGCTGTGGAAAAGTGTGGTTTGACGAGAATTCATCAGATTATATATTTCATCACTGATTACTGTTTCTTTGATGTCTTTGGATGTGTTTTCAATTATAGTCTCACCACTTATGATTAAAATGTCTTTTTTTGTTTTATTATAAAGGGTTTGGGCAATAGCGTGGGCAAGGTTCTTGAACGATTCTAGGGGAGAGTGTTTTCTTAAGATAATATCGCTGCCATTTATAGTAATAGAAAAGTTATCCCCAGCTTTAAGTCTTAATTCATTTCTAATTTCTTTGGGAATAACGATGCGTCCGAGTTCGTCTAATCTTCTGATTGAGCCTATTTGATTCATATATTACCTTCTTTCTATGTTTTATTGTGGATTATTTTTATTAGTTTATACTTTTACTTAAAGAAAAATCGTGATATAATTGTGGTGTTTTTTAAAGGAGATGATTTGTTTGGACAAGATTTATGTTTTCGGACATCAAAGACCTGATACTGATGCGGTAACTTCAGCTATCGTTCTTTCTTATTTAAAGAATAAGCTCGGAATGGATACTGAACCTAGAGTTTTAGGCGATTTAAATAATGAAACAGCGTTTGTTTTGGATTATTTTAAATTAGAAACTCCTAAATATTTAAACGATGTTCATTTACAAATTAAAGATGTCGATTATTTAAAGGATTGTTATCTACACGAAAATGACTCTATTTTTAAGGGTTACAACTACATGAATGAAACTAAGATAGGTACACTTCCTGTAGTAGATGATAAAGGAAGGTTTAAAGGCGTTGTGTCTATGAAGGATGTTGCCGGTAATTTGATTTCTGGTCGTCTTGAATCTCTAAATACTTCTTATGATAATTTACTTGAAGCTTTAAATGGTAAAGAGGTTTTAAGATTCGATAAGGAGATTAAAGGTAATATTGTAGCAGCTTCTTACAGAAGTACAACTTTTAAGGAAAAGGTAAATATCGATAAGGAAACTGTTTTAATAGTAGGTGACAGACATAGTATTATCGAATATGCGGTTGAAAATTCAGCTTCAATTATTATTTTAACTAATGGAACTGAAATGAAGAAGGAACACCTCGAGATTGCAAAGAAAAATCACGTAGATGTTATTAGTACAGAATACGACGGTTTAACAACAGCTAACTTGGTTGTATTAAGTAATTATTTAAAAGATAGAATGAAGACTGACGATGTAGCAACTGTTTGCGAGGATGATTCTTTAACGCAAACTTTAGAGATTGCGAAAAAGCTTAAATACAGTAATTATCCAGTTTTAGATCACAACGGAAAATGTCTTGGAGTATTTAAGTTGAGTGCGGCTGAAAATGTTCATCCAAAGAGAGTTATGCTTGTAGATCACAACGAACTTGAACAGAGTGTTAGCGGACTTGAGGAAGCTGAGATTGTCGAGATAGTTGACCATCACAAGATTGGTAATGTTGGTACAAGAATGCCTATTAACTTTAGAAATATGCCTTTGGGATGTACAGAGACTGTTTTATATTTAATGTATAAAGAAAATAATATCGAAATTCCAAAGACTATTGCCGGATTAATGATGGCTGGTATTATTTCTGATACTTTACTTCTTACTTCACCAACTACTACAGATACCGATAAGAAAGTTCTTGAAGAGGTAGCAAATATCGCTGGTATCGATTACAAAGAGTTTGCTATGGATATGTTTAAGGCTGGTTCTTCTATTGAGGGCATGTCTATTACAGATGTAATTCACGGTGACTTTAAGAACTTTGCAATGGGAGGTCAAAGAGTAGGTATTGGTCAAGTTTCTTCTATGAATCCTGCTGAAGTTATGGAGAAGAAAGAGGAATTTATCGAAACTTTAACTACTTTGGCTAAGGATGAAGATTATGCGGCTATTTGTCTATTTGTAACTGATATTATGAAGAATGGTTCTTATTTACTTTATAATGAACAAAGTAAAGAGTTATTCTCTAGTTCATTTGGGGTAAAAGATATACCACAAGGTTATTTCTTCGAAGGTCTTGTTTCTAGAAAGAAACAGATGGTTCCAAAGATAATGAACTATATGGAAAGAAATTAATATTAAAAAGTGATTCCCAAAAAGAATCACTTTTATTGTGGAAAAATATATTTTCAACATTAGGTATAGATTGTTATATTATTACGAATTTGTGGCAAAAGTGTCAAAAATTCGGAAT
>JFBN01432686.1_pt1 | contig 12267 bp, 14 predicted proteins | sample 768741 | NCBI WGS metagenome assembly JFBN01 (sample SAMN01983846, study PRJNA193217) | chicken gut metagenome | biome: terrestrial biome; isolation source: ceca of Broiler chicken | host: Gallus gallus | place: United Kingdom: England | collected 2010-09-07
TGGACATCCACAGGCCGATCCCCGCCAGCGATAGATTAGCCGAACAGTCCCTCAATCTCCTTGGTGATTCTCGGAATGACCGTGTCGTTGAAGATGAGGGTCAGGGCCGCCAGAAGCAGGGCGCCCAGTACCACGGCGATGATGATTTTGACAGCATCGGAGATGTAGAAATCCCCGCGCTGGTTGGAAAGGGCCATATGCGCCCGAATAGCCAGATGATTGACCTTGTTGCGAATGGTTTGGGTCAGCTTGTTCATAAAATTACCTCCTATTGGTTGTGAAGTTGATGAATGAAAAGGACTGTCAGGCACGGTGAATCGGCTTGATCAGGTTATTCCTGTTGGAGCGGGGTTTGCTGGGATACATTTTCGGCTTTTGATGGAGCAGCCAATGAATGCGGCGTTTTTCTCCGCCGGCGCCGCCGGGCGGCATGTATTTTTTTCTCGCCATAGTAATCTCCTGCAAATTGAAACCGGCCTGCTGAATCAACAGGCCGGTTTTGATGGTGGTGGAAGGACAGAAACAGCTAAGGAAATCTGCTGGGGTACAAGTGATCACCTCCCATTATGAATTGGCGTATAAGCAAAACTGATTATCCGAAGAAAGCTCCCAGAGAGCTCATGACCTCGGTGCACAGTACCACCAGATAGATGATCATGATGCAAATTAACATCATCATAGAATACCGCTGGATTTTCTTGGGACGCTTGGCCGCTTCCTTTTTCAGATTGTTCTGCTCGATCTGCCTCATATCAAAACAGATCATTTTGAAATACATCCGCTGGTCATCGCCGCGCAGTACACCGATCAGGCCGCGAATCACATCAGACAGCATGGGACTGCCGATGCGGGTCTCAAAGTGAATAAGAGCATTTTCATAATTGCCGGTCTTCATGTCAGCGATCGTTTGATCCAGCTCAGCGCCGAAATCCTTACCGGCAACCCGTCGATACGATGTGAGAATTTTCAGGACGTCCCGGTCATTCTCAAGGTTTTGCCCAACGGTCAGAGCAAAACGGGGAATCTCATTTTCAATTAGTTTGCGTCGCTTTTTTACAAAGTCAAAAACCTTGTAGTAAGTTGAAAACCATAGTGCGACTGCCAAACCGATTAAAATCGGCACCATAAGCGGCATCAGAGGGGCCATAAGAATGGCAGACAAAGCAACTGCCCCAGCAGTTACCCAGGCTCGGGCAGTGTAGACCTCCGGAGTCAGCGCTAAACCAGCAATGTCCAGCGCCCGCTGTAGCTTGTTCCGCTTGAGCTTATCCAGCTTCAGATACGGGGCAATCAACCCCGCGATTTTGGTGATGTAGACATCCAGCAATTTCTCTGCTTTGACGCCTTGCTGCTTACGTGCCAGCATCATCATGCGAGATGTTTTCTGCGTGGGAATGTCTGTAAAGGCACAGGTCAGATTGTAAACGGCAAAGCCAAAGAAGATGATAGCAATCAGAGCCAAAAGGGTCATACGCCGTCACCTCCGTATTCAATAGGCTTGCTCAGTTTCATGATCTGGGTCAGGGCAAAGAGAATAATGGCTGCGCAAATTGCCAGTGCAATCTTGCCGGGAGTTGTGAAAATGAGAGTATGAAACCAGTCTTCATTCAGGAAGTAGAGTAGCGGTACATTGGCAATCACAAGAAACATCATCGTAATAGCTTCACGACGAGGTCCTTGCATCATAGCCTCCAGCTCAGATTGCACGACGCGGACGTCAGAGAATTTCTGAGCGATAGTAGGCAGCGTGTTCTTCATACTGCGGTCCGACTGGCACTGAATCAGGATGTTGCACCATTCATGGAACACCCGGTTGGGAACCTTCATCTTGAGACTGTTGATGGCGCTGGTCAGGTTGGCGTTGATCAGCTCTGCTTCATAAACAAACGCCTCAAAATTAGCTTTCACTGGTTCGTTGATATAGGGCAGGTTTTCCTTGACAGACCGGATCAGATCCTCAGTTCGAAGGTAGGAGGTGGTGATAATGGAAATAGCCGTCTCCAATTCCTCGTTGAGATGCTTTTTGTAGCTGGCGGCGGTGCTGCGCAGATACCAAATGGGAGTCAAAGAAAAGCCAATGCCCAGAATCGGCACCATATACACATTGTTGATCAGCAGCGCCAGCACAGCACCTACAGCAAACAGAATAAGCGACAACCGTTTAACCGCCTCATAGCGGTCTGAACGGCCAGTGCCTTTCAGAATCTGCTTCAGCTCGTAATCCTGATTGAAAAAGCCCTTGGCCGGGGTTCCCATTAGAACATTGAGTTCGTCGGACAGGGTAGCTGCCTTACGCTGCGAGCGGAAGAGGGCGTCGATAAAGTCACCCGGGCGCACACCGAACAGAGCCAGGAGGCCCGCGCTGATAAGTAAAAAACATATGATATAGACCCACTGCAATGCTTAATCCACCTCCTTCGGGGGCTGCATGAACTCGGCCAATTCCTTGTTGGAAATGCCGTTATCCAACAGACGCTTTTTCAAAGTGTCAGAGATCAGGCCAACTTTTCGATGATGTCCGACCACACGGATATTTCCATCTTTGTCGGTCACATTGTCCTCCACTTCAAATTTATAGAGAGTGTGCGATACAAGCTGACCGTCCCGGAAATCCTCGCCCTCCAAAATTTCCATGATCTTACGGGAGCGGTCCTCCAGTTGCTTGGTAAATACCACAATGGGATAGGCCTCTACCATAATTTCCATAAGCACGGAATCATCCATGCTGTACTTACGCTTGGCAAGGGTCATCATTCTGCGGTATGTACTGTTGCAGGAATTGGAGTGGATGGTGGTACAGACTGTGTGGCCGGTTCGGGAACTCTCTGCAGCAGACAGGCTTTCTGCCGCAGACCGCATCTCACCGACACCGATCACATTGGGATGCTTACGCAGAACCCGCTCCAAGAGGAAGTCCTGGTTAATGTTCAGCGCCGGATTCTCACTAGGCCGTGTCAACAGATGAATGACGGAGTTCAGGATATTACCGTTTTCGTCCCGCTTGACCAGATCAAACTCGCGGCTGCCTTCCTCGATGGTAATGAGACGCTGGTTGTTAGGTACATTGGAGAGCAGCCACGCCATGATGGTCGTCTTTCCGGAGCCGGTAGAGCCGGCAATGCACACGCTGACACCATACCGGATACAGGCCATCAGGAAATGAAGCATCTCAGCCGTAGCGCTGCCAGAGTCCAGCAGTTTCTGCTCGCTGACCGTCTGCTGGTTGACGATACGAATGGAGGCGTTGATACCAACATCCGGGTCTACAATGGGGGTTTTGTCCACGGAAATACGAATGTTCTTATCCAGAAATCCCACCACACTGGGCATAGTATCGTCGATGACCATGCCGCAGGCATTGAGCATACGGCGCACCACATCGATGGCGTGCTGGGGAGAGGAGAACTTGTCCGGAATCTTGATACTGCGGCCACCGGCCTCAATTACCTCGATGTCATTGTAGGCGTTGATGTTCACTTCCTCGATGCCAGGCTTGTAAATCCACTTTTTCAAAAAGGAGTACCCGGCCATATCTTCATAGAGCTGTTCGCACAGCTGCTCGGTGGTCAGCCCACTGATGGCGTACTTACGTTTGACGATGTACTGAACCATCAGCTCTTTCAGAAGAGAAGTTGCCCGCTCGGCATTACTTTCACCGGCTTCCGCGATGGTAGCAGCGTGGTTCTCAGCAAAGTAGCGTTGTACGTCCTCCAGCACCTGCTCATAGGTCAGGTTTTGATTGGAAGCAGGGGCAAAGAATATGTCGTTGAGGTTATTCATCGGCAGTATCCTCCTCAAACTCGTCCTCTTCGTCCAAGGCGTCCTCTGCGGCTTGTTCCGCCAGTTCCATCTGCTCCAGCGCATCCAAAACCTTGTTGAGTGAGGCGGTATATTTGGGATTGCAGTATTTGATAGCTTGGAACATACCGCCTTCGGTCGCACACCGATCAATTTCTTTGCTGTAGGGCAGCAGGCCGTCAAAACCGCCGATGATATGACCCATCTCATCCAGAGCATGGAACGGGCGTGCCATACCAGCGAATGTCATGTGCTGGTTGTAATGGAATCGTTCATCACCTAAAAGCGGCTGATGTGCTTTCAGATAGTTGATACCCTTTAAGTCGGGTGTCAAAATACGCACGACCAGATCACCAGATTCAATGGCTGCCGGCGTAAATACATTCGTCATATTGGAACTGCAATCCAGGATGACAAAATCAACCAGCTTGGCAGCTGCATTGACCAGCTGCAGGACCAGTGGATACTTGAGCTCCGGATAGCTGAGAGGGTTTTCACCAGCAGAATACCCCATCAAACCAATGAACGGGTAACTCTTGAGTACTGTGACATGGCTGGCGACCAGCGAAGTGTCAATCTCGACGCTGCTTAAAACCTGTCCTACCGAAACATTCGTCTGAACGATCTGCTCCGGCAACCAGACAGGAAGCATGGGGACACTGATTTCTGCGTTGATGATGATCGCTTTGCGTTTGTCACGGGTCAAGGCTTTTGCCAGGATGCAGGAAAACATGGATTTCCCGCTCCCAGGGCTGCCCCAGACAGTAATGACCTTACCCATAGCTTCTGGCCTCCTTTCCGTTATTCGTTTGTCTGGCTGCTATCTGCCGGAGGTGTTTCAGTATCACTGTTACCAACCTCGGGAGTTCCTGCATCAGAAGATTCGGTGTCCTGACCGCCATCGGATTCATCTGTGAGCGTTTCAGGGAAATAAATCTCCTGCAAGGTCTTATCCTGATCGGCTAAGAGTTGCTCTGCCAACTGGTCGTTGTTGCGCGAAATCAGCGCCACATGAGCTACACCGTCATTTTCCAACTCGGTAATGATACGAGCCTGCTCAGGGCTTGCCAAAACGGTGATGGTGGCAGACTGCTGAGGTTCCTCGTCCTCGGTGGGTTCTTTGGTATTATCCACATTGATGCCATCAGAATCGGTGACCGACAGAACCTTGACGAAGCGAAGCTCAGGTACTTCCTCAGCGGTTTCCAGGAAATGATAAATTCGGATGATGTCATTGGGCTGCAGTTTATCCGACAGGCCAGAGGCAAGCGTTTTTACGGTCAATGAAATTGCCACCTTGCCCGAAGGAATGTCGTTAAGCGCTACATCCGAGGAAACAGGGACGCTGCTGACCTTGCTCGTGAGAATATAGTCGCCTACCGAAAGATCCGCTGTCACATACAGCCCATCTACATCATCCAGACTGTGCGCCACATTGGAGGGTAGGTTATAACCGCCAACTTCTACAACTTCCGTATTCTCACTGGTGATTTTTTCGCCCTTCAGCACCGGTTGGGTGATTCGGACGATTTCAGTTTTGCCATTGGTCTGCCGGGAAATAGTGGGAAGAGCCACAAATGCGATGACTGCGGCCAGAACCAATGACAGGATGCCAAAAATGATTCGGTTGTTCAGTTTCATAAGCATAATCTCCTATCGCAAGAGTTGTGCCAGCGTTGCTACAGAGCAGCCACAGGCCAGAAAAGGTAAAAATGGTATGGAAACAGGTTGTGTGTCCCGGAAAAAACGACGGAACATAAGCACTACGGGGATTGCTATTCCAGAGGCTATAAGGAAAACCATCGCCATTCCGGAAGGGCCATAGACCAACCCCAGTACACCACAGAACTTGATGTCCCCGCCGCCTATACCGTTTCCACCAGTTGCAATGGCGGCAGCCAAAGGAATGCTGAATCCCATCAAAGCCCCAATGACGGACTCAGCAACTATGGGACAGACCAACCAGGGTGTCTGCCCATATTCGAACACAGGATAGCCTTTAACGATGGGGGCCAGTGCGGCCAAAGGAATGAAAAAAGCGAGTGCCCGATCGGGCACTCGCTGGCACAGAACGTCGTAAACCGCAAACCCTATCACCACAAGAAACACAGTGAGGAGATAGTTTGGCCAGATATTACTCTCGATTAGTGTACCAGTCATCATACAAACTCCCATCGATGGAAACATAGTCGTTCAAATTGATACTCAACATTCCATCCGGCGTCCAGGTGTCCCAGACTTGGGTATAGACAGTATAATTAGTCGCATCCGGGAACCAAATAGGCGTAAAGTGAACTGTGCGGTTATAGGTGGAGAACTCGTTCGGCTTGAATGTGAACTTAGCGCTCCGGCCGCTGGATACCCTCTGCAGCAAGCGCAGATAGGTTTGATACTGGAATTCCGGGAACACCGAAAAAGCGGTCTGAGGATGTGTAATATGGCTGGAAGGTGCATCGGTGGACAGCGTAGCTGTTACATCCTGTTTGACACCATACCCACTTTTCATAACCTTACCGGATGCCGTTGGCACAATATCATCTGGCATCAGTGCCATAGAACCTGTGATTGAGGCGGAATAACCAGTGTACTCATATTCCCAATCGCCTTCATCGACCCATTGACCATCATCTTGCCAGTATCCATGTCCGCCAGAGCAATTGCTGGGACAGGAACTGCTGCATCCCCGGGAGTGCCATTGCCAATTCGAGTGCCACTGCCAGTCTGGTACCCAGGTGCAGCTCCAGATTCCCCAGTTAGCTGTCAGTTTTTGCGTGTTGCTGGGGAGTGAGGGTAACGAGTAGCCAGGGTTTGTATCTGTGGCGACCGGGTCGGGTGGGATATGCTCATTCAGATCTACGATGTTGGCCGTAAAACTGTCTTTTGCGGTAAACCCACTGTCAAGTGTTACGGTGATGGTAACGGTTTGGGGAGTGGAGGGGGTATGCCATTTTACCCACACCAGCTGTGATTCGTTTTCGGGAATTACAATATTTTGCACGGTATAGTTTCGACCCATAATGTGGAAGGTCACCGTGGCGGGATTATCTGGTGTCAACCGTTCATTGGTTTCCAGTTTGATACTGGTAATCACATCGGTATCTACCCGGTATTCCACGTCGGGTGCCTCGATATCACCGCCTGGCGGCAATTCGTCGAACCAGACAATACCAACGCCCAGTGTGTTGATAATATCGGAATTGTTCTGCGTACTGGTAGTGCTTCCGCTCCATGCCGAAATTCCCAGATCGCTAAATTCCAAAAACATACTCAGCGGAAGGTTTTTATGGGTAAGCGAGGTCATAGTTTTTCGCAGGCTGCCCCCAGCCATTTGATCATACAGGCCAGCCTCTGTAGCCGTCATGGCATAGTACAACCCGTTGTGTGTGAAATAGGCGATAGGTTCAATCAGCAGCTTATAATCTCCGGCAACCATTTTTTCATAGTCCACGCCCGCTGCTTGAGCTACCATTTTGCACGCATACTCAGAACAAAAGTATCGTTTGATTGCATCGATGTTGTTCTGACCTTTACTGCTGACAATGGTAGGCATGGACTGTGCCGGTTTGATGCAGGTGTACGCTACACCGGACTGGAGAGAAAGGCCCTTGCCGCCCAGGTATTGCAGCTTGTTCACTTTACCGAAGTGGAGAACACTGGATTTCTGCGATTTATTTGAGAAATCCAAAGGTGAGGATACTGCAGAACCGCTTTCTGCATCCACAACCGTAATGCGAACGCCATCGTTTCCGGGATTCCAGAAGTTTGAACTGGTGCCTTGTCCCATACCGCCGCCACCGCCGTCAATATTCCCGTTTCCACCTTCTGCAAAAGCGGTTGCAGGGACGAGACATAGGACAAAAGCGATGCTGCACAGGAAGGCGAGTAATCGTTTCAAATACGTCACGCTCCATTCTTTTGAGAATCAAAAAGCCGCCACAATTACTGTGACGGCTTTTCAGTATGTTATTTGGTTGGTTATCCCATGTTGCCGACCTGCTTATTCAGGTCACCATCGCTATCGCCGGCGGATTGTTGGACGTCTCCGGGAACCACCCAGCCAAACACCGGATCATAGACAGCGCCGTTCCCATTACTGGAACCAGGCGCCGGTTCGTTGTTGGCGGGATTTTCTTCAGGCGGTGCAGTTACTTTGGGAACGGAGGGATCATTGTCCGAAGGCGGGGTATCAATGGTTCCTTCAACAGTAGGTCTGCTCTCCGGCTCGGGAGGAGGAGTTTCCTTCGGTTTCTCGGTATCAGTGAAGTCGATCACAACTTCATCTTCGGTTTCAGAGGTTACCTTGGGATACTCTTCTTCGGAGCCGGATGACTGACCAGGGGTATAGGCATCTGCGCCGTTGCTCTCGCCATCAGACTGCGATCCGCCATCCGACCAATCACTTGTCGTGCTGCTGGGAGGGAGGCTTTCCGGCTGGAATTCCTGGGAACGATCTCGGCTCACAAACCAGCAAGCGCCCAGAATGACCAGACAGAGGACGGCCAAAGCTGAAATGATAAAGCCTTTGGATTGGAAAAACTTCTTCATGTGTGTCCACACTCCTTTTCTTGTTATATAAAGCCTCTACTGTGAAACTGTCTGTAATTTCAACAGTACGGCTAAAATTTTGTGTTGTGGTAGCCGGTCAGCTCCACTCGCTGCGTGATGGTGGGGTAACTATGGCCGAACATCCGTACATAGAAATCTACGTCACAGTAGAAGATGTACTCCACTCGGTCACCGACTACATTGAACTTCAGGCTGATATTCGAAACTTCATAATCGTCTGTGGACAGTGAAATCTTCTCGGCCAAGCCGCCGGCCACGGTATCCTCCAGCATTTCTGTATAATCTCGACTGGAGTAAAGAGTACGCAGATACTCTTCAAAATTGGTCTCCCGTTGAGAACGGTAAGTGTCGGCATAAATGGTAGCAGACAGATTGTTCAGCTCCATTTTAGCACCATTGCGGATATTGATGCAGGTGATTTTTACAGAGGCGTACAACAGCAAAAAAGAGATCAGCATGACAACGCCAACCACAAAAAAGCAAGCAAAGAATGTGATCTCACCTCGCTCATTGCGCAAAGGTCGGCGCAGCTGTGAGAAAAATCGTTTCATGTGGGGCACCTCACTTCCAGTAGTGCTCACTGACGCCGGAACCGCGAGCTACGACAGTGATGTTGACCAGATCCAGATTCCAAAAGCCTCCCAACTTAGCTTCGCCCTCAATGGTAATGTAAAAAGGCGTCCCCAGCTGTATGGCACGGGACATCCCGGATGGTGTGGGCGATTTGTAGGTCGCATCGATGGAGTAGGTAATGTTCTCTGCTCCCTCGATTTCAGAGCATAGGAAATCAAAGAGCGAGTCAGTTTCACTATTGATACCTCCGGATAACTGAATCTGCTTGACCATCTGATCGGCTGCATGATCCAGTTCCTGCTTGGTGGAGATGATACCAAACAGGTCGATGATAAAGGCCAGCAGGATTACAGCGATGAAGATGAACACCACGGTGGAGAAGTAGTTGGCCTCACCACGTTGGTTCTTCAATGTCTTGCGGGCCGTTTGCAGAAAAGTATGAATAAGAACCACCACCTTTGCGTTGAAATAGAAATCAGCCGCCCCAACTGGAGCGGCTGATTTACAAAGTTTTAACTGTACATAGTATAACAGATATGGATTTGCGGTGAAAGAGCAAGACTGTGCCAATGTAGGGGCAAGATTGTGCCAATTCAAACACTGTTTAGGCTTGCTGGTGAATATCCTTGGAGTATGCTTTGTTGCATCGGCCTAACTAAAATAAAATAAAAATTTTTCTTTGTAAGAAAAGGCCTCTTTTTTGCGTTGTAAGTGTAAGCAGATCACAATAACTTTTCTTCCGTTGCAGAAAGGAGGTGTTTCTTTGAAAAAAAGAATTATTTCATTTTTGTTAATTTCTATGTTCGCATTTGCGATTACGGCTCCAAATGTATTTGCAGCAGACATTGATACTTATGTAATATCGGGGCGACCTTCCCTAAGAATTGAAGGGACAACTGCATACTGTACTGGAAAGTACAGTAGTGGAAACAAAAATGATTATATTGAGATAGTGATCACATTAAAACAGGGAGAAAGGGAAATTAAGTCCTGGAGCGCCGCAGGGAGAGGAACTGCTACAGTTTCAAAGACTTATACTGTGCAAGCAAAGAAAACATATCAGTTAATTTTATCTGCGAAGGTTAATGGCAAAGAAAAGCCAAGCGTAACAGTAACGGCAACAGGTAAGTAATTCAGTAGAAATGAATTCGCATACATGCGAATCTCAAGAGAGAACTCATCTTGAGAAGGTAATCGTTATCTGAGGGTCCATCTGTTTACTACATGGTTTGGCTTTGTAAGGATAGGAGGGGGGGAGTATGTAAAAAGAAAGGTGTAAAAAGTAATTTTAAGACAATAAGGAGGTCATATCTATGAAGAAAATTTTATCTGCTATTTTGACGTTGGCGGTAGTGTTCAGTGTATCCACTGTAGCATTTGCGGCCAATGGCTACGACGCTACGACAATGGACAACACTCCGGCTGAAGAAGGAGAAACTGCATTTTGGGGGCCGGAAATCACTTACGATTGTCCAGCGCCTTTGTCGGAAGAGGTTCCGGAAGGAGAGAGTCTGCTTATTTCCGCTGAGGAGATCAAAACCATGAGCGAAAGTGAATTAGCTAACGCTCTGCATGAGAAAGCCCCTCAACTGACAGAAGAAGAAATTTCCCAGATTGTAAGCTACTACACCAGTGAGGATTTTGAAGCTGGGATTGCTCCCGTGTATGGCCTTTATGACCACCCAGAGTGGTATATCAAGCCTTACATTAAAAGCACAAGGAGAATGGTACAGTATGCGACCCAGTGGATCGGCATCGATGCATATAGGTCTTCTGTGGGAATGACTAAGGGCAGATCGGAGACCAAGAGTATCACATTTTCTTTGGGATATACGGGAAGTGCAGAAATTAAAAAGGTAAAAAATGAGCTAAAAGCAAGTTTCAGCCACACATCGAGTGTAACTGTATCGGAGAGCCAAACCTGCCCGGCTTGGACAACGATGAATTGGCGTCCGTATACACTGTATGATGAACAGACCTATTATGGAAAAATGAAGATTACCACTATTATTCCGAACCCGGGCGGTGTATACAAGAATGTATGGTATGACGAACATGAAGGCGTAAATAAGAAGTTGGTTTTGGATACCCATGAGGTATGGTCCAGAGAAAATAAGGCGAAGGATGTAAACGCCAGAACACCGCAGCCTCCGACGGGAAAACCCAATGTGTAAATGTGTAACTGCGCAATAAATCATTATTGTATTGTGCAGGATGTAGGAAAGGGGGCCTCTTACGAGTTGGTAAGAGGCCCCCTTTCCTTTGAGATAATGGTTTACTCGTCACACCATGTGCGAACAAGTAAACCATTATCCACTTATTTTCCTGTGTATGTTGTTGACTTCTACTTAACTTTATCATAGCTTGTCCTGTCCACTGAGGTGTTGGCACTTTCCAGTGGACAGGTTTGCAGAGAGTGACAGTAACGATTTTTTGCAGCTGAGCTTGGCCGTGAACCTTCCGGCATTTTGAGGGTAGTTACACCCGACCCGAACATTTAGAAACGCTGCATGCCATCTTCATCAACAAATCCTTTTCAAAAAATCCGTCTATAACGAATTGAATGTGTGCTTCGTCATCGTACCATGTTATACAACTACTCTGTTTCTCATCGGCTGAAATATATAAGTGTCCAGGACATCCATTAACCGTAACATTTTCGACTTCCATGTTTTCTGCATCGATTAAAATTGCAGATCCCTCTTCAACTCGCACATATTCAAATCGGAGTATATCTCCTTCTTCATTTTCATAATGAATTTCAATATTATTTGAAAACTCTATTGAAGACTCTGTTTCTACATATCCCTGAGGTAAATCCAGGATTTTATACAAAGGCATTTCAATAGAATCTTGGTCTCCAAAGAATCTATAAATAACATATGTTTCATACCACTCTGTAACCCATTCAACTATAGCAGCTCTAACTGTTGGACTAAAAATCATCAACGTTCCCAGAGAGAGTGAACATGCGAGCGCAATACTGGCTGCTATGTTTAAGATTTTTTTCCAGCGAGGACGTTTATGCCTCTTTGCCCATCTATTTGGATTGTAAACCATACTTTCCATCTCTCGGATAAAGCGAGAAGATACATTAACCTGTTCATGTTCAAAAAGTTCTTGAGAAAACTCTTTTTCTGCAGCTTCTAGTAGAATATCTCTTAATATAGAATTTTCCTTGTTTTCTGTCATTTTATGTATCCCTCCTATTACAATAAATTTGGACAGGAAAGCCGGGCAGCCAGTCCGGCTTTCCCTCCATCTCGTGCCTAAGCTACAATGAGAGGAGCAACTGGCTGACCTATCCCTCCTTGGGCTTCTATGTCCGTT
>JFBN01307920.1_pt1 | contig 12252 bp, 10 predicted proteins | sample 768741 | NCBI WGS metagenome assembly JFBN01 (sample SAMN01983846, study PRJNA193217) | chicken gut metagenome | biome: terrestrial biome; isolation source: ceca of Broiler chicken | host: Gallus gallus | place: United Kingdom: England | collected 2010-09-07
GGCAAGGGCCCTCTACCTCCCTTGCCGCGAGTCTCGTTGATTAAGGCACGCCAGGCCAAAGGCCAGCATGTTGACGCGCCGCACGCACCAGGCGTGCCACTACTCCCTCGTGGAGCCGCATCATACCACAGCCGTCGTGTTTCCAGCCTGAAAACCACCTTGCCGGCGCCTTGCACTCCACCCAACTAAAGCGTATATTCCTCCCTACGCTTTAGCAAAGTAAAGCACCCAGCCGAGAAGAACCTCGTGGAAGGAAGCCCCATGATCACCAGAAGGTCGTTCGTCCTCTCCTCGCTCGCCTCCGCAGGGCTGCTCGCCGCCGGCACGCTCGTCGGCTGCGGTGGCACCCCCTCCTCCGACGCCCCCGCCGACTCCGCGGACCCCTCCGCCGAGGCCGGGACCGGCGCCGTCGACACCGGCACCCTCATCGTGGGCTTTGACTCCGCCTACCCGCCCTACGGCTACGTGGGCGACGACGGCGAGTACACCGGCTTCGACCTCGAGCTCGCCGCCGAGGTGGCCTCCCGCAACGGCTGGGAGGTCCAGCTCGAGCCCGTGGACTGGGACGCCAAGGACACCCTGCTCGACAGCGGCGCCATCAACTGCATCTGGAACGGCTTCACCATGGAGGGGCGCGAGGAGGACTACACCTTCTCCGACCCCTACATGCTCAACGCCCAGGTCGTCGTCGTGCGCGCCGACTCCGGCATCTCGGGCTTTGGCGACCTCTCCGGCAAGGCCGTGATCACCCAGGTCGACTCCGCCGCCTACAACGTGCTCGCCGGCGAGGAGGCCACGCAGGCCGACCTCGCCGCCACCTTCGCCAGCCTCGAGACCATCGGCGACTACAACACCGCCTTCATGCAGCTCGAGTCCGGCGCCGTCGACGCGGTGGCCTGCGACCTGTCCATCGCCGCCTACCAGCTCGCCGCCAACCCGGACGCCTACGTCCAGCTCGACGAGCCCCTCTCCGAGGAGCACTACGCCGTGGGCTTCAAGCTCGGCGACGACGCCACCGCGAGCACCGTGAGCGACACGCTGCGCGCCATGGACGAGGACGGCTTCGTCGAGCAGCTCTGCGAGAAGTACGCCGACCAGGGGATCTCCTACGAGAACTGGTGCCTCGAGTAGACTCCTCCCTCCCCGTTCCTCCCAGTGGGCCAAAGGGGTCCGTCCCCTTTGGCCCACCTCCCTGAAAGGACCAGCGTGGACATACTCACCATGACCGGGATGCTCGCCGAGGGGTTCCTCGTCAGCCTGCAGATCTTCGCCCTCACGCTCGTGGGGTCGCTGCCGCTCGGGATGCTCGTCGCCTTTGCGCGCATGAGCAGCTTCAAGCCGCTGGCCCTTCTCGCCCGGTTCTACATCTCCATCATGCGCGGCACCCCGCTCATGCTGCAGATGTTTGCGATCTACTTTGTCCCGTTCTACGTGTTTGGCATCCGCCTCACCACGGACTCCAAGTGGTACGCCACGATCGTGGCGTTCGTGGTCAACTACGCGGCCTACTTCGCCGAGATCTACCGCTCCGGCATCCAGTCCATCCCGCGCGGCCAGCACGAGGCGGCCGAGGTCCTCGGCTACTCGCGCACCCAGACCTTCGTGCGCATCGTGCTGCCGCAGGTGGTCAAGCGCATCATGCCCGCCATGACCAACGAGGTCATCACGCTCGTCAAGGACACCTCGCTCGCGTTCTCCATCGGCGTCATCGAGATGTTCACGGTGGCCAAGCAGCTCGTGGCGAGCCAGGTCTCCATGGTGCCGTTCGCCATAGCCGCGGCGTTCTACTGGGTCTTCAACCTGCTCATTGACGCCCTTGCCGGCCGCATCGAGAGAAAGCTGAGCTACTACCATGACTGACGTCGAGAAGAACGCGGCACGCCCCGTCGTCTCACTCGAGCACGCGCGCAAGAGCTTCGGCGAGGCCGAGGTCCTGCGCGACATCTCGCTCTCCGTCAGCCCCGGCGAGGTCGTCGCGATCATCGGCCCCTCCGGGGGCGGCAAGTCCACGCTGCTGCGCTGCCTCACCCTGCTCGAGCGCCTGGACGACGGAAGCCTCTCCTACGGCGAGCTCCCCGTGGCCTCAGGCGGCGCGTACGGCGACAAAAACGCGCTCGCCGCGGCCCGCTCCCGCTTTGGCCTGGTGTTCCAGAGCTACAACCTGTTCCCGCACTTCTCGGTGCTGCGCAACGTGATGGACGCGCCGGTCTGCGTGCAGGGGCGCCCCCGCGCGGAGGCCGAGGCCGAGGCCCGGGCTCTTCTCGCCAAGATGGGGCTCGCCGGCTGCGAGGACAAGGTGCCCTGCCTGCTCTCGGGCGGCCAGCAGCAGCGGGCGAGCATCGCGCGCGCCCTGGCCATGCACCCGCAGATCCTCTACTTCGACGAGCCCACGAGCGCGCTCGACCCCGAGCTCACCGCCGAGGTGCTGCGCGTCATCAAGGAGCTCGCCGCCGAGAGCATGACGATGGTCGTGGTCACCCACGAGATGGCCTTCGCCCGCGAGGTGGCCGACCGCGTGATCTTCATGGACGGTGGCGTCATCGTGGAGCAGGGCAGCGCCGAGCAGGTCATCGACCACCCGCGCGAGGCCCGCACGCGGGCGTTTCTCGCCCAGCGCGGGGCCTAGCGACAATCTACCCCGCCCTACTCGTCACGTCACTCCGCGGACTTGAGGGCGCCAACCATGTCGATCCGGTCGAGCGAGCGGTTGGTCATGAGGTTCACGAGCACCGTGAACGCAAACGCGAGCACCGCCGAGATCACGTACGTGAGCGGGTCCACCACGACGTCGAAGTACAGCGACGGCATCCGCAGGATCCACGTGAGGCTGCGCGCGAGCGCGTAGCCCATCGGCAGGCCCGCCACCACGCCGATCGCCGTGAGGATGAGCGTCTCCTTGTTGATGTAACGGTGCACCTCGCCGCGCTTGAAGCCGAGCACCTTGATCGTGGCGAGCTCGCGCTCGCGCTCGGAGATGTTGGTGTTTGAGAGCGTGAACACCACCGTGAACGAGAGGGCCGCGGCAAGGACGATGACCACGTAGACGACGGTGTTGATGAGCGTGAAGGCACTCGAGAAGTCGTTCACGAGCTTCTGGGTGGCCGAGACGGACAGCATCCGGCCGTCCTCGGTGAGGCTCTCCGCGTACGAGATCTGCTCGTCCGCCGAGCCCGTCAGGTGGGCGAGAAGCGCGTTGGGCTCGAGCGCCGTCCCAAACGCCTCCTCGTAGGCGCCCTCGCTCATGTAGACGGCGTCGCCCAGGTAGCTCACCCCCACCGCGCCGACCTGCGCGCTGCCCGTGGCGAGCGTGGAGTCCTGCAGGCTGATCGTGTCGCCCTCGGCGAGCCCCATGACCTGCTCGAGCGCCTTGGTCGCCACCACGCCCGTGGAGCCGAGGTCGATCTCGTTGCCCGCGGCGTCGCGCAGGCTCACGTACGCGGGGAGGTCAACGCCGTCGGGCACCACGTAGAGCTGGGCGCTCTCCTTGGTGTCGCCCCACGTGACGGTCACGCTGTCCACGTAAATCTGCGCGAGGTCGCCGACCTCGTCGCCGGAGAGGAGGTCGTCGGTCACGGCGGCGAGGTCGTCGGACGTCGTCACCGCCATGAGGTCGTAGCGCATGACGCCCTCGTCGCCGTACTGGCGAGGCGAGAGCGAGAGCACGGTGTCGCGGATGCCAAAGCCCGTGACGAGCAGCGCCACGCAGCCCGCGATGCCAAACGTCGTCATGAGGAAGCGGCGCTTGTAGCGCAGGAGGTTGCGCGCCGTGACCTTGTTCAGGAAGCTGAGCCGACGCCACACGGGACCAACGTGCTCGAGGAAGATGCGCGAGCCGGCCTTGGGGGCCTTGGGCAGCATGAGCTCTGCCGGGGACTCGCGCAGCTCGCGCCAGCAGGTGACGAGCGTAGCACCCACGATGCCCAGGGCGAAGAGGGCAGTGGCGCCGAGCGCCCAGAGCGCGTCAAAGCCGTAGAGGAACCCGGGCAGCGCGTACATGGTCGAGAAGATCGTGAAGATGATGGCTGGCAGCACCACGAAGCCGAGCACGTTGCCCACCAGGCCGCCGACCAGGCAGGCCGAAAGCGCGTAGAGCGCGTACTTGGAGAGGATCTTCCCGCGCCCGTAGCCGAGCGCCTTGTAGACGCCGATGAGGCCGCGCTCCTCCTCCACCATACGCGTCATGGTGGTCAAGCTGATGAGCACCGCCACCACGAAGAAGACAACCGGTATCACCGTGCCGATGGCCTCGATGGACGAGGCGTCGGAGTCGACGCTGGCGTAGCTCGAGAGGCTCGAGCGGTCCTGCACGTACCAGGTGGCGTCGGGGATGTCCTCCACCTCTGCCCGCGCGTCCGCGATCTGGTCGAGCGCGTCGGCGCGCTCGGACTCGTAGGTGGCACGCGCCTCGTCGAGCTCGTCCTGACCGCTCTCGAGCTGCGCCCAGCCGTCGGCGATCTGGGCGAGCGCGCTCGAGCGCTGGCTGGAGAGCTCCGTGGCACCCGCGTCGAGCTCCGCGCGGCCGGCGTCGATCTGAGCCTGCCCCGCGGCGATCTGCGAGCGCGCGTCGACGAGCGCGTCGTAGCCGCTCTGGGCCTCCGCGAGCTGCGCCTCTCCGGCAACCACCTGTGCCATGCCCGAGCCGAGGCCGCCCATTTGGGAGAGCATGGCCCTGAGCGACGTGAGCTGACCGACGATGGCGCTCGAGTCCATGGAGAGGATGTCCCGGATGGCCTGGCGAAGCTCCGGGCTCAGGCCGTCGAGGATCGCCGTGATCTGCTGGCGAACGTCCTCGGGCAGGCTCTCCCAGCCGCGCTCCGCGTCCGGGAGGGACTCGACGAGGGCGATTATCTGGTCGATGGCGGCGGTGCCGTCCGTGACGAAGCCGGACAGCCAGGAGTCCACCGTGGCGGCCGCGGCGTCGCGCTCGGCCTGCGTGGCAGCGGAGCCGATCTGGGCCCACGCGTCCGCAGGCCACTCGTCCCCCGCGAGAGAGGAGATCATCGTGGCCGTGGTCTCCAGGCTCGTGCGCGACGAAACGAGCGTGTCGTGCGTGGAGGAGAGGGCCACCGGGATGCCGTCCACCGTGGTCCCCAGGCCGGAGGCGATCTGCGCGAGGCCGTCCTCGACCTGCGCGCTCTGCGCGTCGAGCTCGGCCTGCGCGGCGTCAAGCTGGGCGTACCCGTCGTCAATCTGGGCCTGGGCGTCGGCGAGCTCCCGGTGCGCCTGGCTCTCCTGCTCGGAAAGCTCCGCGCGGCCGCTGTCGAGCTCGGCCTGGCCGTCGTCAATCTGGGCCTGGGCGTTGGCGAGCTCGGAGAGCGCCTCGGCCTCCGCCTCGTCCACCTCTGCCGTCGCATCGGCGCGCAGGCCCTCGCCGCGCGCCCGCTCGCGCTCGGAGCGCGCGTCCTCCACGCCCTGGTACACCTCGTCGACGATGTCCTCGTACTCCGCGGAATAGCACAGGGGCGCGTCCGCGCCCTCCACGCTCAGGTAGGCCACCGTGTAGGTCTGCTGGTCGTTCACGCACTCGGGCAGCACGAAGAACGAGTACTGCGAGCCGCCGCTCGAGCGGAAGGACATGGTGCCCTCGCCCGCGTTGATCTCCATCGGGTCCAGGACCACGGCGATGATCGTGTACTCCTTGCGCTCGAAGACCTCCGTGGCGCCGTCGGTGCCGTCGTCGGCCCCGTGGAAGGTGACGGTGTCGCCCACGTAGAGTCCGGAGTCCTCCAGGAAGCGCTTGGTCACCGCGATCTGGTCGTCGCGCTCGGGGAGGTGACCCTCGAGCACCACCGGCTCGTTCATCCCGTCCGGCGAGAGCGCCTTGACGTCAACCTTCTCCGAGGCGGAGCCGACCGTGGTGTAGACCGTCTCGACCCAGCCGCCCTCGGCGGCCTCCACGCCCGGAAGCGCGGCGAGCGCGTCCACGTCCTCGGAGGTGAGGCCGAGCGTGGACTGCACCCGCACGTCAAAGAGGTTCTGCTCGTCAAAGAAGGCGTCTGCGGAGGCGCGCAGGTCAACGCAGGCGGCGCGCAGCCCAACGAGCATCGTGACGCCGAGCGCCGTGATCGTGGCGAGCGCGACGAAGCGCTTGAGGCTCCCGCGCATCGTGCGCAGGATGCCCCTGCCAAAGGCGCTCGGGTTGTTGCCGCGCCCGACCACGCGCTACCACTCGATCTCTGCGATGGGCTTGGGGTTGTCGTTGACGGTCATGCTCGTGACGCGCCCGCTCTTGAAGCGGATGAGGCGGTCCGCCATGTCGGCCAGGGCCGCGTTGTGCGTGACGATGATCACCGTGATCTTCTCGGAACGGCACATGTCCTGAAGGAGCTGCAGGATCTGCTTGCCCGTCTGGTAGTCGAGCGCGCCCGTGGGCTCGTCGCACAGCAGCAGCTTGGGGTTCTTGGCCAGGGCGCGCGCGATGGAGACGCGCTGCTGCTCGCCTCCGGAGAGCTGCGCGGGGAAGTTGGCCAGGCGCTCGGACAGGCCCACCTTGGCGAGCATGTCCGTCGGATCGAGCGAGTCCGGGCAAATCTGGGTGGCCAGCTCGACGTTCTCGAGCGCCGTGAGGTTGGGCACGAGGTTGTAGAACTGGAAGACAAACCCCACGTCGGCGCGACGGTACAGCACGAGGTCGTTCTCGCTTGCGTGGCTGATGTCGCGCCCGTCCACGCAGACCGTCCCGGAGGTGGCGCTGTCCATGCCCCCGAGGATGTTGAGCGCCGTGGTCTTGCCCGCGCCCGACGCCCCCAGGATGACGGCGAGCTCGCCCTTCTCGACGACGAAGCTTGCGCCGTCCAGGGCGTTTATCTTGGTGGACCCCGCGCCGTAGCTGCGCACGACGTCAGAGAACTCGATGTAGGCCATCACAGCTCCGATTACTCGACAACGTGTTGTCTAACCGGAAGTATACTGGCACCAGGTCAACGGAGCGTGAACCTCTCGACACGCGGGCCGCAATTGTCGAGCGCTCCTTGGCACGTCCACAAATCTGGGGGCAACCATGAAGAAGCAGCCGCAGGTCACCGAGCAGACGCGCGCAAACCTCCGCGAGGCGTTCTGGAACCTCTACGCCGAGCGGCCGATCGAGAGAATCTCCGTGCGCGAGATCACGGACCGCGCCGGCTACAACCGCGCCACCTTCTACCTCTACTACCACGACGTCTACGAGGTCCTCGAGGAGATCGAGGACGCCCTCCTAGGAGGCCTCGCCCGTCTGGTGAACGACCGCCTGCTCCAAGGCGACAGGCTCGACTTCTCCCAGCACATGGGCCTCATCCTGCAGCTCGCCCAGCGCTACCGCGGCTACTTCGAGGTGCTCATCGGCGAGAAGGGTGACCCCACGTTCTCGCGCCGGTTCAAGGAGGTGGTGGCCCCGCTGCTCGAGCGCTTCGTGCTGCCGTCCGAGGGCCTCACGCAGCAGGAGTCCCACGTGCTGCTCGAGTTCTACCTCTCCGGAATCGTCGCCGCCGTGAGCACCTGGCTCTCGGAGCCCGACCCGATGTCGATTGACCAGCTCATAGACCTCATCGTGCGCGAAGTGCTGTAGCCCAGGCGCCGACCCGTGCGCGATCCGTGCAATTTGAGCTCGGGGCCCGATGCGACCTACTCCCTACGGAAGAACGCGAGCGCGATGGCGTTTGGCCCCACGTGCGTGCCCACCGTGGCACCCACGGAAGTGATCGGGAGGTCCTCCTCGGCCACCTTGTCCTCCCAGATGGCGCGGTTGTCCTCGAGGTACTTGCGCAGCAGCTTGTCGGAGAGGCCCGAGTAGCCGATCAGCACCGGCATCGTGAAGTCGATGCCATTCTTCTCGACCTCCTGGTGAAGCAGGTTGCGGCCGTTCTTGGAGCCGCGGGCCTTGCCCAGCATCACGACCTCGCCGTCGCGCACCCCGACCACGGGCTTGATGGAGAGCAGCTCACCGATGGCGCCAACGCTCTTGGGGATGCGCCCGCCGCGCTTGAGGTACTCGAGTGTGTCGAGAAGGGCGAGCAGGACCAGGCGCTCGCGGGCGGACTCCACCATCGAGGCAACCTCGGCGGCGGTGCGGCCCTCGTCGACCAGGCGCAGCGCGTACTGGACGAGGATGCCCTGGGCGATCGTGACGTTCTTGCTGTCGACCACGTGCACCTCGGGGTAGTCGGCGGCAGCGGTGAGCGCGCTCTGGTAGGTCCCGGAGAGGCCCGAGGAGAGCGTAATCACCACGGCCTCGTCGCCCGCAGCGCGGACCTGCTCGAAGATCTGCGTGTAGGCGTACGGGGTGGCCTGGCTCGTCTTGGGCAGCTCGTCGCTCTCGATGAGCAGCTCGAAGAAGCGGTCGTTGGTGAGGTCGACGCCGTCGGCGTAGGTGGTGTCGCCAAAGGTGATGCTGAGCGGGAGCACCGTGAGGCGCGCGTCGCTCGCGTCGGGGACGTCGAAGCCTGAGTCGGTGATGATGCGGACTGCCATGTCTGGTCTTTCCTTTCCTCGTGCCCGGCGGGCCTAGTCGCGAGCGATCTGCCTCAGACGGCTGAGGATGACGTTGAGCGACTCGTACATCTGGGCGCGCCGTCTCACGTCGAGCACGCGCCCCGTCTCTTCAAGGACATCTTGGATGATTCCCTCGATGGGCCGGGCCACCTCGACGCCCTTCTCGGTGAGACGCACGGGGACTCGGTATCTGGTCTCCTCCCCGCCGGCAGCGGTCTCGACGAGGCCGTCGGCCTCGAGGCGCGCGATGGTGCGCGACATCGCGGCGCGGCTCACGTCCACGAGGCGCGCGAGCTCCGAGCCCGTGAGACCCTCGTGGTTCTTCGTGAGGTAGTAGAGGCACATGACGTCCGCGCCCTTGAAGCCCAGCCGCTCCGCCTCGGAGGCCTTGATGCGCTGAATCTCCTTGTGCAGGGCGTCGATGAGCCCCACGAAGTCCTCGAAGCGAGTGTCCTCCCGCACCGAGTCCCCCTCTCACCCAAACTTGTTGACGAGTTAACATGATAGAGGAACGAGGGTCCCCGGACCGACCGTCACGCGATAAGCACAAGCGCGGACAGCGGGGCCGCCAAGGAACGCGATGTCGACCGCGGCCAAGGGGCGTGCACCACCGATTCCCAAGCGCGCCAAATCACGCCGTGGCGTCAAGAATGGAAGCAGCGCGTCGGCCAAAGTAGCCACCGAGTCAGAAATCATCGATTGTGTGGCATACATTTGATGCTAAGGGCTACCTGACATAAAAGATGTCCCACACAACCGAGAAAAACAATCCATTTTGGGAAAAACGTCCGTGATTAGCGGCGCTTCTCGGCAGCGCATAGCGCCAAGCCACCCCCGACAAACGCCGCGGCCCGCAATGCACCGGGGCGCATCGCGGGCCGCAGGCCGACAAAAGACGAGGTCGAGATTGCCAACCTAGTTTGAATAGAACGAACCCATGTAGCGAATGTACTCATCCTCGGTGTGGTTGGCCTTCCAGTCGTGCACGGAAGCCTTGTTACGCTCGCCCGCGATGACGGAGAGCTCTCGGCCGAGCTTCTCGAAGGCCTCGTCCACAACCTCCTCAGGCGTCTGGGCAATCTTCATGACCGCCTCGCCCTGCGGGCCGCCCGGCAGGTTGGAGAGCAGGCTTGGGGTGAGCGTGGTTCCCAGAGTGATGACCTCGACGTCCACGCCGGTGTTCTCGCACTCGCAGGCCACGGCCTCGGTCATCTTGAGGATGTAGGCCTTGCCGGCGCCGTACTGCCCGTTCCACGGAGAGCTCGAGACGCCCGTCATGGAGGAGACGTTGATCACGGCCCCGCGGTCCTGAGCGGCGAAGATCTTCATGTAGTGGTAGAAGCACTTCATGAAGGTGATGACGTTGACGTTGATCATCGCCTCGTGCTTCTCCCACGGGGTGTCCTGAATCTTCCCAAAAGAGTGCAGGCAGGCGACGTAGCTCATGAAGCCCATGTCCAGGCCCTCGGTGGCGGCAAAGACCGTCTCGGCCGCATCCGGCTGCGAGAAGTCCGCACGCACGACCTTTGTCTTGACGCCATAGGTCTCCTCGATCTGCGCGGCGAGCTCGCGAAGCTTCTCCTCGCGGCGGCCCACCATCACCACGCTCATGCCACCGGCCGCGATCTTCTCGCAGAAGGCCTTTCCGACACCCTCGGTGGCACCAAGGATGACGCCCCACTCACCGTACTTCTCGCGCAGGCTCATGCGTGCTCCTCTCTTTGCCCAACTGGTCACACGAGCATCTTAGCGAGAATAACCAGCAGCTCAGGCGGGCATTTCCCCACCGATGGGCCGAGACGTTCCGCCGACGCGGGCACATGGGTCGGCCGGGCGTGTACAATCGTTGCACAGGTAACGCAATCGCGCCCCACCATCTGACGCCGATTCCCCCGATTGTTTCCGCGAGAAAAACTTCCTTGCGCGACGCGTCCCGGACGCGTATCTTGTCCACCAACACCAACCGCCGCCCCGCGGCAGACCGATGAGAGGAGCGCACACCATGACCAAGACCGTCGTCCGCAACGCACGCACGTCCATGAACTGGTGGTGGCGCAACTTCTCCTCGCTCGGTCGATGGTGAGTCTCACGCGCCATACCTCTTGCGCTTGAAGGGCTCCCGGAAGACCGGGAGCCCTTTTTCGTTGCGCAGCCATCGAGCCCAGACCCAGCCAGTCACCCCAGACACCACCCCAGCAAACTCCCACCGAAAGGAACTCACCATGTCCGAGAACACCACCGCCGCCCGCACCGTCGTCTCCGTCGACCGCGGCAAGCTCGACGTCCAGGCCCTCGTCCTTCTCGCCGTGCTCCTGGCCGCCGGCTTCATCCTCAACTTCACCGTGGGCCGCATGATCTCCAGCATCTCCGGCGGCCTCATCAGCCCCGAGTTCATCATCTCCGCGTTCTGCCTCACCATCCTGGTGGTGCGTCCCAACGTGGGCCAGGCCCTGATCATCGGCCTCATCTCCGCCGCCGTCATCCAGCTCACCACCACCTCGCCGTTCGTCGACTTTGCGGCCGAGGGCATCGCCGCCATGCTCATGGCCGTCATCGTGCGCGCCGGCATCGAGGGCCCGGCCAAGCGCTTCGTCCCGCTCGTGGGCTCCTTCGTCACCACCGTGGTCTCCGGCGTGGTCTTCATGCTCATCCGCATCGCCATGGTCGGCGCCGCCTCCGAGCTCGCCGCCGCGATGCTCCCCGTGGTGGTGCTCACCGCGGTCTTCAACGCCATCCTCGTGAGCGCCCTCTACCTGCCCATCCGCAAGGCGCTCGGCCTGAGCGACTAGCGCGGGGCCGCCCGCAGACCAACGTCGGGGCGCCGGCCGGGAGGTCGGCGCCCCTCACTCGGAAAGGACCCCCGCCGCCCATGAGCTCGCCTGCCATCATCCGACTCGAAGACGTCTCGTTCTCCTACGGGGACCGGGACGCGCGCGCCCTCGACGGCGTCTCGCTCGAGGTCTTCCCCGGCGAGTTCGTGGGCGTGACCGGCCCCTCGGGAGCCGGCAAGTCCACGCTCGCCGCGGTGCTCTCGGGCGCGGTGCCTCACCACTACCGCGGCCGCCTCTACGGCGCGGCCCTCGTGGACGGCCACGACACCTGCGAGGTCAGCCTCACCGACATCGCTCGCACGGTGGGCAGCGTGACGCAGGACATCGACGCCCAGATGGTCGCCTCCGTGGTCGAGGACGAGCTGCTCTTTGGCCTGGAGAACTTCGGCGTCGACCACGACCAGGTCGAGGGCCGGCTCTCCGGCGCGCTTGAGACCGTGGGCATCGCCGAGCTGCGCGACCGAGAGATCGCCACGCTCTCCGGCGGCCAGAAGCAGAAGGTCGCCGTGGCCGCGATCCTGGCCCTGCGCCCGCGCGTCCTGGTGCTCGACGAGCCCACCGCCGCGCTCGACCCGGCCAGCTCCAAGCTCATCTTCCAGACGCTCTCCCAGCTCAACCGGGACGAGGGCATAACCGTGGTGGTCATAGAGCAGAAGGTTGCCCTGCTCTCCGAGTTCTGCAGCCGCGTCCTCGTGATGGACGGCGGCCGCCTCGCGCTCGACGGCACCCCGCGCGAGGTCTTCGCGCACGGCTCCGAGCTCAGGCGCATGGGCGTGGACAGCCCCCGGGTGGCGCGCGTCTCAAACAGCCTCGCCGAGCACGGCGTCATCGAGCCCGGCCCGCCCTGCCTCAGCGTGGGCGAGGCCGAGGAGCTCATCCGGGGCCTTCTCGCCGGGCGGGGAGAAGTGCCTCTGCCCGCGGCAGACCTCGCGCCGTGCGGCGGCGGCCCGGG
>JFBN01307315.1_pt1 | contig 12234 bp, 11 predicted proteins | sample 768741 | NCBI WGS metagenome assembly JFBN01 (sample SAMN01983846, study PRJNA193217) | chicken gut metagenome | biome: terrestrial biome; isolation source: ceca of Broiler chicken | host: Gallus gallus | place: United Kingdom: England | collected 2010-09-07
TTGCGCGAGAAGATGTACGACGAGCAGATGCCCGGATTCACCTTCATGAAGGTCCCCGCGGCACGGTCGAACGGCGGCGTGGCGATACGGATGTTGAGCATGATGATGTTGCCCTCGGCCGGGTGGTTGGCCATCGAGTAGGCGCGGAACGTCGGCTCGGGATTGGTCGTCACCAGGTCCCACATTTTCATCTTGTCCCAGTCCTCGCGGTAGCGCTCGTCGATGTCCATGTCCGAGAACTTGATGGCATCGTACTTCGGGATGTCGATCTGGATGTAGCCGCCGCTGCGGAACTTGAGGTGCTCGCCTTCGGGCAGCTTCACCACGAACTCCTTGAGGAAGGTCGAGATGTTGCGGTTCGAGACCACGGTGCACTCCCATTTCTTGACGCCCAGCACGGCCTCGGGAACCCGGATCTTGAGGTTCTCCTTCACTTTCACCTGGCAGCCCAGACGCCAGTGGTCCTTGGCCAGCTTGCGCGAGATGAAGCCCGTCTCGGTGGGCAGGATGTCGCCGCCGCCCTCCAGCACCTGGCATTTGCACATGCCGCACGAACCGCCGCCGCCGCAGGCCGACGGGAGGAAAATCCCGTTGTTGCCGAGCGTCGTAAGCAACGTGCTGCCGGGCTCGACGGTCAGTTGTTTTTCTCCGTCGTTGATGTCGATACGGACCTCTCCGGAAGGAGTCAGTTTCGCTTTGGCATAGAGCAGCAGAACGACCAGCAGGAGCGTTACTACGAGAAATGCCGCGATTGCTATGATGATTGATAATCCCATCTCTACCTTGTGATTTTAAGTTACAACTGAATCCCCATGAACGTCATGAACGCAATCCCCATCAGACCGGTCAGAATGAAGGTGATACCCGCGCCGCGAAGCGGAGCCGGTACGTTCGAGTAGGCGATCTTTTCCCGAATGGCAGCGATCAGCACGATAGCAAGCCACCAGCCGATGCCCGATCCGGCAGCAAAGGCCGTCGCCTCGCCCAGCGAAGCATAATCGCGCTCCTGCATGAACAGCGAGCCGCCCATGATCGCGCAGTTCACGGCGATCAGCGGCAGGAAAATACCCAGCTGGTTATACAGCGCCGGAGCGAATTTCTCGACGACCATCTCGACGAGCTGCACGAACGAGGCGATCACGGCGATGAATACGATGAAACTCAGAAAGCTCAGGTCGATCTCGCTGGCACCCCCCGACCCGTATGCCGGATCGATCCAGCCGAGCGCGCCCGGAGAAAGGACGTATTCGTTGAGCAGATAGTTGATCGGAACGGTCATTACCATGACGAAAGTCACGGCGATGCCAAGTCCCATAGCCGTCTTGACGCTCTTGCTGACGGCGATGTAGGAACACATGCCGAAGAAGAACGCGAAGACCATGTTGTCTATGAAGATAGACCGAACGAATATGCTGATAATGTTTTCCATGTTCTGCCGGATTTACTATTTCTCAATCAGATTACGGTTGCGGCTACGCTGCACCCAGATGATCAGTCCGACGCAAATCAGCGCCATCGGCGGCAGGATCATCAGGCCGTTGTTGACGTATCCGGTCTGATACAGCCCGATCTTCTCGAACACAGGATAGCCCCACAGCGTACCCGAGCCGAGCAACTCTCGGACGAATCCGAGAATGATCAGAATCAGTCCGTATCCCATACCGTTCCCGAGACCGTCCAAAAACGAAGGCCACGGCTTGTTACCCAGCGCGAACGCTTCGATACGCCCCATGATGATGCAATTGGTGATAATCAGCCCGACGAAGACCGAAAGCTGCTTGCTCACGTCGTAGACGTAAGCCTTGAGCACCTGGTCTACGAGAATCACCAGCGAGGCGACGACGACCAGCTGGACGATGATGCGGATCCGCGACGGAATACCCTTGCGGATCAATGATATGATCAGGTTCGAAAAAGCGGTTACGACCGTCACCGACAAAGCCATGACAAAAGCCGGCTTCAGCTTGGCCGTTACGGCAAGCGCCGAGCAAATGCCCAGTATCTGCACCGTAATAGGATTATTCTGTCCGAAAGGCGAGGTCAGCAGCTTCAGGTTCTTAGCCGAAAAAAGCGGCTCGCGTTCTTGGTTACTCATGGCTTTCCGAATTTTTGGTTGACACTTCGTTCCCGGCCGTCTCGCCGAGCTGCTTTTCGATATAAGCATCATAATCGCTCAAGCAATTTTTCAGCATTTTTTCCACGCCTACGCTCGTCAGCGTACCGCCCGAGACGGCATCGACCGCATACGGATCGTCGTCGGGCGCTCCGCTCTTAACGAGCCGTATGGCCACGACCCGGCCGTTCTCGAGAATATGCTTGCCCTTGAACTGAGCCTGAAAGGCGGCCGTCGAAATCTCAGCGCCCAGCCCCGGAGTCTCGCTCTTATGATCGAAGACGACTCCGTTGACGGTATCCCAGTTGTCGGCCAGCGCGACATAGCCCCAGACAGGCCCCCACAGACCGGCTCCCCAAACGGGAATCACGTAGCTCGTGACACCTTCGTCGTTCCGGCTGACGAAAACGGGCAGGCTGCGCTCGGCGGCAGGCTTGTCGTATTCGGCCTTCAGGTTCGTCAGCAAGGCGAACGCGTTCGCTCCCTCGACCCGGTCGCCCTCGACATTGACGGCATAGCTGTCGACGATGTATTTCTTATACTGCTCGTTGATGTAGGCCGCCTTGTCTTTTACCAGATCGGCGTCGCCGCCCTCGCCGATCGAGCGGAGAATATCCCCCATTTTCTCGACCCTCGCGTTCTCGGCCTGTACGCCCTTGAGCGACAAAGCCGCGAACGAGAGCACCGCCGCGACGATCACGACCATGACCGCCGCGTAGGCGATTATATAGGTATTGCTGTTCTTATTCATAGCGTTGCACGTTATTTAGCGGGTTTCAAACGACGGTTCCGGCGACGGACATTGGCCTGTACGACATAGTAGTCGATCAGCGGAGCGACGGCGTTCATGAACAGGATCGAAAGCATCATACCCTCCGGATAGCCCGGATTGACGACGCGGATCAGCACGGCCAACGCGCCGATCAGAAATCCGTAAATCCATTTGCCGGTGTTGGTCTGGCTCCCGGTCACCGGATCGGTCGCCATGAACACGGCGCCGAAAGCGAAGCCGCCCAAAATCAGGTGATAGTAGGCCGGAATATTCATGTACGCATTCAGGCCGATCAGATTGAACAGCAGGCCGGTCAGGTATCCGCCGGCGAACACGCTCAGCATGATCCGCCAGCTGGCCACGCCGGTCCAAAGCAGGATGACGGCTCCGATCAGGATCGCGAGCGTCGAAGTCTCGCCTATGCATCCCGGAATCGTTCCCAAGAACCAGTCCCACGGGCCGCCTTGCGTCCATTGTATCTGCGACGAGCCGGTCAGTACGGCCGAAGCGGCGTCCGTCAGCGGCGTGGCCCCCGAAAAGCCGTCGACGATCCCCTCGCCCTTGGTCAGGCCGGCGATCCAGATTTTCTCTCCGGAAATGTAGGGCGTATAGGCGAAGAAGATGAACGCCCGCGCCAGCAGGGCGGGATTGAAGACATTCATGCCCGTTCCGCCGAACACCTCCTTGCCGATGATGACGGCGAAAGCGGTCGCGACGGCCACCATCCACAGCGGCACGTCGACCGGCATCACCAGCGGAATCAGCAGGCCGCTGACCAGAAAGCCTTCATTGACTTCGTGACCGCGAATCTGGGCCGAAATGAACTCGATACCGAGACCCACGACGTACGACACGACGATGATGGGCAGCACCTTCCAGAAACCGAAGCCGAAACAGGTCCACAGCGAGGCGTCCGCAACGCCTGTCGCGCGAAAATGCTGCAGGCCCGTGTTATACATGCCGAAAAGCAAAGCCGGCATCAGCGCCATGACGACGACGATCATCACCCGCTTCAGGTCGATGCTGTCGCGGATATGGCTGCCGTTGCGCGTCACATGATCGGGCACGAACAGAAATGTCTCGAACGCATCGAACGTCGAGTGCAGTTTCTCAAACCGGCCCCCCTTCTCGAAGTTCGGTTTGATTCTATCCATCAGTTTTCTTATTCCTTTCATTTTCGATGCGGGTTAGTTAAGCTCCTTGATCATCAGGTCGATACCCTGACGGATAATCCGCTGCATGGCGGTTTTCGACGGATCGACGAACTCGCACAGCGCGAAGTCCTCCTCGATCACTTCGTAAATACCCAGATTCTCCATCTTGTCGATGTCGCCGGCCAGTATGGCCTTGAGCAGATAGAGCGGATAAATGTCCATCGGAAGATATTTGTCGTAGAGCCCCGTCACGACATAGGCCCTGACGCCTCCGTTCATATTCGTGTCGAGCACGTACCGCTTGCGAGGCGTAAGCCACGAAAAATAGCTGCGCGAGACGGAGAACTTATCGAGCCGGGGCATGCCCCAGCCCAGAAACTCGAAATGATCGCCCTCGGGAATCACCGTCACCTGATTGCCGTAGAACCCCAGATAGCCGTCCGGCTCGACCCGACGGCCCGTCAGCACGTTGCCGCTGATGATCCGGTAACCGTGCCCGTCGGACGCGTTGCGCACATCGGCCTTGCGTACGATGCTCGAAACGGGCGCGCCCGAGATCACCTCGTAGTAGCGGGGCTCGAGTATCTCGGACCCGGTCAGCGCGACGATCTTACGCAGATCGACCCGGCCCGTGCGGAAGAAGCGGCCGATCAGCGCGACATTCTGAATATCGACGGTCCACACGATCTCGCCCTTGCTGATAGGATCCACATGGTGTATCTGCACGCCGACATTGCCTGCCGGATGAGGCCCGCTGAAATAGTGCTTCTCAACCCCCTTTACCTGCTCCAATACCCCTTTCGGCGCGTCGGCGTCGAGTCCCAAATGCACGGGACCGGCCGTCAGTTTCGAAAGCATGGCAAAGCCGAGGTTCAGATCGTCCAACTGCTGCTCGAGCGCGAAATTCATGTCGGGCGCCAGCGGAGCGCTGTCGAAACCCGATACGAATACGGACTTGGGCGTACTTTGCGGATCGGCTATGATTCCGTAGGGACGCTGAACGATCATCGGCCAAAGGCCCGAAGAAAGCAGCGCCGAGGTAACGTTCTCCCTCGTGGCCGCCTCGACCGACGGCACATCGAACGCCTCGTAAGACTGCTCCGCCTCGGGAGCGATCACGATGTCGAGTATCCGCCGCTTCTCTCCTCGGTTGACGGCCGTCACGCGGCCGCTGACCGGAGAGGTGAACAGCACTTGCGGACGATACTTGTCGAAAAACAGCGGAGTCCCGGCCTTCACCGTGTCATCCACTCGCACGAGCAGTTTCGGCGTAATGCCGAGAAAGTCGTCCGGCCGCACGGCATAGGCATGCACCAAGGGCAGACGCTTCAGCTCCCTGCGCGGCTCGCCCTCGAGCCTTATGTCGAGACCCTTTTTCAATTTGATGACTTGCGACATACTGTATAGATATGAGTTTTAGTTAGTAAACATGGTGGTGTATCCCTGTTCGGACGGCCTTCGCCGACATGAAAAAGCCGGCACGGAAAACCGTTCCGGCCTCCAGGCTCAGCGAATACCGAGCTTGGCTTTGAGGTCCTCGGGCAACACGTCCTTACGCACCATGATGCCCGTCGACTTATAGAGCACGAACGGCACGGACGCATACAGATAGCCGTGATAGGCTCCCGTATCGCCCCAAGAGTTTTTCACCTTATAGTACTGATTGCCGTTCTGGTCCTCCGCCACGCCCATGATCAACATGCCGTGATCGTCGGTCGTCTCGTAATTGTCGAACGCCTGCTGGCGCATCTGCTGCGTGATCGTCTTCTCGGGCAGCATGCCGCTCAGATCGAGCGTCATCTTGCGGAGCTCCTCCTCGGTCAGCTTCGTCCACTTCCCTTTCTCCGAATCGCTCATCTCTTCGACTTTTGCCACCGGCACGATGGCGAAACCCTTGTTATAGGCAAACCCTTTCTCGCTGACGTCCGACGCCCAGTTGACCGCATAGCCTTTCTCGAGCGACGCGTCGACGATCCGGCGCAAGTCGTCGATCGTTACGTTATAGGACAGCGCGGCATTCCAGTTATCGGGAATTTCGAGCGCGAACGGCTCGTAAAAGGGATGATGCGTGAACGAGGTCAGCAGCACGTAGTCGTCGGAACGAATGCCCAGCTCCTCGGCGAAACTCTTCGGCGTATACTCCTTGTCCCTGTAGGCGAACTTCTCGGGACGAGGCCCCAGATAGGCGTCCAGAATGCCGTTCAGCCCGTCCTGCCAAGCGGTCGAGAGCGACTTGTTCGGATTTTCCACCACGGCGTCGACATACGCCTTGATGACCGCATCCAACTCGCCGTGCACATGCCGGTCGGTTCCGTAACGCAGGCCGGGATAAACCTCCTCGGGCACGATGCCGTAACGGTCGATGATATACACCACGTCGTTCAACGTGCCTCCGCCGCCCAGATTGGCGCTGCCGTGCATGCGGACATAGCGTACGGCTTTTTCGAAATATGCGTTGCGGACGATCCACATCTCCGCCAAATCGTGCTCTCCCTTACCCCGGACGAGCAGGTCACTCTCGACCTCGCCCATACCCGAGAAGCTCCAGCATGTGCCCGAGCGAGACTGATCCTTGACCGATGTGACCGGAACGGTCTTCACGTCTTGGAACACATAGGTCTCCGCTTTCTTGTCCTTTTTTTCCTTTTCCTTTGCCGGTCCCTTCGCCACGGCTGCCGTCGCCACGAAAACCGCCGCCCACAACAGGTACAATTTCATCAATATAAGATTAGGTTTTAATTTACCGTTACAAATATAACACTAAAATTTCTTTTTTCAGCGTTTGCCCGGAGGCTTATTGCTCGACAAAAGGCACGAATTATCAACATTCGGTCATCAGCGGGTTCCTCCAAAGCGGAACCGCTCCGCCCTGCTCTACCCCCCCGAAACGGAAACGGCAGCCCGCATTCCATGGCCGCCGATTCGCAAAAAACGGCGCATCAGTAGTCGCATCGTATCTCCGTAAAGCCGCGGCCGTGACGCTCCATGTGCCGGCGCGTACGCTCGACGAACCGGTCGAAAGCGTCGCGATGCTCGGGCGCGACCGTTTCGCGCGAGTAGCTCGGCACGATATCGTAGCGACGGCCGGAGGCGCTGTTCGGGTCGCGCGAAATGCAAGTCCAAACGATCAAGTACTCCGGGAGGCAGGATGTCCGGCCCTGTTCGTCGAGCGTCAACGTCACGCGGACCGACAGGCCGCCGTCCGTATCCGGGAAACGCTGGTTCGACACGAAATTGCCCATCGAGTAGACCGTCGCCCCGCGTACGTTTCCTGCCGAATCCTCGATCGTTTCCGCCGGCTGCACGACATGCGGATGCGATCCGATCACCAGATCGGCGCCCCAGCGGTGGAAAGCCGCCGCCAGCTCGCGCTGACGGGGGCCGGGCAGTCGCTCGTACTCGTTTCCCCAATGAACGAACAGCGCGACATGAGTGGCTCCATCCTGCCGGGCCGAGGCGATCTCGCGGCGAATAGTCGTCGTGTCGATGCCGTTTACGCGACACCCGGACGGAACGGGCAAGCCGTTCGTTCCGTAGGTATAATTGAGCAGCGCGACCCGGAACGCTTCCTTTTCGAGCATCAGAGGATGCCTCTCGCGCGGCGGAACGCTGTCGGCGAAGGCACCCGTATGGAGCAACCCGGCCTCATCGAGTGCAGCCAGCGTCGAGCGTATTCCCTCCGCTCCCCGATCGCAAATGTGATTGTTGGCCAGCACGGCGACATCTACCCCGGCACGGCGCATCGCGCCGGCCAGCGCCTCGGGCGATCGGAAACGGGGATAACCGGAATAAGGCTCCTCTCCGAGCGTCGTCTCCAAATTGGCAATGACGAAATCGGCGCTCGAAAAATAGTTGTTCAGCCGGGAAAAACAGGAGGTATAGTCGAACGAACCGTCCCGCTGCCGGGCGGCGAACACCTGAGGCATGTGCTGCATCAGGTCGCCCGTAAAGATCAGCGTCAGGTTTCGCCGACCGTTTTCCGCAAACGCTTCCGTCCGCGAGGCCGGCATTCGTTTCTCCCCGCAGGAAGAACAGCCGAAGAAAACGAGCGCGAAAGCGCTCCATGCCGCGAGAAACGATCGATTGCCCATTGTACAGCGTTTGCTATCTTTGTATTCGCAAAACTAATCATTTTTACGTACGTGAACTCCTATTGGGTAGATATTCACACGCATCGGCCGCTCGATGGCCGACCTGGCATCCGCAGCCTGCGCGTCGGGACCGACTTTCCCGACAGCACCGACGGCAAAATTTCGGCCGGAATCCACCCTTGGGATGCGGAGCGTGCGCAACGCGAATGGCTCGACGGAATCAGGGAACTGCAACCGGCAGCCGTCGGCGAAGTCGGGCTGGACTATGCGACGGACATCGACAGGGAAGCGCAACGGACATGGCTCGCCCGCCAGAGGGATCTGGCCGCCGAGCTCGGCCTGCCGCTGATCGTACATTGCGTGAGGGCTTACGACGATCTGAAGGCCATGCTGAGCGGGTTCCCGCTGCCGGTCATCGTACACGGCTTTACCGGCTCCGAACAGCTCGCGTCGCAACTGCTCGACAGAGGCTGGTATCTGTCGTTCGGCAAGACGGTCGAACGGTCGCCCAAAACCCGCCGGACGCTGCGAAGCATACCTTCCGACAGGCTGTTTCTGGAAACCGATATGTCCGGGGAGGAGATCGAGTCGGTCTACCGCCGGGCCGCCGACATCCGGAACGAACCGGCCGAATCGCTCCGCGACGCCGTTCATACGAACTACCTGAACCTGTTCGGCCTATGAAAGAATGGATGCAACGCACGGAACTGTTGCTGGGAAGCGACCGCATCGAACGATTGCGAAACGCCCGCGTACTGGTCGTCGGACTCGGCGGCGTCGGGGCCTATGCGGCCGAAGCGATCGCGCGGGCCGGCGTCGGAACCATGACGATAGCGGATGCCGATGCGGTGTTCGAATCGAACATCAACCGCCAGCTGCCGGCCTTGCACAGCACGGTCGGCGAGCCGAAAGCCGAGGTCATGGCCCGACGGCTGCTGGACATCAACCCGGGATTGCGACTGACGGTCGTACGAAGATACATCCGCGACGAGGAGACCGAGACGCTGCTCGACGAAGGGTTCGACTACGTCGTCGACGCGATCGATACCCTCTCCCCCAAAGCGGGCCTGATCCGGTCTTGTCTCGAACGGGACATTCCGGTCGTCAGCTCGATGGGGGCCGGAGCGAAAACCGACCCGACGCGGGTACGGATCGAGGACATCGCCCGGTCGCACCACTGTCCGCTCGCGCACATGCTGCGCAAGCGCCTGCACAAAATGGGCATCCGGACAGGATTCTACGTCGTATTCTCGGACGAGCCCGTGCGCGAAGGCTCGATGATGCTGTGCGAGGAGACGAACAAGAAGTCGAACGTCGGCACGATCTCCTACATGCCGGCCGTCTTCGGCTGCCATTGCGCCTCGGTCGTGATTCGCGGGCTGATCGGAGAAATGCCGCCGGCCGCATTCGCTGCGGAAACTCGGGACAACGTGCGGCACGGATAGCCGACAAGTCCCGCCGGATCGGGTCCAGCGTCATCTAACAGACCGCCCGCACCGGAACCGGCAGAAACGCCGGCAGGCACAATGCCGATGCAAAGTATGACCGACCTGCTTTCCGACCGGCCATATGCAACCATGTTTCAGGACCCGCCGAACCGCGCCGCATACCGATTCCGCGACCAGAAACGACAAATGCGCAACGACAAAAAACGGGAGGCTTTTCGGGCCTCCTTTAAAAAAATGGGATGAGTGTAATATAGTGTAAACAACACTACTGCTGCGATTTAGCGCCATCTATTAGAAAGTAGTAAAGCGTTAAAATCGCACGAAAAGGCATAGTTCGGAAGGAGTTGCGTTACCAAATCGTTACCGCAATCTCTTTCCGGATTTTGCTTTTAATACATTGGTTTTCCGTTTATTGCATCGGATTTCACAACCTCGGATAACTCTAAGTCATGTATCATTGCAAAAAGTTTGAAGAGTTATGGCAAGAAGCACCTTCAAGGTCCTATTTTACCTGAAACGACAGGCCGAGCAGAACGGCAAAGCCCCGATCATGGGACGCATTACCATCAACGGAACGATCTCGCAGTTCAGTTGTAAACTATCTATCTCACCCAAACTGTGGGACACCAAAGCCAACAAAGCGGCAGGCAAGAGTATGGTAGCCCAACGCATCAACGAGAAGCTGGAAAACATCAAAACCAATATCGGCAAGCAGTACCAGCGCATCTGCGACAGGGATTCGTATGTCACTGCCGAGAAAGTCAAGAACGCATGGCTGGGTTTCGGGGACGGTTATCAGCTCCTGCTGCAAACATTTGATGAGTACCTGAATGATTTCGAGAAAAACCGTGTCGGCAAAGACCGCAAAGCCTCCACGCTGGAAAACTACCGTAAGCAGTACAGACGCCTTGCATCGTTTCTACAATATGAGTATAAGGTAGAGGATATACCTTTCAGGGAACTTAAACGGGAGTTTATCGAAAAGTACGTAGTCTACCTTTCTACCGTCCGGGGTATGTTGCCGGGGACATTGCCCAATGCGATAAAGAAACTGAAGCTGATGAGCTATACGGCCTTTAAGAACGGATGGATCGCATCGGACCCTTTCGCAGGATTTAGAGTAGTGGGTAAGTATCGCGACCGCCGGTTTCTGTCTGAATCGGAGTTGCAGGCGGTCATGGACGTGCAAGTTCCCAATTATAAAACGGCTATCGTCAAAGATATCTTCGTGTTCTGTTGTTTCACGGGACTGTCTTATGCCGACGTAAAGAAACTGAGCTATGACGACATCCATACGGACGACCGGGGTGATATGTGGATTATCGACAACCGGGCAAAGACGGGTACGCAGTTTAGGGTCAAACTCCTGCCTGTAGCCAAAAGCCTTGTTAAGAGGTACAGCCACTTGCGGTTATCGGACAATAGGGTGTTCCCGGTTAAGGACGGAAATTCGATGAATATGTCGCTTCGCCATGTGGCGCGTCATGCCGGACTATCGTTCAACCCGACAATGCATCTTGCCATGCATACTTTCGGAACGATGATGCTGACTTTGGGAGTTGACTTATACACTGTAAGCAAACTGCTTGGGCATACCAAGGTGGAAACAACCCAAATATATGCGAAGATCATCAACAAGAAAAAGGATGATGCAGTCAGTCTTATAGACGATGCATTCAGTGACATGGAATTTTAGTATTGATTACATAACCCCACTATTAAGATGTATATTGCTGAAATAACTGAAAGGTTGCTTGAAGTAAACAGGCTCCTTTTGAAATATATCAAAGATACAGAACTGACCTTTGAGGAAAATCTGGTTTTTTCCGGATTCTATCATGACTACAAAGACATAAACAGTATAATCAACTCAGCTGAAAAAGAGTTAAACGACAGCCCGGCAATACTCATGGAACAGGCAAAAGCCTTGTCTGCCGCTGCGTCTGACTTCCTTGCCACTTATGAAAGTCACGAGGATATATTTGGCTCTTATAATCCGCAACCAGTCTGCGACAGGCATATCAAGCCGCTTGAAAAGGAATATGACTCTATTGCATATGCCGCTTCACAACTATGGAAACGGTATTCTCAAATGAGTGTCCGCATGGACTATCTCAATCCTGAAGATGACGATTACAAGGCCATAGAAAAAGAATCCGAGGAGGTAAAGGCAAGATATGAAGCAGAGAAAGCCAAGAGTGATGAGACATACCGCTTTTACACCGCAGAACGTGAGAAAACAGCCAAACTTTATTTTTTTGAGATGATATACCTTGAAATGCTGGTTGTCCGAATGAAAAGGATTGCAGACAGCATTATCAAAGATATAGAAGAACTGAAATCCGAAGGTAAGATATGACAGGACTGTACTTGAAAGAAACGGCCAAACTATTTGATATAGTAGATTTGACCATCTGTTGCAGCCTGTACAAGATCTGCAACGGCAACCAGTTTGAACACATGAAAGGTACGGATTTCGTAGATTTCATGAACCTGAAAGAAGTTTCACGACCTGTTGTTGTCCGTCATCGTGAAAACAGCCGTGTCTGTTACCTGTTGTATGTCGTCAGTAAAGAGATAATGAATGAGTCTTTAGCAAAGGAGTGGATACAACACATGCTGGAACAGTGGAAAATCAGTCCCGGATACTACAAAT
>JFBN01319431.1_pt1 | contig 12229 bp, 9 predicted proteins | sample 768741 | NCBI WGS metagenome assembly JFBN01 (sample SAMN01983846, study PRJNA193217) | chicken gut metagenome | biome: terrestrial biome; isolation source: ceca of Broiler chicken | host: Gallus gallus | place: United Kingdom: England | collected 2010-09-07
ATCCGGCGCAGGGCCAGCTGGGCGGCAAAGGCGGCGGTGCACAGCAGCACAAACACCACCCGCTCCCAGTTGGGTCCGCCGGTCACGGCAAACACTGCGCCCCCCACTGCGGACAGGGCGGCAAGGACCAGTGTCAGCCCACCGCGGACAGGCAGCTTGCGGACGGTCTGTTCCAGCACGTACTCCCGCAGGGGGTCGCCGTTGGCGGTCAGCCGCCCCACAGTGTAGACGACGCTCACCGCCCCCACACAGGCGGCGGCATAGGGGATGAGCACATAGCCGCAGCGGCCCAGTCCGGGGCCGTCCATCATGCCGGCGCCCAGAAGCGCCGCCAGCGCAAAGACCGACAGTCCCCACAGCCAGGCCAGGGCCCTGCCCCGGGGCAGACTGCCCGCGTAGCGGTAGTGGTCGCCCCGGTACTGATAGCTGCCGGTGAGGTCCCGCTCAAAGTCGTTGAGGTAGGCGCGGCGGCCGCGCCGTTTTTTGTCTTTTGCCATCACAGGATCCCGGTCATGTCATAGTTGTCCAGCCAGCGGCCGGCCTCCTCGCAGACGCCGCGCAGGCAGTTCTCGTCGAAGGGATTGTCCAGCCCGGCGTTTTTCAAAAGCTCGGTAAAGACGCAGGTGCCGCCCTGACGGGTGTAGGCCATATAGTGTGCCCAGGCGTCCTTGGGATCCTTCTGGATGCGGGCCCAGAACTGCAGCGACACCGTCTGTGCCAGGCAGTAGTCGATGTAGTAGAAGGGGCTGGAGTAGATGTGGTGCTGACGCTGCCAGCCCTGGCCCTCGCTGTAGAAGGGGATCTCGCCGTCCAGGCGCATCCAGGGCATGTAGACGCCCAGAAGTTCCTTCCAGACGGCGTGACGCTGGGCCGGGGTCATGTCGGGCTTTTCGTAGACCACATGCTGGAAGTGGTCCACCATGGTGCCGTAGGGGATGAAGGTGAGGGCGGAAGCCAGATGGGTGTAGCGGAACTTGCGGGCATCCTTGCCGAAGAAGCCGTCGGCCCAGGGCCAGGCGAAGAACTCCATGGACATGGAGTGGACCTCGCAGGCTTCCAGGGAGGGCCAGACGTACTGCATGGGGATGCGGTCGCGGTTGGTGTAGGCGGCGAAGGCATGGCCGGCCTCGTGGGTGACAACCTCCACGTCGTGCTGGGTGCCGTTGAAGTTGGCGAAGATGAAGGGCACGCGGTAGTCGGGGATGGAGGTGCAGTAGCCGCCGCTCTCCTTGCCGGGGGTGGACAGCACATCCAGCAGCTTGCCGTCCAGCATGGTGTTGAAGAACTCGCTGGTCTCGGGGGACAGCTCATCGTAGAACCGCTTGCCCTGGGCCAGGATGGCGTCGGGGTCGCCCGCCGGGCGGGGGTTGCCGGAACGGAAGGCCAGGGCCTCGTCGGCAAAGCTCAGGGGGTAGGCGACGCCCAGCCGTTTGGCCTGCTCCCGCTCGATGCGGTCGGCCAGGGGCACCAGATACTTGACCACGGCGGCGCGGAACTTTTCCACGTCCTCCTTGGTGTAGCAGTTGCGCTGCATGCGGGCGTAGCCCAGGGTGGTGTAGCCGTCGTAGCCCAGCTTGCGGCCCATGGCGTCCCGCAGATGGACCAGCTTGTCGTAGATGTCGTCCATCTCAGGCTGGTGCTCCTTGTACCAGCGGCCCTCGGCCTGCCAGGCGGCCAGGCGGCGGGCGTCGTCGGCGTCGGTCTTGAAGGGGGACAGCTGGGACAGGGTGTAGACGCCGCCCTCAAAGGGGATCTGGGCGCTGGCCAGCAGCTTTTCATACTCCTGGGTCAGGTCGTTCTCCTGCTGCATCTCGGGGACGATCTCGGGGGAGAAGGCCTTGCGCGCCAGCTCGGCGTTGACGAACATCAGGGTGCCGTATTCCTTCTCAAAGTCGGGGCGGAAGGCGGACTCCAGCATGGCCTGGGTGAAGGCGTCGCGGCAGGTCTCGATCTCGGGGCCGGCGGCGTTCCAGAACTTCTTTTCGGTGTTGTAGAATTCGTCCCGGGTGTCGATGCTGTGGCGGATGCTGCACAGCGTCTCCTGGGTGCTGATGTGTTTTTCCAGCGTCTCCTTCTCCAGGAAAGCCTCCTTGGCGGCGGCATAGTCGGCCGCCTGGCGCAGACGGTCGGTGAGGGCGTTGTACTGGGACTTCAGCGCGTCCAGATCGGGGCGCTGGTAGGGCATTTCAGAAAAAGTCATGTCAGTGTCTCCTTTGCTTGCAGTCTTTTTAATAGGTAAAGTATACCACATCCGTCAAAGGCGGCGGCAACCGGGAGGTGACTGTCCGCGCATGGCGGTCAGTTCTTTCCCGGGAAAGTACACGGGCACACTATATCATTCCTGCCCCGCCCCGTCAAGACGTATTTTTCTTCCCCACGCACATTTTTGGACGAAGGACCGTTTTTGTGGGGAAACCGCGCTCTCCCCGCCGCAAACGAGGAGGAAAGGGAGAAATTGCCGCAATTTTGAAACATTGTGGGGGTATGCTGCACATACTGACGGTATCCGGCTGTCCTGCGCCCCTTTTCCCCGCCCCTGCCGCCATGGTATAATAGGATGAATTTTGTCGAATGTGTCTCTGTGCCCGGCCTGCCCGGCGCCCTGATCCATAAAAGGAGGTCCTACGCCTTGCCCGCCGCCGCTGTTCTGGAACGCCCCGCCGCCCAAAAGGCCCCCGCCCGCCTGCCCGCGCCCCTGCCCTGGGCCGTGACCGGGCTCTGCTTTGCCGCCTATCTCATCGTCATCGCCCTGTCCGGGGCGTCCCTGTTCGGGGCGGTGCGGTTTTTCTGTGCCGCCGCCCTCTGCCTGATCCTCCCCGGCTGGCTGCTGGCCCGGCGCTTCGGCCCCCATGCCCCCGGCCTGCGCCCCCTGCTCACCGCCGTCTACGGCTGCGCCCTGCTGGCGGTCTGCTTCTGTGTGGGGGTGCGGCTGGGCGCCGGATGGATCGTCCGCCTGCTGCCGCCTCTAGCCGCCCTGGCCCTGGCGGTGTGGGAGTACCGCTCCCCCCTCCGGGATGCCCCTCCCCTCTTCCGGCGTCCCGGTACCTCCGCCCTGCCCGCCGCCCTGCCGCTGCTGGCGGTGTTCTGGGGAGTGCTCTGCCTCTTCTTCGCCCTGTCCTTCGGTGCCCGCAACGCCCATCCCCTGGCGGCAGGCAGCGTGGTGCTGGACAAGGACCTTCTGTGGAACATCGGCAACGCCGAGGCCTTCTGTGATGCCTTCCCGCCCCAGGACATCCGCTTTTCCGGGGTGCGCTTTTCCTACCACTACCTCACCGAGCTGCTGGCCGCCTCCCTGGCCACCGCCGCCGGGGTCCCCTGCTACGACGTTTTCACCTTCTTTTCGGGGCCGCTGTTTCTGCTGGGGGAGCTGGCCGCTCTCTACGCCCTGGGCCTTGTCTTTTATGACGGCCACGAAAAAAAGGCCGCCGTCCTGCCCCTGCTGCTCTTCGGCTTCCAGTCCGCCTCCCTGTGGAAGACCTGGGCTACCGGCGACGGCATCTTCGGCAACACCCTGTTGCGCCACCTGACCACCAACATCAACGCCCAGGCCACCGCCATCGTCTTTTTTGCGGCATTCCTGGGGCTGTTCACCCGGATCTCCCGGCAGAAGTTCGCCGTGGGCCCGGTGTGGTGGGCGGCCTACTTCCTCACCTTTGCCCTGTTTACCCTGGCAAAAGGTCCCCAGGCGGGCATCGCCCTCTGCGCCATGGCGGTGGCCATGGTCTTTGTGCTGATCTTCCAGAAGCCCAAATACGGCCGGGCGCTGCTCTGCCTGGCCGGCACTGCGGCGGTGTTCGCGGGCATGTACCGGCTGCTCTACTCCGCCGGGGCCAACACCAGCATGATCTTTTCCATCTTCGCCATGGAAAAGACCCGCGCCTACCAGTGGCTGTCCCCTCTCACCGACTGGCTCTGCGCCCATCTGCCCGTCTCCGGCTATGTGTGGCTGGTGAGCATCGGCATCGCGGATGCCTTCCTCATGATGCCCTTCCAGTTCGTGCTGTGGCTGCGGGGGGTGCCGGGGGCCCTGCGGCATCTGCCCCGGCTGGACCCCGCCCGCATCCTGCTCCATGCCGGGACGGTGGGCGGCTTTCTGGCCTACCACATTTTCTGGCATGAGAGTTCCAGCCAGGTCTACTTTGCCCTGTTCGCCATGATCTGCATGACGCTGCTGGCGGTGGAGCAGCTGCCCAAACTGCGCCGGTTCGGCCTGATGACCGCCGCCGGGTGGGTGTGCGGTGCGGCGGGCCTTGTGACCACCGTCTGCATGGTGCTGGCCCTCTGCCGCATCGGCGGGGCCCAGCTGGTGCGCACCGCCGGGCTGGCGGAGCCGGCGGCCGCTTCCAACGCCGCCACCGCCAGCGACGAGGAGGCCGCCCTGTGGATGCGGGACAACCTCCCTGCCGGGACGGTGTTTGCCACCAACCGCACCAGCAGCACCCCGCCCCCGGCGGAGGAGGACGGCATCTCCAACCTGTACACCGCCTTTTCGGGGGTGCAGTGCTATATGGAGGGCTGGACCTACGCCATGAGCAACATGGGGGTGGAGCAGAGCGTGGTGGAACACCGCCGGGCGGTGATGTCCCGGCTCTTTGACGGTTCCGCCGACGCCGACACCCTCGCCGCCCTGTGCGGGGAGGAGGGCATCGACTGCCTGGTCTGGTCCAGGCGGTTCGGCGGCAGCGCCCCCGCCCTCACCCCCGTCTTTGAGAACGCCGACGTGGCCGTCTATCTGCTGCACTGACCCGCAGCCCTTCCCGCAGGTTCCGGTCTCCGGCCCCGCGGGCCCGCAAACACAAAAAGGCTCCCGCCTTTCCTTCTGCGGCGATACGCAGAGAAAGGCGGGAGCCTCTGTTTTTTTGCAGGGATACCCCTTATTTCATGGTGACGAGATCGTAGTCATGGGTGCCGATGCCGATCTTCTCGGCATGCTCCAGGCAGGTCTTGTACTCGGACTCGGGGGTGCAGTTCTCGAAGTGGTCGTGATGGTCGCAGAAATCGGGCTTTGCCATCTGCTGGGCCAGCTGGCTGCCGGGCAGGGGCTGCTCCTTCAGGCAGGCATCCACGCAGGCCTGATCCAGGGCCAGGGGATCAAAGGAGGCGAACATGCCCACGTCGGGCAGGATGGCCACGTCGTTCTCGGCATGGCAGTCGCAGTTGGGGGAGATGTCCTGCACCAGGGACACATGGAACTGGGGACGGCCGTCCACCACAGCCTTGGCGTACTCGGCCATGCGGCAGTTCAGGTCCTTGACCGCAGCCCAGTTGGCGAACTCGATGGCGTCGAAGTTGCAGGCGCCGATGCAGCGGCCGCAGCCCACGCAGTTGGCGGTGTTGATGTGCATTTTGCGGGTGGTCTCGTCAAAGGACAGGCCGTTGTTGGCGCACTCCTGCTGGCAGCTGCGGCAGCCGCGGCACTTGTCCTCATGGATGACGGGCTGGCCGTTGTTGTGCTGGGCCTTTTTGCCGGCGCGGCTGCCGCAGCCCATGCCCAGGTTCTTGATGGCGCCGCCGAAGCCCGCCATCTCGTGGCCCTTGAAGTGGGTCAGGCTGATGATGACGTCGGCGTCCATGACGGCACGGCCGATGTAGGCTTCCTTGATGTACTCGCCGCCGTTGACGGGCACGGCGATGTCGTCGGTGCCCTTGAGGCCGTCACCGATGAGGATGGGGCAGCCCACCGTCATGGGGGTGAAGCCGTTCTCCCAGGCGCAGTAGAGATGCTCCAGGGCATTTTTGCGGCTGCCGGGATAGAGGGTGTTGCAGTCGGTCAGGAAGGGCTTGCCGCCCAGTTCCTTGACCACGTCGGCCACAGCCTTGGCGTAGTTGGGGCGCAAAAAGCCCAGGTTGCCCAGCTCGCCGAAATGCATCTTGATGGCAACGAACTTGCCGTCCATGTCGATCTGGTCGATGCCGGCCTTCTTCATCAGCCGCTTGAGCTTGGTGGGCAGACCCTCGCCCAGGCGGGTATGGAAGTCGGTAAAATAGACTTTCGATTTCTCCATGCTTGTTATCCTCCCTTGCGGGGCGCAGCCCCCGCACTCTCCTGTTCGTCCGGCGGTCATATACAAAAAGAGGCCGGACCAGTGATTCCAGTTACTAGGATACCACCGGTCCGGCCAATGTGCAAATACTTATCCCGCATGCGCTTTCATACGCGCCGGTTATGGTTTTCAGCAGAAATGCTCTTCCAGGAATTTTTTCAGCGCCTGCTCATCCACCTTGCGGTCGTTGTCAAAGTCGGCGGAGTTTTCCACATACTGGTTGAAACTCTTGACGGTGTAGACGGGCAGATTGCGGGGGATGGCCAGTTCCGCCTTGCCGGAGGTCATGACCACCCGGGCGTCCACCATGAAGGGGCGGAACTTGCCCTGGCTGATGACTTCCCGCAGGGCACGGCGGGCGTTTTCCGCAGACTGCAGGGGATTTTCAAAGGTGCGGCGGACGCCGTCATTGACCTGGGCCCAGCGGGGGTCGCTGCTGCCGTAGACGGTGCCGGAGTAGTCGGCGCCGTAGACCGCCGTCACCCCGTGGGGGCCGACGATCATGGCGCAGAAGGGAGTCTTTTCCGGGTCGGGCTGCACCAGGGTCAGGCCGCGGACGGCAGCGGCGCGGCGCAGCTTGCGCACAAAGGCAGCGTTGGCCCCCTTGTCCCGCAGGGGTGCGGTGTCCTCCGGCCCGGCGTTGACGGCGCCCCCGTGGCGCTTGTTCTCGCCGGAAGCCGCGCGGTAATACAAAACGATGGCAATGACACCGGCCACAATGACGATGGCCAGCGCGATATACATCCCGATATCCATGGTGTGTTCCTCTCTTTTGTCTGGATGGGCGGACAGGGTCAGACCGCGCCGTAGATGCCGCGGACGCTGACCTCGCCCGTAAAGATGTGCTGTTCTCCCGTGGCGTCGTCGCAGACCACCAGCCGTCCCTCGGCGTCCACGTCCAGGGCGGTGCCCTCGCCGCCGTCGTAGCTCACGTGGCGGCCCAGGTTGACGCAGTGGGTGCGGTAGTCGGCCAGAAACGGCCCGATGCCCTCCCGGGCAAAGCGTGGCATGACGGCGGAAAATCCCGGCTCGGTCAGCCCGGCGGCCAGCACGTCGGCATCCCGCTCGGCGCAGACCCTCACCCCGCTGGTGAGCAGGCTGGCCCCGTGGGGCAGCCCCGCCCCGTCAAAGTAGGACTGGGGCTGGGCCAGATTGATGCCGATGCCCAGGATCCATGCTCCCCTGTCGGGCACGCCCTCGCACAGGATGCCCACGATCTTTTTGCCGTTCAGCAGCAGGTCGTTGGGCCACTTGATGCGGCAGTCGATGCCGTACACCCCGTGGAGCACCTTGGCGGTGACCAGGCAGGACAAAAGGGGCAGCGTCTCGGGCTGGACCAGGGGCTGCTGCACCACGCAGGAGTAGTACAGCGCCTGTCCCGCCGCGTTGACCCAGGTGTGTCCCCGGCGTCCCCGCCCGGCGGTCTGGCTGGTGGTGTACACTGCCCCCAGATCCCCGAACCGCTCCAGATGTTCCCGCGCCCAGGTGTTGGTGTTCTCCACACTCGGCAGGTAGAGCAGCGGGTGATTCATTGGGTCACCCGCTTCCAGTCATAGCTGCAGCTGCCGTCGTCCTCCACCGTGATGATGCCGTAGGAGCCGCCGTCCTTCACGCTGCCGGGGTTGAACAGGGTGGGCAGGTCGGGGGTGTCGGCGTGGATGAGTCCCCGGCGGTGGGTATGGCCGAAGAGGGCCACGTCGGCGCCCCGGGCCTGAGCGGCGTCGGACAGCTCATCGTAGCCGCTCTTGACGTAGAGCAGATTGCCGTGGGTGTAGTAGAACAGCACCCCTGCAATGGGGACCAGCCCATCCATGGGGTCCTCAAAGCCCGGGTCCATGTTGCCCCGCACCCGGTAGACCGGATAGGGCAGGGGCTCCCGCATCAGGTTGAGGGCGCCGTCCAGATCATACAGCCCATCCCCCAGGAAAAACATGGCGTCGGCGGTCTCGTTTTTCAGGATCCACCGCAGTTCGGTCACATGTCCGTGCACATCACTGATCACCAGAATCTTTGCCTTGCTCATATCGCACCTCATTCGTTATCCGGGCGGGCATCTCCGCCGTCCCGGTCTGCAATCAATTCCTTGTAGATCTCCCCGCGGGAGAACGGAGTTCCCGCCGCGGCCTGTTTTGCCGCTGCCGAGGGCGGGGTCCCGCTGTGCAGCAGCGCCCTGGCCGCCGCCACCACGTCCTCCTTTGTCAGGGGAGCGTCATCGGCGGACTGTCCGGGCTGTGCCCCGGCCACCACCAGCACGTACTCTCCCCGGGGATCGTTGGCCCGGTAGTAGGTCACCGCCTCCCCCAGGGTCGTCTTGACGATCTCCTCATGGAGCTTGGTCAGTTCCCGGCAGAGGGTGACTGACCGGTCCTCCCCCAGCGCCGCCGCCAGGTCGTCCAGCGTCCCCCGCAGCTTGTGGGGGGCCTCATAGAACAGGATGGTACGCTGTTCTCCCTGCAATGCCTCCAGGCGCGCCCGGCGCTCCTTTTTGGGCACCGGCAGAAAGCCCTCGAACACAAAGCGGGAGGTATCCTGTCCCGACACCGCCAGCGCCGTGATGCAGGCCGAAGCCCCCGGCACCGGCACCACCCGGATGCCCCGGTCCAGGGCATCCTTCACCAGCACGGCCCCGGGGTCGCTGATGCAGGGCATGCCCGCGTCGGAGCAGAGGGCGCAGTCCTCCCCCGCCTCGATGCGGGCCAGGATGGCGTCCCCGTGGTGCAGCGCGTGCTCGTAATAGCTGACCATGGGCTTTTTCAGCCCCAGATGGTTGAGCAGCTTCAGGGTGACACGGGTGTCCTCCGCCGCAATGAAATCGGCCGCCTCAAAGGTTTTTGCCACCCGGGGCGGCATGTCGTCCAGGTTGCCGATGGGCGTCGCCACAAGATACAGCGTGCCCGCCATGGCAGCGCCTCCTTCCCTGTTTGTCCGGGGAAATCCCCCGCCCTCTGTCTGCGGTGCCCCGGCCCGTGGGACGGGCCGGTCTGCCGCGGCAGGTTTTCGTGATCGGTCTTTCACCCCCACGGCGGGACAATGGTTCCTCCGGCGGGGCAAAATTCGTCATTTTAGTTATTATATCGCCTCCCTGCGGGCAGGTCAACCGGACATTTGCCCCAAATAAAAGAGAACCGCCCGCAGAAAGAGGATTCTTTCTGCGGGCGGCGGCAAACGGGTCCCGGCGGAGATCCGCGTGGCTTGGAAAAAAGGGATCAGCCCTCGGCCCTGACCTCGTTGACCAGCTTCTCTCCCCGGGCGAAGGCCCGGGCGTTTTCCATGGTAACGATGGCGATGCTCTGCAGCGCCGTGCGGGTGAAGAAGGCCTGGTGGCTGGTGATGACCACATTGGGGAAGCTGAGCAGGATGGGCACCACCTCATTGTGGAGGATCTCGTCGGAGAAGTCCTCGAACACCTGGCCGTCCTCGTCCTCGTAGACGTCCAGGCCCACGCCGGCGAACTTGCGGGCGCGCAGGGCCTCGATGAGGGCGTCGGTGTCGATGAGGGCGCCGCGGCTGGTGTTGACCAGGATGGCGGAATCCCGGATCATGCCGATGGTCTCCCGGTTGATGAGGTGATGGGTCTCGGCGGTGAGGGGGCAGTGCAGGCTGATGAGGTCGGAGCCCCGCAGCAGTTCCTCCAGCGAGACATAGCGGACGATGCCCTCCAGGGAGGGGTTCTTGTACTGGTCGTAGGCCAGCACCGTCATGCCGTAGCCGTGGCAGATGCGTGCCATGGCCGCGCCGATGCGTCCGGTGCCGATGATGCCCGCCGAGGAGCCGTAGAGGTTGTAGCCCAGCAGGCCGTCCAGGGCGAAGTTGTTGTTGCGCACCTTGACGTAGGCCTTGCAGATCCGGCGGTTGGCCGCCTGGGCCAGCGCCATGGCGTGTTCGGCCACCGCCTCGGGGCTGTAGCCCGGCACCCGCAGCACCGTGATGCCCAGCCGCTTGGCGGCGGCCAGGTCCACGTTGTTGAAGCCGGCGCAGCGCATGAGCAGCAGGCGGATGCCGTTTTGGGCCAGGACCTCCAGCACGGGGGCGGAGCAGTCCGAGTTGACAAAGGCGCAGACAGCGTCGCCGCCCTTGGCCAGGGAGGCGGTGTCCACGTCCAGGTTGGCGGTCAGAAACTTGATCTCGCAGCCGTAGTCCGGGTCGGCGGCCAGGACGTCAAAATAGTAGTGGTCGTACTCTCTTGTGCCGAAAAACACGATCTTCATACAGGGTCCTCCTTTTTGGTCGGGATGGGTGCGGGCGGGAATCTATATCATACTTTTTTAGTGTGTTATCCCGTCTCCCATTATAGCATGCCCAGCCGTTAAAAGGAAGCATTCCCACTGCCAAGATTTTGCCCCGCCGCCAGAGGGATTTTATGGTTTTTGCCCGACTTTCTGCGCCTTTTCCGGGGCGGAGCTCTCCACCTCCACGCAGACGATCTCGGTGCGGCCCTGGGTGCGGAAGCGGTAGCCCCAGGTCCCGGTGCCGCCGGACACGATGGCGGCGCAGCCGGGCGTCACCTGCTTTTTGCCGTAGTTGCGCTCGTTGCGGGCGGCCATGCCCACCGCTCCGGCGGGCCAGACCTGGCCGCCGTGGGTGTGGCCGCTGAGGATCAGGTCGGCCCCCGCCGCCGCAGCGCCTTTGAAGTCCCGGGGCTCGTGGTCCAGCCAGAGGGTGTAGTGGCTGTCGGGGCCGCCGGGCAGCAGTTCCCCGGCGGAACAGCGGCGGCCCTGGGTGTACAGGTAATCCTTGCGCCCCACCACCCGGACGCCGCCGGTGAGCACCGAGGCATCCTCCAGCAAAGTCACCCCGGCTTTGGCCAGGGCGGTCTGGAGGGCGGCGCGGTCAAAGCTGGGCTCCTGCCAGTGGTGGAAGAGGTCGTGGTTGCCCAGCACGTAGAATTTGCCCAGGGGCGCCTTGAGCTCTGCAAACAGCCGGGCAAAGGACTCAAATTCCTCCGGTTCGGTGAACTCATCAAAGATGTCCCCGGTAAAGACCAGCAGGTCGGGGCGGCAGGCCTCGATCTTGCGGCGCAGTTCGGGGATGCGGCCCCGGTGCATGGCGGCCTTGGGATTGGGGTGAATGTCGCTGACCTGCACGATGGTCAGCCTGCCCCCGGGCAGAGCCTTGGCCGTGGTGAGCCGGTAGCGGGTGGTGCGCAGGTCCATGGCCCGGCGGCGGCCCCGCCACCAGATCAGGGCGGTGAGCAGCCAGGGGGTGAGCCCCTCCAGCCAGAGGACCTGCCACGCCGTCCAAACCGGCCCGCCCAGCAGACGGGCGGCCAGTCCCAGCAGGTTTCCCGCGCAGTAGAGGGCGGTCAGATAGCCTGCCAGCACCACGCCCAGGCCCAGAGGGTCCCGGGCCAGCCAGCCCAGCACCGCCACCAGGACCAGGGGCGCGCCGTAGTAGAGCAGCGGCCAGGGTGCCAGCCATTGCAGGGGCGGCAGCTGGAGAAAGTTCCAGTACAGCAGGGCAGCCAGGGCCGCCTGCCCCACCCGGGGCAGAAAGAACTGAAAGAAAGGATGATACATGGTGTCTGTTGCCTCCTGCGGGCCATGGGATGGGTAGGCTTCACACATACAGTATGAGCAATCCGGGCCGACCTTTCCCCAAAAACACAAGGCCCGGACCGTCCGCCGCATGGAGCGGGGCCGGTCCGGGCCGGAATGATTTCAGAAAAAGGCGCGTGCACCCGGCCGCAGCAGCTGCCGCGGCGTTTGCCCTGTCAGATGCAATCAGGCCTCGCCGTTTTTCTCGCGGATGGCCTTGTCGATGGCCTTGGCGGCCTCCTTGCCGGCGCCCATGGCCAGAATGACGGTGGCCGCGCCGGTGACGGCATCGCCGCCGGCGTAGACAAAGGGACGGCTGGTCAGGCCATCGGGGCCGTCGGTGATGATGCAGCCGTGCTTGTCGGCATCCAGGCCGGGGGTGGTGGAGCGGATCAGGGGATTGGGGCTGGTGCCCAGAGCCATGATCATGGTATCCACATCCAGCTCGAACTCGCTGCCCTGCTTGACGATGGGACGGCGGCGGCCGGAGGCATCCGGCTCACCCAGCTCCATCTCCACGCAGGTCATGCCGCGGACGCAGCCGTTCTCGTCGCCCAGGACCTCCACCGGATTGGTCAGCGTCTTGAAGATGATGCCTTCCTCCTCGGCGTGCTCGACCTCCTCCTTGCGGGCAGGCAGCTCGGCCATGCC
>JFBN01305865.1_pt1 | contig 12215 bp, 13 predicted proteins | sample 768741 | NCBI WGS metagenome assembly JFBN01 (sample SAMN01983846, study PRJNA193217) | chicken gut metagenome | biome: terrestrial biome; isolation source: ceca of Broiler chicken | host: Gallus gallus | place: United Kingdom: England | collected 2010-09-07
GTTACAGGCTGTTTAGTCTCTCGCCGTACGGTGTACAACTGGAAATACGGCCTCTGCCGAATACCTGAATTACACAAGAACAAAATTGAAGAAATTTTTGGGCAACAGATATTCTCGAGGCCTCTAATCTGTGAAAAATGACATGGACGAACTATTTACTGCCTCCATTGAATTTTTCATCTTTAACGATGAACTATGGTATAGAAGTGGGGGCAAATCACCGTGCCGATTAAAGGTACAAGACTACGACATTGTGACCTTAATTGCGAATCTGATTGAAAAGTTCTATCCAAAAGCATATATCGCTTTGGCCTCTGAATATGCCAAGAGCAAGGCTAATCTTCCACTTTTCCGATATCGGATTGTCTCGAGATTCTGTCGCTGCAACTTTGGCAACATAGACAATATCATAGACATCGAAGCCTCTACCTTCCATTTTGAACACGTTCTTTGTCCTCTCCGGGGAGAATGCAAATTTGAAAATATTGTATGTCACCCTGAATTTGAGAGTCATATCTCGAAAGCCGAGAAGAGAATCCTGGAAAGATGGTATCGTGGAGAGTCGAAAGAAGAAATAGCCGATGCTCTGTTTTTGTCTATACACACGATAAACAACCATATCCGAAATGCCTTCCAGCGGCTGAACATTCACAATAAAGCCGAATTCGTAAGGTTCGCAGACTCAAATAATCTATTCAAATGAAAAAATACAACAAATTCGATATTGATAGGGTGAAATCGGCGGCAGATATTCGCGACTTTATACCAGGACTCTCTGGGCGCGGAGCAACCCAATATTGCGAGTGCCCCGAGTGCCATAAGTCGGGACGGAACAAGGGGCTTTGTGTCACGCATAAAACCAATATGGATATTGCGAAATGCTTCTCTTGCGGGTTCACTATAAATGGAGCTATCGATGCCGTTCAATATTATGATAAGGTTGAGTTCATAGAAGCCCTTCAAATTGTAGCATCGCGCTACAATATTCTTCTCGAAACAGAATCGGAGAAGCGGCAGAGGGCTATCGACCGAAGCCGAGAGAAAGTAAAGCAGTCGTTTTGTCTCTCTCAACTGGAAGCCAGTGGCCTTACGGTGAAAGATGTCACGGCAAAAGTTCGCCTCGACGATAAAAGTGGGGAAATCTATCTGCCGGCATTCCAGCGAGGCGGTATGGATAAGTATTTCAACATCAACAAGAACGATGATGAAATGCTTATTTACTACTACGACCTTTGGGGGAATCCTGTTCAATATGCCACGCGAGGTGCCGCCGGCAGTCTCAAACCATACGTCAGGATCCGATGGTCGAATCCATCGTTACATCTTGATAAAGATGGCCGGGAGATCAAATACCAGACACCCAAGGGGGCCCCGACTAAGTTCTATATTCCTCAATATATCAGGGAGCGATTCCTTTCCGAAACTCACATCGAGACTCTCATCGTTCAGGAGGGGGAGAAGAAGGCAGAGAAGGCCTGCAAGCATGGCATTGCTTCTATCGGTATTCAAGGAATTTACAATATCGGGAATGCCGAGACTGGGTTGATCCAGGATCTTCAGTACCTGGTTCAAAAATGCACGATAAAGAATGTCGTTCTGTTGATGGATAGCGACTGGGACCACCTTCACCGCGAGATTCAGATAGGGGACCACGTAGATCAGCGGCCGAATCAGTTCGCCAAGGCTGTTATCAAATTCAAGCAGTACGTTCAGACAATGCACAATATCGGGGTGTCGGTTGATATCTTCTTCGGCCACATCAACGACACACCCTCGCACGACAAAGGTATCGACGATTTACTTTGCAACACCCTCAAAGGGAGAGAGGAGGTGCTGCGAAAGGAGATAGACACCGTTATGCACACCCATGACGGCAAAGGGCAATTCCTTGACATATACAAAATTACATCGAAGACCGATTTTCAAATCAAGGATTTTTGGCTGTTGAATGATAGAGATGGATTCTTCGAGCGTCACAAGGAGGAGCTCTTGCAAATTCCTAATTTCCGTTTTGCTAAGATAAACTACCGAATTGAGGACGGCAAACTTGTCCAGGCATCGCGCTATTCGAGTGAGAGAGACTTCTGGGTCATCGGGGCGAATGATAAGGGGAAGAAAACTGTCGACTTCGACTATATCGAGGCCCTGCAATTCATTTCAGCCAATGGCTTTTATCGCATTCACACTTCCGACTTGGAGGTTGATCAATATAAGTTCGTTCGCATCGACGACGGCGTCGTCCATCTTTCTGGGCCAACCGAAATTCGCGATTTCGTGTACTATTACGCGCTACAAACTTGTAAGGATCGCGATGTAATTACGATGTTGGCCTCCCGCCTCGGTTCTCTCCTGGGGCCGGACAAGCTCGAGCGCATCACGAAAATAGATGACAATTTCGACAATTTCGAGCCGCACATTCAACGCATGTACTACCGAAATGGCCAAATTCAGATAACATCGCGCGGAATTGAGTTCGGCGACTTGCTGGGGCAGGTGTGGAGCGACAAAGTCATACGCCGAAAGTTCAAGCGGGTTCCCGTTATTGATAAAATCGAATATGACCCGGTTGCCGGCTTTTCTGTTTTTCCGACAGAAGAGGGGAAAGCCTGTGAATTTTTCCAGTTCATCTGCAATACTTCCAATTTTTGGAACATACCAGGGCACACACCTACTGACCAGGAGGAGCGGGAATTTCAGCAGCATGTCGTCAACAAGATTACATCTATCGGGTTTCTTATGTGCGACTACAAATATCAAACCGAGTTGAAGGCGGTTATCGCGATGGACGGCCAGATGGGAGAGGTTGCCCAGTCAAATGGACGAACCGGTAAGTCGCTAGTTGGGGCAGCACTCGCAAAAATACTCGATCAGACGGCTATCGACGGGAGAAATACCAAAAACGACGATGACTATATCTACTCAAATGTAACGCCGAGAACTCGAAATATCTTCATCGATGACGTCAAGGTAAATTTCGATTTCGAGCGCTTTTTCTTCGCTGTAACCGGTGACCTGGCTGTCAATCCGAAGACCAAGGCGCGGTTCATCATTCCAAATGAGAAGTCGCCCAAATTCTACATTACTACCAACCACGCCATCAACGCCAACAACCGCTCAGCGCTCGAGCACATCACCTATATGGCATTCTCAGACTGGTACAACGACAACCATCGGCCTATCGATGATTTTGGACACCAGTTCTTTGCCGATTGGGACGAGGACCAGTGGAACCTTTTCGATAATTTCATGGCCGAGTGTTGTATGTTCTACTTCAAATCTATGGCCGAAAGTTGGTACCGAACCGGTCAGGGTGCGGTGCCGCCGCCGATGCGAGACATCAAGATGAGAACTCTCAAGCAGCAAATGGGAGAGGCTTTCGTTCAGTGGGCAGAGACCTATTTCGACGAGTCGGCAAACAATCTGAATGAACGCATACCGAGAAAGACCATGTACGATGCCTATCACAGCTCTTTCCCCGACAGTAAATTCGGGGTTACTCCCTCCAATTTCCGCACGAAGGTCGTGCTCTACTGCGATTTCAAAGGGTACCATTTCAATGTATCGAGACCGAACAAATCCGGCATATCGTTCCGAAACTGGATTGACGAGCACCCCGGAGAGACATTCGTGGGAGAAGCGGATAAATCGGGGGGCGTAGAATATTTCGGAGTATTCAGTCTTGATTTTGCAAAGAAACAACCATTTTAATTTTAGAATATGAGTGTGAATTTTAATCCCTATGAAAACTACCGGATTCGGGTTTTTGAAAACTCAGGCGAACTTCGGAATTACAAGAAAGATGTTGTTGTTGACAATCGTCGAGAACGTGTCGTACTTCTTATCGGGCAGGTCGCGCCCGATAAGTTCGCAATCGGATACGATATCTTCTTTGCTGATGGGCGGCGAGCCTCTCGTCTTCCATCGTTGGAATATGGCTATTTTATGAAGGAACGAGAGGCGAAACTCTATTTCCTGGGATATATTAAGCAGAACCAGGCAAGGTTCTTGCCTTCGACTGTTGAAGCGGTTGAAGAGCTGATTCGTTCAACTATTCAACCAGAACTTTTTTGAGGAGAGGGTCTGGAGAAGATATTCAGGAGGGCCGGTACATTATTGTACTGGCCCTTATTGGTCTCATAACACCAGGCTTTATCCCCCGTACCCCCTTGTCGGGAAAATGTATGGAAAGTGCAACCGTACAAAAAACACGAAAAACGCTGAAAATCAGATATACATAAGTATGTGTATATATATTCTTTTCTTTTTAATTATTTTGAATCTTAATAGTAGTAGAAAAATTGTACTTTCGTACGGTGGTAAATTTACCTTTTGATAATCAGGGTATTGATTCCGTACTTTTCTCAATTTCTTCCAGTGCAAAACAGTGCGCACTGTGCAGAAGTACGACAAAAATTTTGGTGCGGAAAAAGTACGGTCGTACTCATCTATTTCTCAGATATTTACTCGCTCCGCGTACTCCTGCACTATTTTTTTGTGATTTTTCATAGAATACACATATAGAAATATTTTAATCCTTTTTGTTCATTTTGTTGTTTATATATCCACAATTCGTTTTATTATTTATATATTTGTGTATTAAATTCTTACGCCATGTCTCAATACTATGTTTATATCCATTTGGAGAAATATCTTGCCGAATGGTTGCTTCATCAGTTTGGCCAAAATGGCCAGATACGCTTTCCGAGGGGGAGTGCCGAAAACGATATTTTGGAGTATTCCCTGACGACGCAGCCGGCCGATATCCCGGTTCCGTTGAAATCTCCCGATTCTTTGGCGATTGAGATTCCCTATTTCAAAACGAAGGATCCTCGATATTACAATTTTCTACCACCCCGAGCGAAGAAGACCCTTGAGCGGACGATTTATATTCGATTCCGAATTGAGCTTTGGAATGAGCTGCACACTTTCGACAGTCTGTCCCACAATCTTTCTGACCTCATTTGGACCTTTATGGAGAAACACGAAATCTCCGACGATCCGAAGAGCTGGGAAACTATTCGACAGATGTATTTTCGTATGAGAAAGACGTATCAAAAAAAACAGCAAAGAAACGCTACGACCTCAAAGGGAGAATTTAACAGCAAAGCACAAATCGCACAATAACAAATATTTAGCAATGAAACAAATTTTACCGGGCATTTGCCGTTTACAGGTTGTCAGTTGTAGTATGCTCCCGCCGAATGTCTCTTTGAAAAGCAAAGCGAATTTGCCTGTTTCTGTGTTAGCGGACACAACAGAAATATCTTTTGTCGGTTCCCCTAAATGTGAGTATAACATAGAGAACGATAACAATTCAACAAGTGAGAAAACGACGTTGGAATTCCTTACAGACGAGTATTTCCCGTTTGATGAACAGAATGTTGCCTTTATCATATCATGTGCATCGGGTAAATCTTATTTGATTGGGGCCCGAGAGTCTCCTTTCCCAGTTGTCAATGTAAAAGAGATTATCGGTCCGCCTTCGGGAGACTCGGCCGGTTTTCAGATTGAAATCTCTTGGGTTTCTATAAAATCGCTCATTCCGTTGAATTTATAGTCTTTTATTGCTTGTTGCCCAGATGTTACCTTTGGCTAAAAAGGTAATTCTATGGCAAAAAAATTTGACCTTAAACTCAAAGGATATGTTGGCGGATACGACTTCGACTCTAATTATGTAGAGTATATCCTTGAGAAAAGCGAATCGAAAGAGGTAAATGTGCTCATCGACTCGCTGGGAGGAAGTGTCGCTTCTGCTCTTTCTATCTGTGAGGCATTTCGCCGGCACGGGAATGTTTCTGTTCATTATGTTGGTATGAATGCCAGTGCTGCGACGATAGCATCGTTGGGAGCTAAACATGTTAGCATTGCAACCTCGGGAATGTACCTCGTTCACAAATGCAGCACGGTGATATCCAAGTGGGCCAGCATGAACGCCGACCAGCTTCGCCAGTTAATCGAGGAGTATGACAAACAGAAGAAGGACCTCGAGAAAATCGATCTCAACATCGCGACGATGTATGCGAACAAATGCAAGAAGGATAAACAAGCACTTCTCGACTTGATGAAAGTCGGAGGGTGGCTTACGGCGCAAGAGGCTCTCGATTGGGGATTCGTTGATGAGATCTGTGATCTACCTGGCGATGTCACACCCAAAGTCACCGCCCAGGTGATAGAGGATCTTTCCGAAGCTGGTATTCCTTTACCTTTCTCGGTACAGGAGCGAAACGACTCACTCATGGAGAAAATCTTTTCGATGCTCTCCTCATTTTTCCGTGGAACCACTCAATATCAACAACAAACCGCAACGATGAACAAAAACTACCAATCTATTCTCGGGTGCCTCGGGATTGAGGCAATCGAGGAGACCGGCGGAAAATTTACCCTTTCCGTCGAGCAAATGGAAAAACTGGATTCCAGCTTCCAGGAGATGAACTCCCGGCTCAATGAGCTTAAAGAGACCATCGCCCGCAAGGATACCGAGCTCGATAACCTTCGCCAGAAACCTGCTGACGACACGAAGCATGTTGTCGATGATCTATCGGCCGAGGGGGAGAAATCTCCATTCGACTCGTATGTCGATACCGTTAACAGAGCACAAGAATTGTTTAATCAAATTCCCTGATTATTATGGCACATACAATCTCTTTTTCAGACGAGGATTACAAAAAGGCAGCAGAGAAGTGGAAAAAAGAGCTCCTGCTCATTCCCATGATGGCCGCTAAAGATTCTCTCCGTTTTATGACAGGCATTCCTGGAGTGCGAGGCAAACTCCATGTCGGCACCGCCGCTTCTAACGCCCAGTTTGGCCCCTACAAGGCCTCCAAGAGCTCATCGTCGGCTACCGAGGTGAAATACCGCGAACTCGAAACCTTCTTCGGTAATGCCTGTGAGGATTTCGAGCCTAACTCTGTTATTACCACCTTGCTTGGCGAGGGTGCCTCGTTTCTTGGCGAAGGTCAGAAGGTAGCCCCTTCGGCCAAACTAGTGATCGCCACCGTGGCCAAAAGCCTGGGTGAAGCTCTGCACAATGCACTCTTTACCGCCAAACGCAACGAATCCGGCGATACTACCGCCGACCTATTCAACGGCTTTACCACCATTGCCGATGCTGAGGTCGAGGCTGGGAATATTTCTACGGAGAAGGGGAATCTTTTAAAGATTCCTACCGGTTTCAGTGAAGCTGATGCGATCGATGTAGCCAAGTCGATCGAGCGGAAAGCACACCCGGTTCTCCGGGCTACTGAAAAGTTCCTCTATTGTTCACCCGAATTCGCTGATGCCTACAACGATGCCTATATGCTCACCCATGGTGGCATCGTATACAACAAGAAATTTGAGCAGACAATCGTAGAAGGATCGAACAACAAGACTACGCTGGCTCCTCTCACTTGTCTCTCAGGTTCTTCCAAGTTCTTCTTGGCTCAAAAATCGAATATGTTATATGGTTACGACAACATGTCCGATGCGGAGAATATCCAAGTGGACCGATTCAAACCCTGGTTCTTGACCCTCTCGGCTGCCATGTTCTTCGGGGTTCAGTTCTATTCGATTGATCCACGCATGCTGCTCATGGTCGATGCCACGCAAGGCTAGTTTTTAACCGCTAAAATTCTAATTATGCCAGAATGTCTTAATATTCAAAAATCGCTCGGGTGGTGCCAAGGCACCCCCGTGCTTCCCGGTGTCCGTCGCCGGTTGTATTATATCTCGAAATCTGAGATCTTGGAATGGCCTACGTTACCACGTGACGATAACGGAAGGGCTACATCGGCAGAGTTGACTGGCAATTTTAGGCTCAACGCCGATTCCAAATGGAAGTACATCGATCATCTCCCTGAGAAGTCCCAACTTACCAGTGAAGCTCAGGGTGAGGTGCCAAGCCAGACACAGCTCAACAAGTTGACGATTGTACACCCGGGAGTAGGAGCCGAGGCTTCGGCTGCTGCAGCCTATATCAACAACAACGACAACGTCTATCTTGTACAGGATATGTCCGACAAATGGCGAGTAGTGGGTTGTGAGCGTTGGCAAACGAAGTCAACCGTCGCTCAGGATCTTGGCCAAGGACCTACGGGAACAGCTTCTACAACAATTTCGGTCGAGGCTACCGATGAAACTCCGGCTCCCTTCTACAAGGGGAAAATTGAAACAGAAGATGGTGATTTCATGGCCGATGGATCGGAAGTTCCTGGTGAGTAATTAAAAAGTGGTCGAGAGTATGGAAGGATTAGGACGGACTCCTGAACGATGTGCCGGAGAATAACTTCGATACTCTCGATTTTTTTATCTGACGGAATAATTTGATATAGAAATATTTGAATGATGGACCAAAAACTAACGGAATCCTTACAAAAATGGCTCGCTACGCCCAAAGAACAGCGAGACTATGAACAGGGTAACATCTATCTTTTTCGCCTTTGTGGCAATAAAATTCAGTATCGAAATCTTGCGGCGAATCCGTCCAGGCATGCAGAGTTTATCTCCCGACAGATTCAGAAATATGTCAATTTCCGAGTGCGGGAATTTACGCATGACCAGGTGAAGCAGATGGAAGCTCAGGTCGAGAAGATTGTCGAGAAACGCCTCTCTCTTGAGGAGTCCAATCCGGCGAATGACTTCAAAAAAGGCAAACGAGCCGACCACGATTCGCTCCCCGAGGAGATTCAATCGCTCTATGTCGAGAACCTGGGTATTACCCAGCGAATGCGTGATGTGCAGACGAGGCTCCGATTGCTATCTACCGAGGAGTCACCATGCCCCGATAGCGAGCGCTACCCCTTCTTGCAGGAGTTGATTGCGCTCGATAAGAAAATCCATGATAACTGGGAGAGATACGACCATTATGCACCGGTTCCTGAGAAAGACGATGAATCCCAAACTCCCGGGGAGGGAGATAGTACATCGGCGCCGGAACAGGACAAGGAAGTTTTCAAAGAAGAGACTACCGAGCAGAGCAAAAAAGCCCAACTCATAGTTAATCTGAGCAAAGGGAAATATAAAAAGAATCCCACTCCGGAGCTCAAAGCAAAGATTCTTGAAAATTACGCACTTATCGGAAGCCCTTCTGATAAGTTAACGGAAGAATTGAAACAGTTAGGCATTCTTGAATGAAAAGAGGTCTGGCGATAGGGAATATCCTCTCACCGCTCGACAAGGCCCCATTCCAGGTTTATCTCGACAACACCATACAGATTGCCGATATTCTGGAATGGGTTCTCGGGCAGGTTGGTCGATCGGAGGTATGGCAAACGTCGTTTTCCATCTCTGAGGAGTTCCTGCGCCGACTTTTCTTTATCGAAAAATCCGGAGCTGTATCCCGATTTTCTTTGATACTCGACCATAAGGCAACCAACAAGACTCTCTCGTTGTGGGCTTTTATTTCGCAGGTCATTGAGAATACCTACCTTGCCGATAACCACAGCAAGGTTCTTCTTGTCAAATCCGAGGCCGGAGACACCGTCTCGGTGATTACTTCGCAGAATCTTACCCGGGGCAACCGTTTTGAATCCACACTCATAGCCACCGATAAGGCCCTGTTCAGCACCCTGCAATCTCGAATTGAAGAGATGATAAAGAACCATTCAGTACCGTTTTATGAATTACTCACTCAAAGAATTGGAGCAGATTGAAAAATTGGCAGCTCTTTACATGCCCATCTCTGATATCGCTGTAATTATCGACGTCCCGGCCGAATCGTTACGCGCCGAAATCGCAATGAAAGAGTCTGATGCCCATAAAGCTTACATGAGAGGAAAGACGGGGGCGAAACTTAAACTTCGGCAACAGGAGATGACCCTTGCCCTGGTGGGTTCGCCACTTGCGTTGGAGAATTGTCGAAAGAACCTGATGGATATGGAGGACGACGAATAATCATGCCACTACCTGCTACCTTAGAAATATGCCAGCTCGACCTCTTTACGGCCGAGGCCGAGCTCAGGGAGAAATACGATGAAATCACCGTGCGGCGCCTGTTGCGTCTGCGTGACATGTATTCCTGGGTAGTTGCCAATCCAGATGCCAAGGATAGGCAGTTTGTCGACACTCTCATTTCCCGGTATCACATCTCTCAGACCTCTGCTTATTCCGATCTCGCTATAATCAAGGCAATGATTCCGAGAATAGCCGAGGCATCGCGCGACTATCATCGTTGGCGGGCCAACGAGATGCTCTTGGAGACATATCAGATGGCCAAAAAGCGCAAGGATACCAAGACCATGGAGCGAGCCGCTTCCAGCTATGCCAAATACAATCGGGTAGATATCGAGGACGAGAGAGCCATGCCATACGACCAAATCGTCGTGCAACCCTTTACGGCTACCGACGATCCCACGGTGCTGGGAATTAAACCAATTCCCAACATTAACGAGAAAATCAAGGAGATGCTCGATAAATATCGGGAAGAGACTATCGACATCGAAGATATTGAATTTGAGGAAGCCGACCTCGAGGAAGATGAACTCTTTGGAGATGGAAGCACAAAATAAGGTCTATTTCAACGTGCCGCAGCGGCTTACCCAGCTTATCGGAGCCAACACTACGGTAATTGTCGCCGGGCGTCGTACCGGTAAAACCGACAGTATCGCCTCGCCGTTTGTTCTCCGGAATATGCAGCGAATGCCAGGTTCTACCGGAGGAATCGTCGTGCCTACGTTCAAACACGGACTCACGAACACCCTCCCGGGGCTCTTTGCCGCCTGGAAGCGATGGGGATTCCTTAACGGGGTTCACTACGTTGTAGGTCGGCGACCGCCGAAAACTTTTGCGAGGCCCATCACCGAGCCGGCCGACTATGAGCACGTTATCTCCTTTTATAACGGTTCGGTAGCCATCATTATATCCCAGGACCGCCCAGGCTCCTCAAACTCGCTCACTCTCTCCTGGGTGCTCGTCGATGAAGCCAAGTTCATCGATTACAAAAAGCTCAAAGAAGAGACCCTCCCAGCCAACGGCGGCATCAAATCCTATTTCGGGGCTCACTCCTGTAACCACTCACTGATGATTTTGAGCGACATGCCACAGACTCAAAAAGGGTCGTGGTTCCTGCATTACAAGGATAAGATGGACGTCGAATTGATAGAGACAATCAAGGCGACCGTCTTCGAGATATGGAAGACCAAGAACCGCATTCGTGAGCTTAAGAAGGCCGGCAAGCCGGTGCCCAAGTATTTACAAGGCTATATCCGACGTCTCGACACTAATCTCAACAAAATGCGCTCGGTGGCTGTCTATTACCGAGAGTATTCCTCTATCGAGAACCTGCAACTGTTGGGTGAGAATTACATCAAGCAAATGAAGCGCGACCTCACGCCAAAGACCTTCCAGACATCTATTCTCTGCCAGCGTATCGGCATCGCTAAGGACGGGTTCTACTCCTCCATGCGCGAAGCGCATAAATACAATGCCAGTGATTTCGACTACCTCGATTCGCTGGGCTATGACTTCGATCCGGCTCTTCTCGATAGCCGGGCCGATAAAGACGTGAACCCGCTTGAACCTATCTGCATCGGCATGGACTACAACGCTAACATCAACTGGATAGTCGCCGGGCAACCCTCCGGGCGTCGGCTCAACATCATAAAATCGTTCTTCGTCAAATTCGAGCGGAAAATCCCTGCTCTTATCGATGACTTCTGCACGTACTATGCGAATCACGAAAATAAGACCGTCGTCTATTACTACGATAGCACCGCCCTGGGCTCAAACTATGCAATCAACAATCAAGATTTCCACTGGGTGGTATGCCACGAGTTTGAGCGACATGGTTGGGAGGTCATCGATTTTTACCTGGGTAATCCCATGCGACACGATGAGAAGTATCTGCTCATAAATCAAGGGTTCGCAGGCAAGCAGCGGTTAATGCCTTTCTTCAACCGCCAGAATAACGATGACCTCATTCTTGCGATACAATCTGCCGGCGTATCGCGCGGGCGGAACGGGTTCCGGAAAGATAAGGGTGGGGAAAAGCTCGAAGAGTCTGAGGAATCCCTACTCGAGCACCGCACCGACGGTACCGATGCTTTCGATACCTTGTACATTGGGTGCGAAAAGTTTCCGCAGAATGCCTTGTATCGCTATTCTTCTAACGGAGTTGTGTGAATACTTCATAGATTCAATTTAGGTTCTGCAGGGTCCCGGCTTGTGAAAGTCGGGGCTTTTTTATGGGAAATATTTGGTAGTGTAGAAAAGAACCCCCATATTTGCAATGTCTACCATTT
>JFBN01305975.1_pt1 | contig 12206 bp, 9 predicted proteins | sample 768741 | NCBI WGS metagenome assembly JFBN01 (sample SAMN01983846, study PRJNA193217) | chicken gut metagenome | biome: terrestrial biome; isolation source: ceca of Broiler chicken | host: Gallus gallus | place: United Kingdom: England | collected 2010-09-07
GAGAGTGAGAGGACCAAGACGCTCCATCTTGCCGATGAGCTGCACAAGCGCGTCATCGGACAGGACGAAGGCGTGGAGCTTGTCACAGAGGCCATCATCCGGTCAAAGGCGGGGATCAAGGATCCGACGAAGCCGATCGGATCGTTCCTGTTCCTCGGACCTACCGGAGTCGGTAAGACAGAGCTTGCCAAGGCGCTTGCCCAGAGCCTGTTCGACGATGAGAACAATATGGTGCGTATCGATATGAGTGAGTACATGGAGAAATACTCCGTGTCCAGACTGATCGGAGCGCCGCCGGGATATGTAGGCTATGACGAGGGCGGACAGCTCACCGAGGCTGTCAGGAGAAAACCGTACTCGGTAGTCCTGTTCGATGAGATCGAGAAAGCCCATCCGGACGTGTTCAATGTACTCCTTCAGGTGCTTGACGACGGGCGGATCACGGATTCCCAGGGAAGGAGTGGACTTCAAGAATACGATCCTGATCATGACGTCCAACATCGGTGCCAACTACCTGCTGGAGGGGATCCGGGAGGACGGAACACTGGATGAGAAGTGCCAGGAGCTTACAATGAACGATCTGAAAGCACATTTCAGACCGGAGTTCCTGAACCGTCTTGATGAGATAATTATGTTCAAGCCATTGACGAAAGACAATATTCATGCCATCATTGACTTACTGATAGCTGATGTCAATAAACGTCTGACAGAGAAAGAGCTTCGCGTCGAACTGACCGATGCGGCGAAGGATTTTGTCGTGGATGGCGGATATGATCCGATGTACGGTGCGAGACCTCTGAAGAGATATTTGCAGAAGAATGTGGAGACTCTTGCCGCAAGGCTGATCCTGGCGGGCAATGTGGGACGTGGAGACACGATCCTCATCGACGTGGCGGACGGAAAGCTTCAGGCGTCGGTCAAAGGGCAGATCGCCGCTACAGAGTAAAGAAGGGCTGCCGTATGGCATCGATCATCTTTCATATAGATGTGAATTCCGCTTACCTCAGCTGGACAGCGGTAGAACAACTGAAGAACGGCTCGACAGTGGATCTGCGCGAGATACCGGCCATCATCGGCGGGGACCAGAAGTCCCGCCATGGGGTCGTGCTCGCCAAATCCACTGCGGCAAAACGGTATGGCATCCGCACGGGGGAACCTGTTGCGAATGCCTTTCGTAAGTGCCCGAATCTTGTGACGGCTCCGCCGGATCACAGAATGTACCGTGAGAAGAGCAGGCTTCTCATGGAATATCTTCGGACATTTACGAAAGAGATCGAGCAGGTCAGCGTGGATGAGTGCTACATGGATTTTACATCCATTGCGGACCGCTGGAATTCACCCATTGACGGAGCGCTGGAGATCAAGGACGGAATCAGAGAGAAGTTCGGGTTTACGGTAAATATCGGGATCTCCACCAACAAGCTTCTGGCAAAGATGGCTTCGGATTTCGAGAAGCCGGACCGGATACACACCCTTTTCCCGGAGGAGATCAGGGAGAAGATGTGGCCCCTTCCCATCGGGGAACTCTACATGGCGGGAAAGTCCAGCGTGGAAGTGCTCAAGAAGCTGGAGATCAATACCATCGGGGATCTGGCGCAGGCGGATCCCCGGCTCATCACGCTCCATCTGAAAAGTCACGGGAAGATGCTCTGGGAATTCGCCAACGGGATCGGAACAGACGTCGTCCAGGCGGAGCCAGAGCAGGCAAAGGGAATCGGAAATTCCACCACTCTGTCGGAGGACGCCGCCACCTATGAGGAGGCGTGTCCCGTGTTCAGGGAGCTTGCGGACAGCGTGGGAAGACGGCTGAAGAAGGCTGGGCAGAAGGCGGGGATGGTGAGCATGGAGATCAAGTACTATGATTTCCGCTCGGTGTCACATCAGACACAACTGGAGAGACCGTCCAGCGATCCGGACATCCTGTACCAGACGGCATGCAGCCTTTTCCGGGAAATATGGAGCGGCGAGCCTGTACGCCTTCTGGGAATCCGTACCTCAAAGCTTGTGGATGAGACAGAGCCGGAACAGCTTACGATCTTTGACATTGAACTGCCGAAAGAGCCCGACGAGAAGCACAGGAAGCTGAAGAAAGCTCTGGATGAACTCAACAGCCGCTACGGAGAAGGGGCGGTCGTCAAGGCGAGCCTTATGAAGAAAGGCGGAAAAGACCTGGGCAGAAGGGGAAGAGCCGGAAGAAACAGGGCGGAAGACCCGGGAATGGAAGAGAGAGGTGGGCGCAGATGAGGAGAAAGAGAAATCAGAGCACTGCGGCAGCGCAGAAGATCATGAAGGAGAGAAATTATAATCTGGAGCTGATCAGGATGGCAGCCTTCCTCATGGTCATTGCAATCCATGTGACAAACTATTTCTGTCGTGCCTACGGAGAAGTGACGACCGGGGAGTATCTGTTTGCCCTTGTCATTGACACGCTCTCCAGAGTGAGCGTTCCCTGCTTTTTCATGATCACGGGCGCGCTCCTTCTGGGAAGGGATGAACCCCTGCGCAAACACATAAAAAGGCTTCTGCACTTTTTTCTGGCGCTTGTCGTGTGGAGTGTCGTCTACTATCTTTGGAATGTGTATTATATGGGGACAGGGTATGATCTCAGGCAGATCCTGTATGTGCCCACCGAGGCGCATCTCTGGTACCTCTACGCCATGATACCGATCTATTTCGTGCTGCCTTTTTTCCAGATCATGTGCCGCAATATGGATCTGACGATGGAGAAGGCATTTCTCATTGTGATCACGGCAGCGGTCATTTTCAACTACATTGTGGCTCTTCAGGACGGAGAGGCGTATTACGACATCCCGATCATCGGAGACCGTGTTTATTCTTACTTTGTGTTCATCGGATATTATCTCTATAAGTACAGAAAGCATATCCGGATCAGCCAGCGGGTCACCGCAGCGGTATTTGCCGTATGCATGGCAGCCACTTTCGGCATCACATGGGGCGTCACGGCGCTCACGGGCGAACATTATGAGAGAGCGCTTGAATATGGAAGCCCCTTCCTTGTCCTGGCGGGAGCCGCCTTTTTCCTGTTTGTCATAAGGCTGAAAAAGTCAGAATTCAATCCCTCGGAAAAGGCGAAGAAGATCATTGATCTCTTCTGCGGATGCTCTTTTGGGATTTATCTGATCCACATCCTTTTCCTGGACAACTACAAGAAATACATGGAACCCACTGACCTGACCGCATGGATCGCCGTGCCCGCCCTGATCATCAGCATCGCCGCTGTATCGTTCGCATGCGTGTGGGTCCTGCGGAGGACCTCCATAGGGAGAAAGATTGCGTGACGAAATGAGGCTTTTGCGGATAAATCTCTTCCGCTGTCAAAAACGTAAATTTTATATGGATAATCAGACCGCGGCAGACTGCCCGCTGCATCGCAGTGCACGCTTCACTCTACCTCATCCCCTGGAATGTCTGTAACAGAAGGGAAATACTCGTCCAGAGGGACTCGCATTTCCTTCTTAACAGACAGAACCAGGTGTATTCGGAACGTTCCGCTTATCGCATCTGCTCACGCAGCGGGCAGTCTGCCGCGTCGGCTTTCTCAGTATGAAATTTACGCTTTTAACGGAGGAAAGACTTATTCGAAAAGAACATTTCTAAAGAAGTGCATCATTGCAGAAATTTGTCAAAATGACGCATCCCGGCGGATTTGAAAGATGTCCGTCAGGATGCGTCTTCTTTTTTGCGAAACGGACTTTCTGTTATAGATAAAGTAATCCCGCAGGTAATGTCATGTGAGCAAAACATAAAGTGAGAGCGTTCCGAAAAGCATTCGTTCTGGATGTTAGGCGGAAGCAAATGGAGTTCCATTGAACGAACATTTGCCTCCGGCGTTACATCCATTCGAATCTTTGAGGTAGAGCGGAACGGTTTTGCGATATGACATTACCTGCGGGATGGAGCTTTATCTGTAAAAGAAAGCCTCATTTCGTCTTCTTAATTCCAGAAGTCGGTCTTGTCTCTGAGATCGATGTCCGCTGCCTTGAACACGGGATTTTTCCCGGCTTTTTTCTGCTTGACGTAGTCTTTCATGCAGCGGATGGCGGGACCGCCGAGGATGATGATCACGGGCAGGTTGATGATCGCCATGAATCCCATCAGTACGTCCGCGGTGCTCCACACAAGGCCGAATTCCATGACGGAGCCGGCGAGGACGATCACTGCGGCGATGATGCGGAAGGTGTTCAGGAGAGCTCTGCCCGGAGTTTTTCCGCAGAGGTACTTCAGTCCCATCTCCGCATAGTAGAAGTTGCCGATCAGTGTAGTGAAGGCGAACAGGCAGAGCGCGATGGAGATGAAGATCGTACCGAATCCACCCAGAGACTCAGAGGCTGCCGCCTGGACCCAGGGCATTCCCTTGAGCTCGTCGCTGGGCGCCACGCCTGAGCAGAGGAGCATGAAAGCCGTCGCGGAGCAGATCAGGATGGTGTCGATGAATACTGAAAGCATCTGCACAAGTCCCTGCTTCACCGGGTGGGAGACGGAGGCGCTTGCCGCCGCATTTGGAGCCGATCCCACGCCGGCCTCGTTGGAGAACAGTCCCCTCTTGATACCGTTCATGACGCAGGAGCCGGCGAACCCGCCGAAGATCGCACGGAAGTCAAAGGCGTTTGTAAAGATATCCCGTAACATCTGCGGGATCAGTTCATAGTGTGTCGCTACGATGAACAGCGCCACTGCGAGATAGAAGATCCCCATTGCAGGAACCAGTATTTCCGTGATCCGCGAGATCTGTCTGCTCCCGCCGAAGATACACAGGGCGAAGACAAGGGCGAGGATGATGCCCACGATGAGCGGTGTGGAGGATTCGTCAAAGAATCCGTATGCCCGGAAGGAGTCTGCAATATTGAAGGACGCCACAAGGTTGAAACCGCCCATATAGGTCAGGATCAGAAAGACAGCGAACAGAACGCCGATCCAGTGCTGTTTCAGCGCTGCCTGGATATAGTAGGCGGGACCGCCGTAGGAGCTCCCGTCCTCCGCTTTCCTCTTATAGATCTGTGCCAGCGTACTCTCGATAAATGCGGATGCGCTTCCGAGAATGGCGGTGAGCCACATCCAGAACACGGCCCCGGCGCCACCGAGACAGATGGCAGTGGAGATGCCCGCAATATTGCCTGTCCCCACTCTGGAAGCAGTGGATACCATCAGCGCCTGGAAGGAAGACAGCCCGTTCCCCTCTGTGTTGGGCTGCGCCACGACGCGGATGGACTCGGCAAACAGACGGAACTGGACGAATCTTGTCCGTACCGAGAAGTAGATGCCGGTCCCGAGCAGCAGGACGATCAGAATACGGCTGTAGAGCAGATCGCTCAGTGCGTTGATAAAATCTGTGAACATGTTGAGTTCCTCTCTTTCCTAATCTTTTTTTATCAGGTTAAAGTCAGAGTCAGCTTTCTTATGATATATTATCGTATACCGTTTGTCCAGAAAAATCCGTGCATCTGAGGGCGGATTGTGGTATTCTATATCACAGATAGTTACTGTTCGCACCGCACGCATGGATAGGAAACTGCAGCGCCATGCCTGCATGTAGGAGGCGGCTAAGCGTGAACAGTAACCACAGATGGAAAACAGGAGGACTTTAACCGTGAGATTAAATAAATTGTTGGAACGACTGGAGTATGAAGTAGTTCAGGGCAGCGATTCGGCTGAAGTGACAACGCTGGTAAATGATTCCCGCAGAGTAGAGCCCGGCTCGGTCTTTGTGTGCATCAGCGGTGCGGTCTCTGACGGACATAAGTTTGCAGCGGATGTGGCGGAGAAAGGCGCGGCGGCGCTCGTTGTGGAGAAGGATGTGGAGGTACCGGAGAATGTGACGGTCATCCGGGTGCCTGACACCAGATATGCACTCGCGCTCATGTCGGCGGCGTATTTCGGGTACCCGGCGGAGAAGCTGAAGATCATCGGGATCACAGGGACGAAGGGAAAGACGACGACCACCTATATGATCCGGTCTATTCTGGAGAGTGTGGGACACAAGGTGGGCCTGATCGGGACCATAGAGGCAATCATCGGCGAACGGAGGATTCCCGCCGCCAATACCACGCCGGAGTCCTATACGATCCACCAGTATTTTGCAGAGATGGTGAAGGAAGGATGCGACAGTGTGGTCATGGAAGTGTCTTCCCAGGGACTGATGCTTAACCGTACTGCGGGAATCCCGTTTGAGATCGGGATCTTCACCAATCTGGGACACGATCATATCGGCCCCAACGAGCACAAGGATTTTGACGATTATAAGCGCTGCAAGGGACTTCTGTTCAAGCAGTGCAGGCTGGGGATCGCGAACGTGGACGACAAATATTTCAGAGACGTTTTCCAGGGGGCAACCTGCAGGATCGAAACCTTTGGATTTTCAGACGAAGCGGACCTGCGCGCGGAGAATGTACAGCTTGTATCCAGGCCGGGATACCTGGGAGTGGCATACCATGTGGCAGGGCTGATGGACTTTGACGTGGAGATCGATATCCCCGGCAAGTTCAGCGTCTACAACTCACTGACCGCCATCTCTGTGTGCCGGCATTTCCAGGTGCCGGTGGAGAAGATCAAGGATGCGCTGAAGAAGGCGAAGGTGAAAGGGCGTATCGAGATGGTCAAAGTCTCCGATGACTTTACGCTGATGATCGATTATGCGCACAATGCCATGAGTCTGGAGAGCCTGCTGACCACGCTGAAGGAATATCATCCGAAGCGTCTTGTCTGTCTCTTCGGCTGCGGGGGAAACCGCTCGAAAGACAGGAGGTACGAGATGGGCGAGGTGTCAGGACGCCTGGCGGACCTGACGATCATCACATCTGATAATCCGAGATTCGAAGAGCCCCAGGCGATCATTGACGATATCAAGATCGGAATCGGAAAGACAGACGGAAAATATGTGGAGATCTGTGACCGGAAGGAAGCGATCAAGTATGCCATCGCGCATGGACAGCCAGGGGATGTGATCGTGCTCGCGGGAAAAGGACACGAGGATTACCAGGAGATCCGGGGAGTCAAGTATCCCATGGATGAGCGGGTCCTGATCGCGGAAGTCCTGGAAGAGCTGAAGGAAGAGAAGAAAGAGGAAAATCAGCAGCAGGGAACGGTGTGATCGTGTGTTTGCAGACATTATCGTAGATATACAACATGAAAAACTGGACAAGATCTTTCAGTACAGGATACCAGAGCGCCTGGAGGCGGAGCTCAGGCCGGGGATGGAAGTGATCGTCCCTTTCGGAAAGGCAGACCGGAGGACAAAGGGTTATGTGACAGCGCTCTCGGAGGCCTGTGACTATGACCTGTCAAAGGTAAAGGAGATTGAGGATATTTCCAGGGAGGGCGTGGCCATTGAGGCAAAGCTTATCGCCCTTGCGGCTTGGATGAAGGAGCATTACGGCGGTACCATGATCCAGGCGCTCAAGACCGTGCTGCCCATCCGGCAGAAGGAGAACGCGCGTGTGAAACGGCGTGTAAGGCTGCTCCTTTCGGAGGAGGAGGGGAAAGAAAAGCTTGCGTTCTATCTGGAGAAGAACCAGAAGGCGAGAGCGAGGCTGCTTGCGGCTCTGCTGGACGATCCTGTGCTGGAATATGAGCTTGTGACAAAGAAACTGAATATCACTCTGAATGTGATCCGCGCCCTGGAAGAACAGGGCGTGAGTGTGCTTGAGGAGAAACAGGTCTACCGCAACCCCGTGAAAGAGACAGAACAGAAACGGCAGGAGATCATTTTCACAGAAGAACAGCAGAATGTGATCGGCTGTTTCAGGCAAGACTACAGGGAGGGGAAGAGATACACCTATCTTCTCTACGGCGTGACCGGGAGCGGCAAGACGGAAGTGTATATGGAGATGATCCGCACGGTGGTTGAGATGGGGAAGCAGGCGATCGTGCTCATTCCGGAGATCGCGCTGACTTACCAGACGGTCATGCGTTTCTACCGCTGTTTCGGAGACCGGGTATCGATCATGAATTCCAGGCTCTCCGCAGGTGAGCGGTATGATCAGATGATGCGCGCCAAGGCGGGAGAGGTGGACGTGATGATCGGTCCCCGCTCTGCCCTTTTTACTCCCTTCCCGGATCTCGGGCTTATCGTCATCGATGAGGAGCACGAGCCAACCTACAAGAGCGAGCAGGTACCAAGATACCATGCAAGGGAGACCGCGGTGAAGCGGGCGCAGATGGAGGGCGCCGGAGTGGTCCTGGGAAGTGCAACCCCGTCTCTGGAAGCCATGTACAGGGCGAAGCGCGGGGAATATGTGCTTCTGGAGATGCGGAACCGTTCCCGGATGCAGCAGATGGCGCAGGCGGAGATCGTAGATCTGCGGCAGGAACTGCGGGAGGGAAACCGGTCCATCTTAAGCCGGAGGCTGCAGGAGCTGATGGCGGACCGACTGGAGCGGAAAGAACAGATCATGCTCTTCCTGAACCGGCGGGGATACTCGGGATTCATCTCCTGCAGAGAGTGCGGCCATGTGGTGAAATGTCCGCACTGCAGCGTGTCTCTCTCCGTGCACCGGGACGGGCGCATGGTGTGCCACTACTGCGGCTATACACAGCCGAAAGTGACAGTATGCCCGGAGTGCGGTTCCCGCCATATCGGGGAATTCCGGGCCGGGACCCAGCAGATCGAAGAGATCGTAAAGGAAATGTTCCCGGAGGCGCGGGTGCTCCGCATGGATATGGACACGACCCGGCAGAAGGATTCTTACGAGAAGATCCTGTCCGCCTTTTCAAATGAGGAGGCGGATATTCTGGTCGGCACCCAGATGATCGTGAAGGGACATGATTTCCCGAATGTGACGCTGGTCGGTGTGCTGGCGGCGGATATGTCCCTCTATACGGACGATTATCGTTCCGGGGAGCGGACGTTCCAGCTTCTGACCCAGGCGGCGGGAAGAGCCGGACGGGGAGAACGGCCGGGGCAGGTGGTGATCCAGACATACAGTCCGGAGCATTATGCTGTCGTCACGGCGGCGGCTCAGGATTATGAGGCGTTCTACGAGGAAGAGATCCGCTACCGGGATCTGATGGGATATCCCCCGGTGGAGAACCTGATGGCGGTTCTCGTCTCCTGCGGGGATGAAGCGCTTCTGGAGAAGGGCTGCCATTATCTAAAGGAGTACGCGCTCCGGGTGGCCAGGCAGACGGAAGCTGCGGTTATCGGACCTGCAAGTCCGGGAGTGGATAAGATAAAAGATATATACAGACGTGTGCTCTACATAAAAGCACCGGAATATGATACACTGACAGGGATAAAGGACAGACTGGAGCAGTATATTGATCTGAATTCCGGATTTGACAAGATGAGGATCCAGTTTGATTTTAATCCGATGGGAATTTCATAGACAGAGAAAGGTGAGAAGGAGAAAGTTATGGCAATCAGACAGATAAGAGAAATCGGAGACGAGATACTGACAAAACAGTGCAAAGAAGTTAAGAAGATGAGTCTTCGGACAAAGATCCTGATCGGGGATATGCTTGAGACCATGTATGACAGATGCGGTGTCGGACTGGCGGCGCCCCAGGTGGGGATACTCAAGCAGATCGTGGTCATCGATGTGGGAGAAGGCCCCATCGTTCTGATCAACCCGGAGATCATCGAGACGTCCGGTGAGCAGACCGGAGAAGAGGGCTGCCTGAGTGTCCCGGGAAAATGGGGCATTGTCACAAGACCGAGCCATGTGAAGGTTCGGGCGCTCAACCAGGAGATGGAGCCGGTCGAGCTGGAGGGAGAAGGACTCCTAGCCAGGGCATTCTGCCATGAGATCGACCATCTGTCCGGCAGACTCTACGTGGACATGGCAGAGGACGGTCTCCACGATGTGACGTATGAGGAAGAGGAAGAAGGAACGGAGGAATAATTGATGAGGATTATCTTTATGGGAACTCCGGATTTCTCCGTAGGGACTCTGGAGGCTCTTGTGGAGGCGGGACATGATGTGTGTCTCGCAGTAACTCAGCCGGACAAACCGAAGGGACGGGGAAAGGAAATGCAGCCGACCCCTGTGAAGGCGGCGGCGCAGCGCCATGGGATCCCGGTCTACCAGCCGAAACGGATCCGTGATCCGGAGTGTGTGGAGGAGCTGAAGAAGTACAACGCAGATGTGATGGTAGTCATTGCTTTCGGGCAGATCCTGCCGAAGACGATCCTGGAGCTTACACCCTACGGATGCATCAATGTCCATGCATCCCTGCTCCCGAAATACCGGGGAGCGGCGCCGATCCAGTGGGCGATCATCGAAGGCGAGAAGGTGACAGGTGTCACGACTATGCAGATGGACGAAGGTTTGGATACCGGCGATATGATCATGAAGACAGAAGTACCGGTAGATGAGGATGAGACCGGAGAGACGCTCCACGACAAGCTGGCGGCGGCGGGCGCAGCGCTCTGCGTCAGGACGCTTGAGGCAGTTGAGAATGGGACTGCGGTTTTCGAGAAACAGGGAGAGAGCCCGACCGCGTATGCGAAGATGCTGGACAAGAAGATGGGAGATATCGACTGGAGTCAGCCGGCGGTCCGCATCGAGCGCCTTGTGCGTGGACTGAATTCCTGGCCCAGCGCCTACACCCACTGGAACGGAAAAGTGGTGAAGATCTGGCGGGCTAAGGCAGAAGGAGAAGGCGCGGGTGAGAAAGAGCCGGGGACTGTGATCTCTGTCGGGAAAAATGATTTCACAGTACAGACCGGAAGCGGGATCCTGCGGGTATATGAGCTGCAGATCCCGGGAAAGAAAAGGATGGAGACAGGTGCATTCCTGAGGGGGTATGCGCTGGAAGAAGGAACTGTTTTTACGCGGGAAGAACGCGCGCAGTGACAGGAACTTCAGCGCAGGATTTGAAGATCTCAGGAGGAGGATGCTATGTTTTACTATTACTATGACTGGACGTATTTACTTGTTCTGATCGGCGTGGTCATCTGTATGGCCGCATCCGGCCGGGTGAACAGCGTGTTTTCGCGTTATTCGCGGGTCAGGAGCCACTCGGGCATGACCGGGAAGGAGGCGGCGGAGAGGATCCTGCGGCGGAACGGGATTTACGATGTGCAGGTGATCCATATCCCGGGAAACCTGACGGACCATTACAATCCGGGAAAGAAGACGCTGGGGCTTTCCGACACCGTATATAACTCGTCCTCTGTCGCGGCGATCGGCGTTGCCGCGCATGAGTGCGGGCACGCGGTACAGCATGCGGCTGGATATGCGCCGCTCTCGATCAGAGGAGCCCTTGTCCCTGTGGCGAATTTCGGCTCGGCGCTGTCCTGGCCGCTGATCCTGATCGGCCTGCTCATGAACAGCCAGATGTCGGGCCTGCTCATCAATCTGGGGATCCTGCTCTTTTCGGCGGCGGTGCTTTTTCAGATCGTAACGCTTCCGGTGGAGTTCAACGCCTCGAGCCGGGCGGTCAGAGTGCTCGAATCATCGGGAATGCTATATCCGGAGGAAGTGGGGGATGTAAAGAAGGTCCTCAGGGCGGCTGCACTCACCTATGTGGCAGGCGCGGCATCTATGATCCTGCAGTTCCTGCGTCTGATCATCATAGGAGGAAGAAGAAGGAATGACTAAACCGGTGAATGAACGGGAGATCGTGCTTGCGGTCCTCATGGAAGTGACGGAGAACGGTGCATACAGCCATGTGGTGCTCAGAGAAGTGCTGGAGAAATATCAGTATCTCGAGAAGCGGGAGAGAGCCTTTATCACCCGGGTGACAGAGGGCACGCTGGAGCACATGATCGAGATCGACTACATCCTTGATCAGTTTTCCAAAGTAAAAGTAAAGAAGATGAAGCCGGTCATCCGCAATATCTTAAGAAGTGCGGTGTATCAGCTGAAATATATGGACTCTGTCCCTGACCGTGCGGTGTGCAGCGAGGCTGTGAACCTGGCGGTGAGAAAGGGGTTCTCCGGACTGAAGGGGTATGTCAACGGCGTGCTCAGGAGCACGGCAAGAGGCCTGGAACAGGTGGAATACCCGTCCAGAGGCCTGAAGGCGCTTTCAATCCGGTATTCCTGCCCGGAGTGGATCCTGGAGCTCTGGAAGAAGAGCTACAGCAGGGAAGTGATCGAGACGATGCTGCAAGATTTTCAGAAGGAAAAGCCGCTGACGATCCGCTGCCGTCTGGACCGCATTTCCCCGGAGGAGCTGAAGAAACGTCTGGAGGAAGAAGGCGTCCGGGTGACGCCTCATCCATACCTGCCTTATGCCTTTGAGAT
>JFBN01305178.1_pt1 | contig 12178 bp, 11 predicted proteins | sample 768741 | NCBI WGS metagenome assembly JFBN01 (sample SAMN01983846, study PRJNA193217) | chicken gut metagenome | biome: terrestrial biome; isolation source: ceca of Broiler chicken | host: Gallus gallus | place: United Kingdom: England | collected 2010-09-07
GCCGAGGTTCTTCTCGGCGGCCGCGCCTTTTTATGCATACGGTCGGCATGGTTTGGGGCCTCCCGGAAATGGGCCGCACAAAAAGACAGGCCAGTCGAGAAGTACGACTGGCCTGCGTCTTTTCTGGTGCCCCCGGGCCGATTCGAACGGCCGACACCCGCTTTAGGAGAGCGGTGCTCTATCCCCTGAGCTACGAAGGCGTGCAAGCTATTCTATCACCGGTTTGACCCGGCGACAAAAGCTACTTCTTGCGGCGCTCCTCCTTCTGGCGGCGCTTCTCGAGCTGCGCGGCACGGTCCTGCTCGAAGAGCTCAAGCATGCGCTTGTCGGACATGGAGTGGACCATGACCTCGGCCTTCTTGCGGTAGGGACGACGACGCACGAGGTCGTAGATGAACGAGCCGATGATGAGGATGTAGGCGCCGCCGAGCGTGACGACCGTGGCGATGCCCTGCCAGGTGCCGAGGTCGGGCTGCTGGCCGTAGAAGTAGGTGAGGGCCAGGGAGACGACGGCGAGCGCCATGCCGACGCCGATCACGATCCAGAAGTTGCGCTCGGAGCGGCGGTACTCGGGCATGCTGTGCAGCACGAGGTCGTAGGCGCGGTTGCGCGCGTCCTGGGCCTCGCGCTCGCGACGCTTGCGCTCGCGCTTCTCGTCCTTGGTCTCGCTGACCCAGGGATCGGCCGACTTGGGCTTGGAGGCCATGCGCACGGAGGACGCCGCCTCGCGCGCGGGCTTGGCCTTGGCGGCGGAGGGGCGCGAGAAGCCCTTCTTCTCCTCGTCGGTCACGGCGGCCGCCTCCTTCTTGGGCCGGCCGATGACGTTGCCCTCGGCCTCGCGGCGAGCGCCCTCGATGGTGTCTTTCAGAGACATTGCTCTCCCTTACGCCCTCACGGGCTTGAACTCGGTTCCGGTGATGATCTGGAATGCCTCGGCGTAGCGGGCGGAGGTGCCCTCGACGACCTCGGCGGGGATGCGCGGCGGCTCGCCGGTCATGTCCCAGTTGGCACGCAGCCAGTCGCGCACGTACTGCTTGTCGTAGCTCGGCTGGACGTGGCCCTCGGCGTAGCCCTCCGCCGGCCAGAAGCGGCTGGAGTCGGGCGTGAGGCACTCGTCGATGAGCGTGAGCTTGCCGTCGATGAAGCCAAACTCGAACTTGGTGTCGGCGATGATGATGCCGCGGGTCGCCGCGTAGTCAGCGGCGGCCTGGTAGATGGAGAGGGAGGCGTCACGCAGCTGCTCAGCCACGTCGGTGCCCACGATCTCGCAGCAGCGCTCGAAGGAGATGTTCTCGTCGTGGTCGCCCTGCTCGGCCTTGGTGGACGGGGTGAAGATGGGCTCGGGGAGCTTGGACGCCTCGGTGAGACCCGCGGGGAGCTTGATGCCGCAGACGGTTCCGTCCTCGTCGTAGGTCTTCTTGCCGGAGCCGGTGAGGTAGCCGCGCACGATGCACTCGATGGGCACGGTCTGGGCCTTCTTGACCAGCATGGAGCGGCCGGCGAGGTAGTCCGCGTAGGGCTTGAACTCCTCGGGTAGGTCCGCCACGTCGCAGGAGATCATGTGGTTGGGGATGAGGTCCGCAAAGCGCTCGAACCAGAACGCCGAGATGCGCGTGAGGATCTCGCCCTTGTGGGGGATCTCGTCGGGCAGGATGAAGTCATAGGCGCTGATGCGGTCGGACGCCACCATGAGCAGGCTGTCGCCGCAGTCGTAGATGTCGCGCACCTTGCCACGCGAGTCCGGACGAAGTTCCATCTCAGCCATGCTGCCATCCTTTCGATGTCGTATCCACAAACTCCCAGTATACGTCACTGGGGCCAGGCGTGTGGGGGATGGACGGGCGCAGCGTGGCGCGGCCGGCGCACCCTGCCGGGGTGCTACTCGTCGCGCGGCTTGCGCGGGCGCCGCAGCGGGATGCGCAGCGTGAAGGTGGTGCCCTTGCCGAGCTCGGACTCCACGAGGATCGTCCCGTTGTGGCGGTCCACGATCTCCTTGGTGATGGCCAGGCCCACGCCCAGGCCGCCCGAGACGCGCTCGCGGCTCACGTCGGAGCGCCAGAAGCGCGAGAAGGTCTGGGGGATGTCCTCCTTGGCGATGCCGATGCCCGTGTCCTGCACGGAGACGAGCACGTCGGAGCGGTCCTGGCGCAGCGAGACCTTGACCCAGCCGTCTGCGTTCGTGTAGCGCATCGCGTTGCTCATGAGGTTGACCACGGCCTCGCGGATGAGGTCGGGGTCGACGTCGGCGTAGAGCTCGCCGTGCGTCTCGTCCACGAAGCGCAGGTGCAGCCCGCGCTCGTGGAAGAGCTGGTGCTGGGCGGAGACGAGGCTGCGCACGAGATAGACCATGTCGGTCCGCTCGGCCTTGACCTCGGTGGTGCCGTTCTCGAGACGCGAGAGCCTCAGCATCGCGTCGATCAGGCGCGAGAGCCTGCGCACCTCGCCGGCGATGGTCTCGAAGTGCTCGTCGTCGGCCGGCAGCACGCCGTCCTGCATGGCCTCGATCGTTGCCTGGAGCGCCATGAGCGGCGTGCGCAGCTCGTGGGCGACGTCGCCGGTGAGCCGGTGCTCGAGCTTGAGGTCGCGCTCGATCGTGCTCGCCATGTCGTCGAACGTCTCGCCGAGCTGGCCGATCTCGTCGGAGCCCGTCACGCCGGAGCGCGCCGTGAGGTCGCCGTTCCTGATCTGCTTGGCCGTGGAGGTGATGCGCTGGATGGGCCGCGCGATGGAGCGCGAGACGAAGTAGCCGATCACGCAGGCGAGAACCGCGGCGATGGCGGCCGCCGTGGCGATGGCCCCGTAGGAGTTGGAGCGGAAGGCGGAGTCGGTCTTGGTGAGCAGCGCGTCAGACCCGAAGGCCCACAGGCGCACCGTGCCCACGACCTCGCCGTCGGGCGCCGTGATGGAGGCGCTCACCACGGCCTCGTGCGAGGTGGGGACCTGCGAGGGAACGGGCTTCTCGCCGCGGGCGGAGCCGGTCGAGTCGGCCGAGGCCCAGGTGTCGTCGTACAGGACGGTGCCGTCGGCGGCCGTCACCTGGACCACGATGTCCGGGGAGACCGACGAGGCGGACTCCGCCACCGCCGCCACGTCCTCGTCGAGCTCGCCCTCGCGCGCGTAGGCCTCGGAGATTGAGGCGGCCGTGGAGTCGGCGATGGCCTGCATGTTGGAGCGGGTGTAGGCCATGAACTGGCCCTCCCACACCACGCCGAGCACCGCGACGAGCACGAGCGCCGTCATGACCGCGGTGAGCGCGAAGGCGAAGCTCAGGCTCGTCGCGTACGGGCGCCCGCCCTTGGGGCGCGGCTTTATGGTGTTCCACGAGCTGCGCGAGGACGAGGCACGCTCGGGCGCCTCGTCGGGATGGGCGTCGTGCCCCGTCACAAAGCGAGCCGACACGGGGGCCTACTTGGCCGAGGCGTCCGCGGCCTTCTCGGGGGCCTCGAAGCGGTAGCCGACGCCGTGGACGGTGTAGAGCCAGCGCGGGTTGCGCGGGTCGTCGCCGAGCTTGGCGCGCAGGTTCTTGACGTGGGAGTCGATGGTGCGCTCGTAGCCCTCGAAGTCGTACCCGAGGACCTTCTCGACGAGCTCCATGCGCGTGTAGACGCGACCCGGGTAGCGGGCGAGCGTGGTGAGCAGCTTGAACTCGGAGGCCGTGAGGTCGACCTCCTTGCCCTCCACGAGCACCTTGTGACCGGAGATGTCGATCACGAGGTCGCCGAAGTCGAGGACCTCGAGAGCCGGCTCGGCCTCGGTGTGGGCGCGGCGCAGCAGGGCGCGCACGCGGGCGACGAGCTCGCGCGGGCTGAAGGGCTTGATGAGGTAGTCGTCGGCGCCGAGCTCGAGGCCGATGATGCGGTCCTCGACCTCGCCCTTGGCCGTGAGCATGATGATGGGCACGTTCGAGGTCTCGCGGATGGCGCGGCACACGCGCTCGCCCGAGAGCTTGGGGAGCATGAGGTCAAGGATGACGAGGTCGAAGGTGTGCTTCTCGAACTCCTCGACGGCGCTCTGGCCGTCACCGACCCCGCGCACGATGTAGTTCTCGCGCTCGAGATAGGCGGCGACGGCGTCGCGGATGGCCTTCTCGTCCTCGACCAGCAGGATCTTCTTCTCGTCTGAAGCCATCTGGGGGCCTCCCTGTGTCTGCTCGCGTTGCCACGGACGTGGCCCGTAGTGACACTAGTGTACCCCACCGGCCGGCGGGCGATTCGCAGGTTACAGGCGGAAGGTACGTACCGACACGGAAGCGGGGTAACCGGTGTCCGCGTCCTTGACCGTCGAGAAGGTCACGAAGAGGTCGCACTCCCCCGCGCGCGCCGGGAACTCGCCGTAGTCGAGCGAGCGGTCCACCGAGGATATGCCCGAGTAGGTCCGGTTTGCCACGTCGACCACGTAGTAGGCGGACGCGGCGTTGAGGACCTTCACGATGACGACGTCGCCCTTGCCGCAGCCCCCCTCGGAGGGCTCGGCGGAGATGCGGAAGAAGCCGCCGTCCGCGGTGCCGATGTAGGTCCCCATCTGCCCGAGGAGGCCGCCCGAGCTGTAGCTGGCCTCGACGGACACGAGGAAGCGCTCGCCCACGCGCGAGGCGCGGAAGGGCCGCACGCTCTGGGGCATCACGAGCTGGTCGACCCTGGTGGCGAGGTCATCGTCGAGCGAGTAGGCCGTCACGCCGTAGTAGACGCCCTGGTCGGCGCGGACGCGGGGGGTGAGCGTCACCACGTCTCCCGAGACGGTCGGCGCCGTGGCGAAGCGGCCCGGCGACTCCACGACGGCCTTGGCCTCGGAGTCCCCGGAGCGCCACAGGTAGCAGTGCGAGCTCTCCGCGGTTCTCGACCCGCCGACCGCAGGCTGCACCTGCCAGATCACCAGGTCGCCCGTGACCGCGAACGGCGCCGGATCAAAGTCGGAGTCCCCCTCCCAGAGCGTCTTGGTGTCGCCGGTGAGCTCGCCGCCCGAGAAGGACGACGCGTAGAGCGTCCAGGCGCGCGTGACGAGGTCGAGCTCGACCCAGGCGTAGACGGAGTCCGAGCAGCGGACGTCGTAGATGACCGTGGTGGTCGACTGCCCCATCGGCGCCGACACCACCTCGACGAGCTGCCCGGACGAGACCGAAAGCGCGGAGCCCTTCACCATGGGCGTGGCCGACGAGCCCGCCGTGGTGACCGGGATCCAGGCGCCCTCGGCGGGGTGGAGCACGTTGCCGAGCGCGATGGTCCAGGCGTTCTCCTCCACGAGCGTGGAGTCGACCTGCTCGAACGAGTCGAGCACGTTCTCGGCGGAGTCCTCGTCCACGACGACCGGGTCCGAGGTCTGCTCGTCAGAGGTGTGCGTGCAGCCGGAGAGGACCCCCACCGCGGCGGCGACGGCGGTGCCGGCGGCCGCGGTCTTGAAGAACGAGCGCCTGGTCAGCCTGGGGAAGCGCATGGGCTAGGCCTGGGCGATCGCGGCCTGGGCCTCCGTGAGCGCGCGCGAGAGCTGGTCGGCGCACGAGGTCTTGCGCGGGCCACAGGTGTTGCCCTCGAGGATGCTGGCGATCTCGGCGGCGGGCTTGCCTGCCACGAGGCGCCCGATGGCCTTGAGGTTGCCGTTGCAGCCGCCCTCGAAGGAGACGGCCTCGATGGTCTTGCCGTCGTCGGACAGGTCGATGTGGATGGCGCGCGAGCAGACCCCGCGCGGGGTGTAGTCAAAGTGCTGCATGGTGGTTCTTCTCCCCTCGTTGCTTGCTCACAGCAGTATACCCGCCCAGCCGCGCGCAAGACGGCCCCGCGGGCGAGAAGTGCCCGCGGGGCCGAGACGCGTCACGTGACGCGGCGCCTAGAACTCGAGCTGCTCCAGGCGATCGAAGACCACGCCGGCACGCGTGAGGAAGGCACGCGGGTCGAAGATGGCGTCGAGCTCCTCCGCGGGCACGGTGCAGCGCGGGTCCGCCTCGAGCTTCTCACGGAAGGTGCTGCCGGCCTCGCACTGCTGGACCTCGCGCCACGTGGCCATGGCGTTCTCCTGCACGATGGCGTAGGCCTCCTCGCGCGTGATGCCGGTCTCCACGAGGGCGAGCAGCACCTTGGAGGAGTAGATGAGGCCGCGGGTCTTGTTGAGGTTGGCCATCATCTGGGCCGGGTAGAGGATGAGGCCGTCCACGATGCGGATGAGGCACTGGAGCATGTGGTCGAGCGCGATGAAGCTGTCCGCCTGCGCCACGCGCTCGGCGGAGCTGTGCGAGATGTCGCGCTCGTGCCAGAGGGCCACGTTGTCAAAGGCGACCTGCGCGTTGGCCTTGACCACGCGGGAGAGGCCGCAGACCTTCTCGAGCGTGATGGGGTTGCGCTTGTGCGGCATGGCGGAGCTGCCCTTCTGGCCCTTCTTGAACGGCTCCTCGGCCTCCAGGGTGTCGGTCTTCTGGAGGTTGCGGATCTCCGTGGCGATGCGCTCGCAGGTGGCGGCGGTGGTGGCCAGGACGCCGGCGAGGTAGGCGTGGTGGTCGCGGCTGATGACCTGCGTGGACAGCGGGTCGTGGACCAGGCCCAGGTGCTCGCAGACGTACTCCTCCACGAACGGGTCGATGGAGCTGTAGGTGCCCACAGCGCCGGAGATGGCGCCAAAGGCCACGTTCTTGCGCGCGTCCACGAGGCGGTCGAGGTCGCGCTTGAGCTCCCAGGCCCAGCTGCCGAACTTCATGCCAAAGGTCATGGGCTCCGCGTGGATGCCGTGCGTGCGGCCCACGCAGAGGGTGTCGCGCTCCTCGAAGGCGCGGCGCTTGCAGATCTCGCCAAGCCTGCGCACGTCCTCGATCAGGATGTCGGTGGCCTGGACGAGCTGGTAGCACAGGGCGGTGTCGCCCAGGTCGGACGAGGTCATGCCAAAGTGCACCCAGCGGGAGGGCTTGGGCTCGCCCTCGGGCACGTCGCGGTCGATGTACTCGCCCATGTTGGTGAGGAAGGCGATGACGTCGTGGTTGGTCACGGCCTCGATGGCGTCGACCTCGTCCTTGTTGAAGTCCGCGTGCTCGCGGATCCAGGCGGCCTCCTCGCGCGTGATGCCGATCTTGCCCATCTCGGCGTGCGCCTCGCAGGCCAGGACCTCGATCTCCTGCCAGATGCGATACTTGTTCTCCAGCGAGAAGATGTGGCCCATCTCGGGGCGGGTGTAGCGATCAATCATGTGGGGCTCCTTCGGCGTCGCGCTGCATACCAGCCTGATTTTACCGCAGGGGCGAGAAGAACCTCTACGCCACGCGGCCCTCGTCCGCGGCCAGCGCCGCGCGGGCCTCCCCGAGCTGAACCACCACGGCGTCGTGGCCGGTTCCGCCGTAGGTCACGCGGGCGTTGGCGATGCCGGCTGGGTCGAGGTCGCGGGCGACGTCCTCCTCGAACAGCGGGCTCGCGGCGGCAAACTCCTCGGCCGTGAGGTCCTCGAGGCCCTTGCCATGCTTCTCGCAGTAGAGCACGAGCTCGCCCACCACGCGGTGCGCCTCGCGGAAGGGCATGCCCTTCTTGGCCAGGTAGTCGGCCACGTCCGTGGCGGCCGAGAAGCCCGTGCCCGCCTGCGCGAGCATGGCGTCGGCGTTCACGGTCATGGTCTCGACCATGCCCGCGGCGATCTCCATGCAGTCGCTGAGCGTGCGAGCGGCGTCGAGCGGGCCCTCCTTGCACTCCTGGAGGTCCTTGTTGTAGGCGAGCGGCAGGGACTTCATCGTGGTGAGCAGCGCCATGAGGTCGCCGTAGACGCGGCCGGTCTTGCCGCGCGTGAGCTCGGCGAAGTCGGGGTTCTTCTTCTGCGGCATGATCGAGGAGCCCGTGGAGTAGCTGTCCGAGAGCGCGATGAAGCCGAACTCGGTGGAGCTCCACAGCACGATCTCCTCGCACAGACGCGAGAGGTGCATCATGGAGACGGCGCAGGCGTACTCGAGGTCGAGCAGGTAGTCGCGGTCGGAGACGGCGTCGAGCGAGTTGGGGATGGTGCGGCCAAAGCCCAGGAGCTCGGTAGTGCGCTGGCGGTTCAGCGGGTAGGTGGTGCCGGCGAGCGCCGCCGCGCCGAGCGGGTTGGCGTCCGCGGCGTCGCGCGCGGCGACGAGGCGGACGTGGTCGCGCGTGAACATCCAGAAGTAGGCGAGCAGGTGGTGGGAGAGCAGCACCGGCTGGGCGTGCTGCAGGTGGGTGTAGCCGGGCATCACCACGTCGAGGTTCTTCTCGGCAACGTCGAGAAGGACGCGGCGCAGGGCGCGGTTGCCGGAGAGCAGCTGGTCGCAGAGGTCCTTGGCGAGCAGGCGGATGTCGGTGGCCACCTGGTCGTTGCGCGAGCGGCCGGTGTGCAGGCGGCCGCCGGGCGTGCCGATGTTGCGGGTGAGCGCGCCCTCCACGGCCATGTGGACGTCCTCGTCGTTGACGTCCCAGGCGAAGGTGCCCCCCTCGATCTGGGCGGCGATGTCGGCGAGGCCCTCGTCGATGGCGGCCTGGTCCTCGGCCGAGATGATGCCCTGCTCGGCGAGCATGCGAGCGTGCGCGCGGCTGCCGGCTATGTCCTGGGCCGCCATGCTCTTGTCGACCTCGAGGCTTGCGCCAAACTCCTGCGTGAACTGGTCAACGCCCTTCTCGAACCTGCCGCCCCACAGCGCCATGAGCCCTCCTTGCTCGCGTTTTGTCCCAACAAGCTTACCAAAGCGGGAACGGGTCCTTGCGCGAGCGCCCGTCGCGTAGCATGGGTTTTACGGACCGCCCGGCGAACGCTTGCCGCCGTCCGCAGCTGCCCCGCGCCCGGGCGGCAAGGGGTGTGATACCCTACCGGCCACCGCGCGGCCCCCATCGCACAACGAAAGGGGTCGCCATGCTGATTTGCGTCAACAAGACGTCTGCGCTCGCACTTCTGCGACACGTCCGGGCAACCGGGGAGCTCGCGCACGCCCAGATCTGCGGCCTGCCCGAGCCGGACCCCCTCCCGCAGCGCAGGTGGACTGCGCGGCTCATCCCCCACGAGCTACTCGGCCTGCGCGACGCGCCCAGTCCCGAGCGGCGCGTGTGCGTGGCCGTCCCCTCGCAGGAGACGCGGCCGCTCGCCTCCTTCTTCTCAAGCACGGTGTATTCCACGGGATTGCCCCCAGGATCGTTCTTACAGCTGAGCAATGATCTGGTCATTCCCTGTCCCGAGCTGCTCTTTATCGAGCTCGCCAGAGTCATGCACCCGGCCGTGCACGAGCTCCTCGGCTATGAGCTCTGCGGGACGTTTGCCCGCAGCCCAATTGACCCCCGCACGGGCGGCGTGACTCATGGCCTCGCCCCCGTTACGGATGTTCTGCACATCGGTGACTATATCGACCGGTGTCAGGGGATTGCCGGAATGCCCGCGGCGAGGCGTCACCTGAAGAACGTGCGGGACAACGCGTGGTCGGCAATCGAGGCTGTGATGGCGTTGATGGTCGTGCGGCCCGTCAGGGATTTGGGGTATGGAATCGAAAAGATCACCCTCAACAAGCGGCAGGGCAATCCACGCGCACTCGTCCAGCGCGGGTGCATGAGCAGCAGGGTTCCCGACATTGTGCTCGACGACCTCCCTGTCGGCTTCAACTACGACGGCCACGATCATCTCAACCTCTCGTCAATCATCAAATCCATTAGCAACTCCACGGAGCTGAGGGCATCGCTTGCCCAGCTGAGGAATAAGTACGTAGACGACCGCAAGCGCGACAGGGAGCTCGCCGCACAGGGACGGGTGGTCATGCCGGTTGTTGCCGAGGACGTTTTTGCGTGTGGCGGCCTTGATACGGTGGTCCTTGAGGCCCTGATGGCATCAGAGCGGCTCGGCGGACCCGCGGCGGCCAGCGTCGTCGAAGACGGGGCGTGGGATCACCAGGTGGAGCAGGCAAGACAGCAGCTCGTCTGGTCCCTTCTGCCCTGGGAGGGAGGAAAATCTCTGGGAGCCTTCTGATTGGGGCCGCATTAGAGGGACCCGCGGGAAATTAATCCACATTTCAGGGCGCTCCGAAAACAGCCAACTGGCCTTTTGCTCGATTCACAAAACCAAATGTGGATTAATTTCCCGTCACCGGACGGCACGCCTCCGCTCAGCGTCGCGGAATCCGCACGGTGAAGCGCGTGCCCACGCCCTCGTGCGAGACGAGGTCGATCGTGCCGCCGTGCTCTTCCACGATCCAGCGCGCTATGGCCAACCCCAGGCCCGTCCCCTCCTTGGACGCGTCGCGCGCGGCGTCGGCGCGCCAGAAGCGCTCGAAGACGTGGGTGGCCTCCTCGGGTGACATGCCCATCCCCTCGTCGCGCACGGAGTAGGAGACGGCGTCGGCGTCTGCCGCCACGTCCAGCAAGATCCTCGTGCCCGTCGCCGAGTAGCGCGCCGCGTTCTGCACGATCACGCGCGCGGACTGCTTGACCATCGACGCGTCACAGGTCACGACGAAGCGCTCGTCGCTCGCGGCGTTGGTCGAGAAGCCCAGCTCGTAGGCGTGGTCGGCGTCGATCATGGCCGACTCGCCCGCCACCTCGCTCACGAGGGCCGCAAGGTTCACGGGAGCGAGCTCGAGCGTGTTGCGCCCCGAGTCCCCGCGCGCGAGAAACAGCAGCTGCTCCACCAGCTCCTGCATGTGCGCGCCCTCGGCCTTGAGCGCGGCGATGGACTCCTCCAGGACCGCTCGGTCGTCCTTGCCCCAGCGGTCGAGCATGTTCACGTAGCCCTGGATGACCGCGATCGGCGTGCGCAGCTCGTGGCTCGCGTCGGAGACGAAGCGAATCTGCTGGAGCTTGGCCTCCTGCATCTGGCGCAGCAGCCCGTTGAGCGCCACCTCGATGCTCGCCAGGTCGTCGACGCCGGTCTTTACCTGCGGCGAGTCGACCGACGCCCGCTCGATGGCCTGCTCGAGGCTCTCGATCTTGCTCGCGTCCATGATGTCCTTGGACCCGAGCGCCTCCGCGCTCAGGGCGAGCGCGTTCAGGGGCTGCAGCCTGCGCCGGATTCGTCGGACGTCCGAGAAGATGCCCAGCAGGCTCAGCAGCTCGACGGCAAGAAGGGCGGCGCCCGCGGGCCACAGGGAGATGAGGTCGGAGCCGGGCTCGAAGAAGAACCAGTCGCCCGCCGGGGTCGGACCCGTCTTGACGCCGAGCGTCAGCGCATCGAGCCCGCTGCGGTCCGTGCTGAAGAAGAGCTCGCAGGTCACGTGGTCAGCTGGGATGATGCCGTAGGCGAGCGCGTCGGCCGGGAGGTCCCGGGCGTACCCCACCCAGAGCGCGGCAAGCACGGCGAGAAGAGCGATCAGGTCCACGAGGACCCACCGCACCAGCCGCCTCCACCAGAAGCCGAGCGCGATTCTCCACGCAATCGAGGAGGAGCGCCTCTCGCCCGCCGCGAGCTGGGTGCTGGGAGGCTCAGCCTTCTCTGACAACGTAACCAACCCCTCGGACGGTGGTGATGAGCTTGACGCCAAAGCGGTCGTCGAGCTTGGCGCGCAGGTGGGCTATGTGCACGTCAACCACGTTGGTCTCCCCCACGTAGTCGTAGCCGAGGGCCTCCTGCGCGAGCTGGACCCGCGTGAGCACGCGTCCCGGGTGCTCCATGAGGGCGCGCAGGACCTCGAACTCGCGGTTGGTGAGCTCCACGGGCTCGTCGCGCACGGAGACCACGTGGCGCTCGGGGTCGAGCGTCACCCCGCAGGCGGCGAGAACGCCCGCGGCGCCGGGCTCGGACAGGGCGGCGGGGGCGTGCCTCTTGAGCGCCACCCGCACGCGGGCGAGAAGCTCCTCGATGGCAAAGGGCTTGGTCACGTAGTCGTCCGCGCCGGCGTCGAGGCCGGCGACCTTGTCCATCACCGCGTCGCGCGCCGTGAGCATGATGACGGGGACGTCCTTCTCGCGCCGGATGCGCCGCAGGACCTCCATGCCGTTGAGCTGGGGCAGCAGGATGTCCAGGAGGACGAGGTCGAAGTCCACGTCCAGCGCCCGGTCCACGGCCGAGCGCCCGTCCGCGACCCACGTGACCTCGTAGCCCTCGTGCGCGAGCTCGAGCTCGACGAAGCGCGCAAGCTTCTCCTCGTCCTCGACGAGCAGGACCCTAGTCATGGCTCGGCTCCTCGGCGCCGCGCGCCTCGGGCTCGGGCTCCGGCGTCGCCGCCTCGTCGTCCGGCGAGAAGGACGCGGGCTCGTCGGCGGGCTCGGAGTCCGCACGCTCCTCCGCA
>JFBN01304812.1_pt1 | contig 12144 bp, 17 predicted proteins | sample 768741 | NCBI WGS metagenome assembly JFBN01 (sample SAMN01983846, study PRJNA193217) | chicken gut metagenome | biome: terrestrial biome; isolation source: ceca of Broiler chicken | host: Gallus gallus | place: United Kingdom: England | collected 2010-09-07
GAGCCAGGCTCCCAGTTCCCTGCCCCGCCAGTCCGGCGCCGTCATTCCGGCCGCCACATAGGCCTCGCCGTCAAAGTCGGCACAGCAGCTCACAGTGGTAACCAGCGCGCCGTCGGGTGCACGCAGTGCCCAGGTGCAGCCCATTCCATGTGCTGCCGCCGTGCAGCTGTCCGAATAGAACCTCTCCTGCTCCTCCTGGTCGTCAAAGAGCAGCCGGGAGATCTCCCACATGGAGGGAGATACATCCAGCTGCATCCCCGCCGGCGGAGCACCGGGGAAGGCGTCTGCATCCTCCAGGGCCGGTTTCCCTGTCAGGGATTTTCCCTTCGGCAGGCAGAAGCCCACCCGCTGCCGGGGTTCTCCCCAGCCGGGCAGCATGCGATCTTCCTCCCGACAGAGCAGCGTTTCCACACCGGAAAAGTGCAGGAATGCAGCGACCTCTTCCCCCTCGGCATCGTCCCGGCACGCCCCGCACAGCTGGGCGGAGGCTCCCCGCAGCATCAGTGCGCCGCTGTCCGTCAGGCAGAAGCGCCAGCCGGAGCCGGGCTTTTGCCCGAACAGAGCAAGGCGCATCCCCATGGCAGAGCGGAAATAGAACTGCCCGTGGATGCGGGCGGCAAATTCCCGGGCATCGGCCTCGGTCTGGACGGCCCGAATCATTTCAGGGCGTTGACAATGCGCTTGTAATCCCGGCCGCGCACCTCAAAGTTGGGGTACAGATCAAAGGAAGCCGAGGCGGGCGACAGGCTGACAATATCGCCGGGGTGCGCACTCTGGCGCGCCAGTTCCACCGCCTGCTCCATGGACTCCGCATGGAGGATTACCAGGTCGCTTGCGGCAAAATCGGGATCTTCCCGGACTGCCTTCTCAATGCGGGGACCGGTAGCCCCCATGAGAACCAGCACCTTGACATGGGCCAGGATCTCAGGCGCCAAAGGCTCATAGGGGATCTTCTTATCGTAGCCGCCTGCGATCAGGATGATCTTCTGGTCAAAGCTGCGCAGGCCGGCAATGGTCCGGGTGGGGCTGGAAGCGATGGAGTCGTTGTAATACTGCACACCGTCCAGCATGCGCACCGGCTCGATGCGGTGCTCCACGCCGGTGAAGGTGGAGCCTACCCGGCGCATGGCCTCCACGGGAACCCGGCCCCACACAGCGGCAATGGCAGCCAGCAGGTTTTCCACGTTGTGCAGGCCGCGCAGCTTGACCTCCTTGCGGGGCAGGACAGGCGTCACCACGCCGTTCTCGGCATAGCAGAGGGTATCGTCCTCCTTGCGCAGGAAGGCACCGCGGTCGGTATCGTGCAGGCGGGTGAACCAGACCTGCTCTCCCTTGCAGTCGGAAGCCATGCCCCGGGTGATGTCGTTCTCGTAGCCCAGGACGGCACGGCAGGGCGGGACCTGCCACAGCAGGATGTTGCGCTTGGCGTCGATGTATTCCTGCATATCCTTGTGGTGATCCAGATGGTTGGGCGTCACGTTGGTGACCACCGCCACCTTGGGCGAGCGCCGCATGCTGATGAGCTGGAAGCTGGACAGCTCCACCACAGCCACGGCATCCGGGGTGACGTCGGCCAGCTGAGGCAGCAGGGCGGCGCCGATATTGCCGCCCAGAAAGACCTTGCGGCCGGCGGCCTCAAACATCTTGGCGATGAGGGTGGTGGTGGTGGTCTTGCCGTCCGAGCCGGTCACCGCCACGATCTCGCAGGGGCAGAACTCAAAGAAGAGCTCCACCTCACTGGTGACCATGGTTCCGGCGCGGATGGCATCCTGCAGGGCCGGTTTGTAATACTCATAGCCCGGCGTACGCATGATGATATCCTGGCCACGGAAACCGTCGGTATACTGTTTGCCCAGGCTCAGTCTGACATTGAGACGGCGCAGGGTGTCGGCATACTCACCGAAGTCCTCCAGGGATGCTTTCTGATCACACAGGGTCACATCCGCCCCCATCTCCACAAACTGTTCGATGCAGCGCTTGTGGCTGACACCGGCGCCGATAAAGGCAACCTTCTTGCCCTGAATCAATTCTTTCAAACGGTCAATGGGATACATGGCTGTTCCTCCTCCCAAATTGCCGGATACGCCCCGGCAGAGAGCGGCACACAACATGCCATCTCCCCTGCCGCGGGACGGCGCATCCTTCCATCTATGATTATATATGCCATCGAGTGCAAAGTAAATCGCTGCGCAAAAAAGCGGCCCCGGCACAGGGACCGCTTTGCAGTTTTGGGAAATGGGATCAGACTTCGCCGCCCATGGGGATGCCGTGCTTGGTGAGCAGTGCACGGATCTTGACAATGGGATCGATGATGCTGCTGACCGACTTGTCGTGGTTGATGGCGGCAATGAAGTAAGCGGTGTACTTGGAAACATCAACGTCGAAGTACCAGTCACGCTTGAGCAGCTCAGGAGTGCGGTAGGTCAGGTTGGTGCCCAGCACTGCGGAGATGATGCCGTCGGAGTAGGCCTTGTCAAACTTGTCCAGGCCGGATGTGAACAGCGGGAAGGTGGCGCAGGTGAAGATCTTGTTGGCACCGCGCATCTTGAGCTCGTAGGCGATGTCCAGCATGCTCTCACCGGAAGCGATGATGTCGTCGGCGATGAAGACGTCCTTGCCCTCAACGCTCTCGCCCAGGTATTCATGGGCCACGATGGGGTTGCGGCCGTTGACAACGCGGCTGTAATCCCGGCGCTTGTAGAACATGCCCAGGTTGCAGCCCAGCACGCTGGAGTAGTACATGTTGCGGTTCATGGCGCCCTCATCGGGAGAGACGATCATGAAATGCTCCTTGGAGAAATTGACGTCAGGCACATGGTGCAGCAGGCACTTGAGCACCTGGTAGGTGGGCATGACGTTGTCAAAGCTCATGAGGGGGACAGCATTCTGAACCCGGGGATCGTGGGCATCAAAGGTGATGATGTTCTTGACGCCCATGTTGCGCAGCTGCTGCAGAGCGTAGGCGCAGTCCAGGCTCTCCCGGGAAACGCGGCGATGCTGGCGGCCGCCGTACAGGCTGGGCATGATGACCGTGATGCGGTGTGCACGGCCGGAAGATGCCTGAATCAGACGGATCAGGTTCTGGAAGTGGTCATCGGGAGAGAGATGGTTCTCGTAGCCAAACAGCTTGTAAGTGACGCTGTAATTGCCCGGATCCACAAAGATAAACAGGTCGTCGCCGCGGGTGGAAGCCTTGACCAGGCCCTTGGCGTCACCGGACTGGAAGCGGGGGCAGTCCGACGGAATGATGAAGCTGTCCACATCCATGCCGACTTCCCGTGCCCAGCGGACCAGATGTCCATCCACCAGTTTTGCCAGTTCTTCCGCACCAGGGCATGCGATCAGGCCAAGGTCGGCAATGGCGTCTTCCTTGACAAAAAAGTCGCGGGGGCCCAGATTCTGCTGTTCGTCCATATTTCGTACTCCTTCTCTATGATTCGCCGTTCTTTGAGCGGCGGGCCGCCTGCCACGGCTCACCGCAAGGTTACCCATTCGGATTCCTTTATATACAGATACCATCCGGCTCGTTCGGGCAGCTGCCATACGCGCAGCATACCCAGCAATCATTCATATTGTAGCACAGCGCAGCCCCAAAATCAGCACTCCGGCGCAGAATTTTCCCGGATTTTCGACATTTTGTCACCTTGCACATCGCTCTTTCGGGCTGTTCCTCCAATTTCTGTCTGCTTTTAACAAATTGTTCAAAACCGACTTTCCGAAAAAGACAAACAGGGCAATAAACCGTGCTTTATTGCGCAAAATTCCCACTTTTCCAGGCTCCGCCTCACGCTCTTTCAGCCGCGGAAGCCGTCAAATACCGCCGGCCAGGCGGAGCACCAGAGCAATTGCCAGCACAATTGCCAGCACGGCGTAGATGATCCGGACCGTACGGTCTGTCGTCTGGAAGACGGCCCAGACGGCATGTATCAGCCACATTCCGTAAACCAGGGATAATCCGATTCCCGGCACCAGAAACAAGATCAGCACGGTGGCCATGGTACAGGCGGAGGCGCGCTTCTGCGTGTCCTGTATCCAGGAGACCAGCTGTTTCCATATATGCATCCGCAATTTTCCCCCTTTCACGCCTGCCGCAGGATGACGGCGGCTCTTCCCTATTCAGAATAGCATACTTCCCCTGTCCCGCGCCACCCGCACAATGCACAAACCGGAGAGAATCCTTGTTTATCCTGCTCTTTTTCTGCTGCCGGGCCGCACACTGGCAGCCATACAAAAAGGGCGCCGCCCGAAGGCAGCGCCCTGATTCTCATGGGATTGAGAAGATCAAGCGGTCGGAAAATCAGACCAGCTCGATGATCGCCATCTCGGCAGCGTCGCCGCGGCGCATACCCGTCTTGATGATGCGGGTGTAGCCGCCGTTGCGGTCAGCATACTTCGGGCCGTACTCGTCGATGACCTTCTTCGCCACGTCCTCCTTGGTGATGTAGGAGAAGATCTGGCGCTTTGCGTGCAGGTCCTCCTTCTTGCCAAGGGTGACCATCTTCTCGGCCATGGAACGAACTTCCTTGGCACGGGCGACGGTGGTCTCGATCTTGCCGTTCTCAAACAGATAGGTCACCATCGCGCGCAGCATCGCTTTGCGGCTGTCGGTGGCGCGGCCAAGCTTTCTAGTACCGGGCATTCCGTTTCACTCCTTTTTGTAGATCGCCTGCCCCGTAAAGGGCGGCTCCGGCGAAATCGCCGTTATTGCAGGACACCGCGCAGGTGTCCGCAGTCGGCCAACGGGCCGAGATTCTCAGTTATCGTCCTCATGGGTAAGCGTAAAGCCCAGGCTGTCCAGCTTTGCCATGACTTCTTCCAGGCTCTTGCGGCCCAGATTGCGGACCTTCATCATCTCGTCCTCGCTCTTGCTGACAAGATCACCGACGGTGTTGATGCCGGCGCGCTTGAGGCAGTTGAAGGAACGGACCGACAGATCCAACTCCTCGATGGTCATCTCCAGAGCCTTTTCCTTACCCTTCTCGTCATTTTCGACCATGATCTCAGTCTCGGCCGCCTCATCGCAGAGGTTGACAAACAGGTTCAGGTGCTCGGTCAGCACGCGCGCAGCCAGGCTCAGAGCCTCCTGTGCGGAGATGGTGGCATCGGTCCAGACTTCGATGGTCAGCTTGTCGTAGTCCGTGATCTGACCCACACGGGTGTTCTCAACGGAATAGTTCGCCTTGAGAACCGGGGTGTAGATGCTGTCCACGGGCAGAGTGCTGATGTCGTTTTTCTCAACGATCGCCAGCTTGTTGCGCTCTGCGGGGACGTAACCGCGGCCCTTGTCGAAGCTGATCTCCATCACGAGTTTGGCGCCCTCACCCAGCGTGGCAATGTGCCAGTCGGGGTTCAGGATCTCGAGGTCATCGCCCTGCTTGATGCTGCCGGCAGTAACCTCACACGGGCCTGCGGCTTCCACACGGACGGTACGGGGACCTTCGCCGTAAATTTTGGCAGCGATGCCCTTCAGGTTCAAAACAATCTCGGTGACGTCTTCTTTCACGCCCTCGATGGTAGAGAACTCATGCACCACACCGTCGATCTTGACGCTGGTCACAGCCACACCGGGCAGCGACGACAGCAGCACGCGGCGCAGGCTGTTGCCCAGCGTCGTGCCGAAGCCGCGCTCCAGCGGCTCAACGACGAACTTGCCATAACGGCCATCCGGGGAAAGGTTGACCATCTCGATCTTGGGGCGTTCAATCTCCATCATAAAAACCCTCCTTGATCAACCGGCACTGGCCGGTTTTGTCTGCCTGCCTGAATCCGCCGCAGCCAAGCGGCTGCGGCTTATGCTTTGCAGCAAACCTTCAGGCAGCCCGTTTGTGAAAAAACTCGTTCGGTGGCAGAGGATTACTTGGAGTACAACTCGACGATCAGGTGCTCCGCAACCGGCACATCGATGTCCTCACGGACAGGCAGCTTGGTAACGGTGCCCTTGAGAGCGCCCTTGTCGCGCTCGAGCCACTGGGGCAACAGCACAACGGGAGCGTCCTCGCCGGTCAGCTTGGAGAACTTGACGGAAGAACGGCTGGAAGCCGCAACCTCGATCACGTCGCCGGCCTTGACCAGGTAAGAAGGAATGTTGACCTTCTTGCCGTTGACGGTGAAGTGAGCATGGCTCACCAGCTGACGGGCCTCACGGCGGGTCGCTGCAAAGCCCAGGCGGTAAACGACGTTGTCGAGACGGCGCTCCACCAGGATCAGCAGGTTATCACCGGGACGGCCGGGCATACGGGTGGCCTTCTCGTAGTAAGAATGGAACTGACGCTCCATAATGCCGTAGACGAACTTGACCTTCTGCTTCTCGGCCAACTGAAGAGCATACTCACTCTTCTTCTTTCTCATCTGGCCGCCAGGATTGCGATTGGTGTTCTTCTTCGCATAACCCATAACAGCAGGAGAAATACCCAGAGCGCGGCAGCGCTTGGCGATCGGCTGTGTATTCTTAGCCATAAGTCAGTTTCTCCTTTCGATCAAATGCGGCGACGCTTGGGGGGGCGGCAGCCGTTGTGGGGAATCGGGGTGACGTCGCGGATCATGGTGACCTCCAGGCCGGTAGCCTGCAGGGCACGGATCGCGCTCTCACGTCCGGAACCGGGGCCCTTGACATAGACCTCAACAGTCTTCATGCCATGCTCCATCGCGGCCTTGGCAGCAACTTCGGCAGCGCTCTGCGCGGCAAACGGAGTGCTCTTACGAGAGCCGCGGAAGTTCAGCGCACCAGTGCTTGCCCAGGAAACGGTGTTGCCCTGGGTATCGGTAATGGTGACGATGGTGTTGTTGAACGTGCTCTGAATGTGAGCAGCGCCGGCACTGATATTTTTGCGTTCCTTCTTCTTAGTGCGGGTCTTTGCACTGGATTTCGTAGCAGCCATTTCAGTTCCTCCTTACTTCTTCTTGTTCGCGACAGTGCGCTTGGGACCTTTGCAGGTACGCGCATTGGTCTTGGTGCGCTGGCCGCGGCAAGGCAGGCCCTTGCGATGGCGGACGCCACGGTAGCACTGGATCTCAGTCAGACGCTTGATGTCCAGCGCGACGTTACGGCGAAGATCGCCTTCGACGATGATGTCATGCTTATCGATATAATCGCGGATCTTGGCCTCGTCATCGGCCGACAGATCTTTGACCCGGATATCCGGGTTGATCCCGGTGCCGGCGAGAATCTCGTCGGCCGTGCTCTGACCGATACCGTAAACGTAAGTCAGACCAACTTCGATCCGCTTCTCGCGAGGCAGATCAACACCAGCAATACGTGCCATAAAGCACCTCCATAATATACATCCCATGTCCTGTGTCGGGGCCTGCGCCGGGAATCTACGCACTTGGCCCCCTAGCGTGGGCAATCAGCCCTGACGCTGCTTATGCTTGGGGTTGACGCAGATGATCATCACGCGGCCTTTGCGCTTGATGACCTTGCATTTCTCACAAATGGGTTTCACGGAAGGTTTTACCTTCATGATGTTAACCTCCTTCTAAAAACCTAACACCAAAGCGCCTTACTTGGAGCGCCAGGTGATCCGGGCCTTGGTCAGGTCGTAGGGCGACATCTCCATCGTGACCTTGTCGCCAGGCAGGATGCGGATGAAGTTGGTCCGCAGCTTGCCGGAGATGTGTGCAAGCACCGTGTGACCGTTGGGCTTGCCATCGCTGCCCATCAGCTCGACCTTGAAAATGGTATTCGGCATTGCCTCGCGTACGATACCTTCTACTTCGATGACATCTTCTTTAGACAAGGTGACAGCCTCCTCCTGAAGGTCCTCATCAGAGCGGATGCGCCGCATCGTAAGCGGCGATCGCCCCGCTGAGCAGTTGATCGCTTTCCAGAAGCGCGTTCTCAAGCACGGTGGCAGTGGGGGCCACATGCCTCATCTTCTTGCGTTTCGGCCGGGCAAGGGTGCGCAGATTTCCGTCTGCGAGAAGAAGCATCTGGCCTTCCACAGCCAGAATGGCAAGGGTGCGTGTTTTGTCGCGCCCTGCCTTGGAGCGCACCAAACGGCCTTTTACAAAGTCCATCCGGGTTCCTCCCAGCCGTGGGTCAGGATCTCCGGCCCCGACGCGGTGATGGCGATGGTATGCTCGAAGTGAGCTGCCAGACCGCCGTCACAGGTCTTGACCGTCCATCCATCCGACAAGGTCTTTACCGCACAGGCTTTCTGATTCACCATCGGCTCGATGGCGATCGTCATGCCCGGCACCAGACGCGGCCCGCGGCCGGGGTTGCCGAAGTTGGGGACCTCAGGGTCCTCATGCAGCTCCTTGCCGACGCCATGGCCGACAAAGCTCCGCACGACCGAAAAACCGTTTTCTTCGACATAGCTCTGCACTGCGTGTCCCACATCGCCGATCCGGTTGCCCGCCTGAGCCGCAGCGATGCCGCGGTGGAGAGCTTCCTTGGTGACATCCATCAGACGCTGTGCCTCTTTGTCCACTTTTCCGCAGGCAAAGGTGCAGGCGTTGTCGCCGTTGAAGCCGTCGATCTTGCATCCGGTATCGATCGAGACGATGTCGCCGGGGCGGATCTTCTGGCTGTGGCTGGGGATGCCATGGATGACGGTGTCGTTGACGCTGATGCAGGCAGTGGCCGGAAATCCGTACAGATGCAGGAAATTGGGCCGTGCACCGTGCCGCACGATAAAGTCGTAAATGATCTTGTCAATCTCCGCCGTTGAGATACCGGCTTCGATCGCTTCGCCGCCTGCCTTCAATGCAGCCGCGCTGATGGCACAGGCACGGCGCATGGCTTGAAGTTCGGCAGCATTTTTTACCTGGATCATGGAATGCTTACGCCTCCAAATGGTTGAGGATGTATGCGTTGGTGGCCTCGATGCATCCCTGATCCGGGATATCGAGCAGCTTGCCGCGCGCACGATAGTAATCTACGAGAGGCTCGGTCTGCTCATGGTAGGCCTTGAGGCGGTCGCGGACGGTAGCGGGTTCATCATCCTTGCGGGTGACGAGCTCACCGCCGCAGCGGTCGCACACGCCTTCCTTTGCGCTGGGTTTGTTGACAATATGGTAGCTGGCGCCGCACTTTGCGCAGACGCGACGGCCGGCCATGCGCTTGACGATGAGTTCTTCATCAGCCAGGATGTTCAGAGCCTTGTCGATCTCGACGCCCATCGTTTCCAGGGCCTCGGCCTGAACGATCGTGCGGGGCACGCCGTCCAGAATGAAGCCGTTGGCACAGTCCGGCTGCGCCAGGCGCTCCTTGACGATGCCGACGATGACATCGTCGGGCACCAGAGCACCGGCATCCATAAAGCCTTTGGCTTTCAGGCCCATCGGGGTGCCTTCCTTGACGGCGGCACGCAGGATGTTGCCTGTCGAAATAGTGGGGATATTCAACTTGTCACACAGAATTTCTGCTTGAGTACCTTTGCCTGCGCCCGGAGCGCCCAAAAGGATCAGTTTCATAGTAGTCCCCTTTCTTTCCAGTCCTGTCTTATTCCAGGAAGCCCTTGTGATGACGAGAGGTCATGTAGCCTTCCAGTGAACGACCAGTGTCCAGCGCGACGCCCACAACGATCAGCAGGCTGGTACCGCCAAGCTGGATCGAGACACCCGTGACGTTGCCCAGAACAATGGGCAGCACCGCGACGATGGCCAAAAACAGCGCACCGATCAGGGTGATCTTGTTCAGCGTCTTGACAATGAAGTCGCTGGTGGGCTTGCCGGGACGGATGCCCGGAATGGTGCCGTTATTCTTGCGCAGCTGGTTCGCGATGTCGACCGGGTTGTACTGGATCGCAACGTAGAAGTAGTTGAACGCAATGATAAGCAGCAGATACACCACAATGTACACCCCGCTGGTGTAGTTGAAGGTGTGGAAGAAAACGTACCAGAAGGAGCCTTCCTCCAGGGGGAGGAAACCGCCGATCAGGCTGGGGATGCCGCACAGCGTCGATGCGAAGATGATGGGCATGACGCCGGACATGTTGACCTTGATGGGGATGTAGCTGTTCTGGCCGCCGTACATCTTGCGGCCGACAACGCGCTTGGCGTACTGAACGGGGATGCGGCGCTCGGCATTGGTCAGGATGACCACGAACACCACAGCCACGATCGCCAGGACGACGATGACCGGGAGGTAGATGTAGTACTGGCTCTGGCCGGAAGCTGCCAGGGTAAGCATGCTCTGCACAGAAGCCACGACATCGGACCAGCGGGAAACGATGCCCGCAAAGATCAGCAGCGAGACGCCGTTGCCGATGCCTTTGGAGTCAATCTGGTTACCCATCCAGGTGACCAGCTGGGCACCAGCGGTGAAGCACAGCACGATGACCACAGCAGCGAAAATGCCGCTGAAGCCCTCGGTGTACTTCAGAGCGCCCATGCGGCGGATCACGAAGTAGTAACCGATCGAGAGAACCAGCGCGATACCCGCGCCGACATAGTTGTTAATGCGGGAGAGTTTGCGGCGGCCCTGCTCGCCTTCTTTTGCAAGATTCTCGAGGTAAGGGATCGCCACCGTCAGCAGCTGGACGATAATCGTCGCATTGATATAGGGCTGGACGCCCAGGGCGAAGATCGTGCAGTTGGAGAGGTTTCCGCCGGACATCATATTGAGGTAGTTCAGCATGCTGCCAACCTCAAACATGCTGTCCAGGGCGTCAGCGGTAATGTTCGGCACCGGGATGGCGCTGCCCAGACGGAAGAGGACGAGGATCAGCAGGGTGAACAGCAAACGTTTACGCAGATCGTCGATCTTCCAGGCATTGCGAAATGTCTCGAACACCTCAGATCACCTCTGCCTTCCCGCCTGCCTTCTCGATTTTTTCCTTGGCAGAAGCCGTGTAGGCGGAAACCTTGACGTTGACCGCCTTGGTCAGCTCGCCATTGCCCAGGACCTTGACACCGTCCAGGGTCTTGGAGATGATGCCCTTCTCGAGCAGAGCAGCCGCGTCGATGGTTGCACCGGCCTCGAACTTGTCGAGATCAGAAACCTTGACGGTGACATACTTGGTCGCGAAGATATTGTTGAAACCACGCTTGGGCAGGCGGCGCTGCAGCGGCATCTGGCCGCCTTCGAAACCAGCCTTCTTGACACCGGAACGGGCTTTCTGACCCTTGTGGCCGTAGCCGGCGGTCTTGCCGTTGCCGGAACCTGCACCGCGGCCCTTGCGGGTCGGAGCAGTGTTTGCGCCCTTGGACGCTTTCAGTTCATGAAGCTTCATGCTTGCACCTCCTTGCTTTACAGCTTGGTCACGACGACCAGATGAGAGATCTTGGCGACTTTGCCTGCAGTAGCGGCATTGTCGGGCTGGACGGTCGTGTCGCCGGGGCGCTTGAGGCCCAGGCTGTGCGCGACGGCAGTCTGCTCCTTACCACGGCCGTTCAGGCTCTTGGCAAGCAGGATGCTCAGGTTATTTTCAGCCATTTCAGTTCCCTCCTCAGCCCAGGATCTCGGCCACGGTCTTGCCGCGCTTGGCCGCGACGCTCTCGGCGTCGGTCAGGCCGCACAGACCATTGAAGGTCGCAGCAGTGACGTTGATCGGATTGTTGGAGCGCAGGCTCTTGGTACGGATGTCCTTGATACCTGCAGCTTCCAGGACCGCACGGACCGGGCCGCCGGCGATAACGCCGGTACCGGGGGCAGCAGGACGCATCAGGACGCGGCCCGCGCCAAAGACGCCGACGATCTCATGGGGGATCGTGGTGCCCTTCATGGCGACCTTGTGCATGTTCTTCTTAGCAGCGCTCTCACCCTTGCGGATGGCCTCGGGAACTTCGCCGGACTTGCCGACGCCGTAACCGATGCTGCCCTTGCCGTCGCCAACGACGATCAGTGCAGCAAACTTCATAACGCGGCCGCCCTTGACAGTCTTGGAAACGCGGTTGATGGAGACGACCTTGGTGATCATGCCGTCATCTTGTTCTCTGTTTCTCTGCATGGCCATTGTATCTTCTCCCTCCTTACAGCTTCAGGCCGCCCTCACGGGCACCCTCTGCCAGAGCCTTAACGCGGCCGTGATATACGAAACCGCCACGGTCGTAGACGACCTCGGTGATGCCCGCAGCCAGGCACTTTTCCGCGATCTTGAGGCCAACCTTGTGGGCAGCCTCGACGTTTCCGCCGTAATCCTCAAAGTCCTTTTCCATCGTGGAAGCGCTGACCAGAGTCTTGCCGGCCACATCGTCGAT
>JFBN01305850.1_pt1 | contig 12130 bp, 10 predicted proteins | sample 768741 | NCBI WGS metagenome assembly JFBN01 (sample SAMN01983846, study PRJNA193217) | chicken gut metagenome | biome: terrestrial biome; isolation source: ceca of Broiler chicken | host: Gallus gallus | place: United Kingdom: England | collected 2010-09-07
CGTCGCCGGCTTCCGTTTCGACCGAAACATGTACCGGCTCAAATCCCTGCTGACACCCAGCCAGCAGACAGGCTGACAGAAAAAAACCAGCGGTCAAACCCACTCTTTTCTTCATTTCACACCCACCTTTCCGTGTACCTTTCACTCTATGTTATCCCTATTCTACCATAATTCTGCTCATAAATCAACAGATTCTACGGCATTCGCCAAAAAAAACTGGATACCTGTCAGGTATCCAGTTCTATTCACTTATAATTTCTTTGTGGTACCTGTCAGATGTTCCTGACGGGAAGCTATCGCAGCATTGCGGACCGAAGCGCCCATCATCTGCGGTGTTGTCTGTTCATCCAGACACAAATCATTCGCCAACTTCTTTGCCATACCAGCTTTCACTTCGTTCTTATACACCTGTTCCCGCGGCAACGTCTTCCGATCCGGACCCGGCGCCGTACCCAAAAGATCGCCCGCAACACCCAACTGTCCCAATGAATCACAAAGATCCGTCGGAATAAAAATCTTCGTTGCCTGACCGTCAGCAATATCCTTCATCGCAGAAATCCCACGAAGCTGAAGCACTTCCCGGGTAATCCCCACTTGTTTCAACTGCTCAAGACCTTTCGCCTCGGCTTCATACACCAGAGCAATCGCTTTCGCACGACCTTCCGCCAGAGCAATCTGCGCATCCCGTTCCGCTTCCGCCTGAAGGATTTTCGCCTTCTTATCACCATCCGCCTGCTTTACCACCGACGTCTGATGCGCTTCGGCCTGAAGAATCGTCTCCCTACGGTCACGTTCCGCACGCATCTGCGTCGTCATGACTTCGGCAATTTCTGCCGGCGGCGTAATGTTCTTCACTTCCACCCGGGTCACTTTCAGCCCCCAGGGATCCGTCGCTTCGTCCAACACCACTTGCATCCGCGCGTTAATAGATTCCCGGGACGATAACGTATCATCCAGCTCCATATCACCAATAATATTTCGAAGAGTTGTCGCCGTCAGATTTTGTAACGCCACCATGGCATTTTCAATGCCATACGTTACCGCTTTCGGATCCACTACGCGGGCATATACCACCGAATCCACACTCATGGTCACATTATCTTTCGTGATCACACCCTGGGGCGGAAAATCCATCACCTGTTCCTTCAGACTGATCTTATTCGCAATTCGATCAATAAACGGGATCTTCAGATGCAGACCTGCGTTCCAGGTCGTATGGTACACGCCCAAACGCTCAATCACATAACAATACGCCTGCGGAACAATCCGAACGTTCCGAACAAGCAAAATCCCCAACAACACAAGTACAATTACAACAAACATACTGTTTTCCTCCTCATCACAACGTTTCTTCCATCTGTACGGAACGTACCGTAGATTTTACCACGTTTTCCATACTGGTTACATAGTCCCGGCCCAATCGAACCGTAACACTGCGGCGCATCTGACCGTTTTCCGGACGAATACTCTGAATGTTCGTCTCACCGACCAGCTTATCCGCATACTGCTTCATAAACACGACATCCGATTCCGGAAGCAGCGAAACCGCCGCTTCCTGCCCGGAACGTATCAAATAACTTTTCGCTTCCTGAAACGACTGATACCGCAGGTTCGCCATCTCTTTGAAGCGATCCACATTGATCTTCGACACCCGGCAATCGTACGGAAAATCATAACCCAGATGATGCAGATCCAACGCCTTTACATCATCAAACGCATACAGCTTCTTCCGGGTCACCCCATGCCCGTCATAATACAGACCAGCATCAATCAGATGCTCCTGGAACACCCGTTCCTGGGCTTCAATACGCATCTCCAACGCCTGAATCCGCAGGTCAAAGACCTTCGACGCATACTTCACCTTATCTCCGCCGACCTGCTGATACACCCGGACGCCATAATCATACGCCGCCCGCGGCTTCATCCGGTTAAACGACGGATCTTCTTTCATCGCTTTCAGCTTCGCAAGCGCCGTCTTTCGCTTCATCAGCTCTTCAAACTCTTCTTCGATCTCTTCATCCGGCGGCAGAAACGACAAGAAATACTGATACTTCGTCATCAGCATCGCCTGATAGTTCCGCTCCACCCGAAGATAATCACCCAGTGGCTTCGAATCCTCGGCTTTGTTCGGCGTTTCCTCATAGTTCCGGTACTCGTCCCGGTACTTATGGTATTCCTTTCGATGATGGTTCAGCCGGGACGAATACGACCGCAGCTTAAACCCAAATTCCATCAACGGACTATTAACTGCCTGTGATGCCATTTCTTCATAATCCATGGACATCACATCCATCATCGGTGTCTCCACCACAAACGCCGACCGGGGAATCTGCTTCAAAACGGCATACACGCCGTTCATACAATCCGTAAGCAGCTGTTCCTGCCCGTCACGCACCAACTTCCGGTAATCCTGTTCCGTCAGTCCCTCCCGGTCCTTCCGGTACGACGCATACCGTTGAATATCCTGAACAGCTTCCATGTAGCCGGATTCCGGAGATTCCAAAAGATTCACCACAAATTCCCGAACAATCGCATTCGCTTTTCGCATCTCCTTACGATGCGTCGATGCACGCCACAACCGGCGGTCCTGGGGCAGACACGCCAACAAAAACTGCGGAAGCCCCTGCTGCGCCATCGTCTTATGCGTAAACTTTTTGATATAACAAAGCGCGTTGCGCTTATCATACATCACCGAACTACTCATCGCGCGTACCATCTGCTTGCGATCCAGATATTCATCCATCCCGCGCCGCAGCTTCCGCTTGTTCGCTTCCGTCAGCTTTCCCCGCTGTGTTCCGTCTTTACAAAGATTGCCGACACCGTGATCTACCATAGCCAGATGCACATGCAAATGCTTCGTATCCACCTGGATACAGCCCACGTACCGCAGATCATCAAAATCCTGACCCATCCGCCGCAGACCCGCCATCACAGCCATACGAAGCTTCAGCTGATCCACATGTCCCCGAAAGTCCCCTTTCTTCTTCAATTCGAAATCCTCTTCCAGAATCCCATGCTCCCGAAGCCAGTCTTCCTCAAACGACAGGATCGTCTTCATCACCGTTTTCCCACGGTCAAAATCCTGTTGCAAGAGCTTGCTGACCTGACGCAGCTTTTCATCCGACAACGACGGATCGTCATTCGAAAACGCAACACCACCTTTCTTCTGTGCCTTCCGCATCGCATGCTTCATCTTCGGAATCGTCTCTTCCTCATTGGAAGCCTTTGCACGGTTGATGTACTTCTGGATCGCAGGATCCATTTCCCGTACACGGGTAGGCGTCACATCTTCCGTTGCGTTTGGTCTTGACATATACCGCAGCACATATTCTCCTGGCGTATCCCCACGGGTTCCGGACGAACCGTTCGGTTTGTACGTAAATTCATTGACAATCACCACCGACTGTTTCAAACTCATTCGCACTCACCTACCGTTTCGCATGAATGTACGTCAGGAAAATATTATCCACCTGGATCTCGGACATCTGGGACTCATCCAGCATCTTCGCCACCACGTCATCCGGCGGCGGATCAATATGCAGTTCTTTCAGAACCCGCAGGCGGTACTTCACGTACTGTCTGCGCGGCCGTTTCTTCCGATTCGGACCCATACACACCCTCCTACAAACAAACGGCTGCCCGTTCCGGCAGCCGTCTCTTCCTTATTCGCCGAACTCACGGCTCGTACCAGCCCTGCGGCTGGCATCGTAACGCTGTGTCACATCTTCCATATCGTCCGATACCGAACGTCCCACCGTATGCGCATCCGCCAGTTCCTGCTGATCCTGCTGTGCGGATTCCCGCAGCATCATACGTGCCTGCTTTTCGTTCAGCTTCTTCTGTGCCTTCACATCCGAAACATCGCCCTTATCGGTCGCTTTTACATCATCATCCGGCTCAGATTCCAACAGATCTTCCTCAGCCTGCGGCGCCTGCCCGGACACCTGCTGCTCCTCCGGATGCAGCCGTTTTGCCAGATCGCCCGTCTCACTGTTTGCCGTCGTACTGCGTACCTCTTTCATCTGTTCCGGAGCATCCGGTGCAGCCGCTTCCGGTTTCACCTCTTGCGGTACCTGTACCACTGGCATCTCAGCTTTCTTCGGCGGCGCGGACAACAGATCGCCCGATGCGAAAAAGCCCATCGGATCAAATACCGGGGGAACCGCACCTTCCGGTTCCGGCGCCTGGATAAATTCAGAACTCGGCTCATGCACAGACTCCTGCGACACACGTTCTTCGGAAACTTCTTCCGAAATCTGCGGTTCCGTCACAGGCTCTGCCTGGACATCCTTTCCAGTCTTCTGAAGCCACTTCTGCTCAACCCTTCGGGTGATCGCACGATCAGCAGAAGCAAGCAGCACATCTTCCATATCCGGCTGACGGAAATCTTTTGATACATCCACTTCCGGTTCCGGCTGCGCTTCCATCTCCCGGGCATTCATCAGCTGCGCTTCTTCTTCCGGTGTAATATAATACTCACTCTTATCAATCTCATGCGCATCTTCTCTCTGAATGACCGGCTCCTCCATATACATCATCAGCGACGGATTCACATAACCAGAAGATTCGGCGCTCAGCGCATACATCGGGAACTGCGGATCGAAATCAATTCCATAATAATCCAGAAGCTTATCGTTCTTCCGGGAAACACCGGTTCCATTCAGTCCCAAATACACCAGCGGAACAGCCAGCTGATCCTCTTCACTGGCAACCGGAGGAAGCACCATCACATCGGCAACAGCCGGAAAATCGTATGTATTGCCATACAGCACCTGGGGGATTGCAAAATGCTTTGTAAAATACTTTCCGGTTTTGATCAGATGTGCCAATTCATCCGGATTCGGATAATACAGAATGTCTTTCAAAAGCTTCGTACGGTCTTTTTCATCAAAATATACCGAAGTGATACCATACGGCAGGGGCTGCTCGAAACGAATCTCCGTCACATGCCCCAACAGATGAAAGACCGGCAGATATTCATGTGCGCTGTTCTCATGATCCATCCATGCATGATACGCTTCAAATTTCATCTCACATGGATAATTCTGAAACGACTGCGCCGACCGTTCCAGGCTGTCCTGTTCCGTCCGGGACAACACATTGTCCAAAAGCAGCGCTTTTACTTTGATACTCATAGACGACTTCTCCTTTCTTTCCTTCGCCTCATTGTCTCTATTATACAATAGATCGTTCACACCATCAATCCAAAATCTCCTGATTTATGAGGTTTTTCGCGCAAACAGAATTTTCAGCCATCCTTTCAGCTTCCGTCCTACTGCCTGAAACAGCTTGATATGTAGATAAACCACCAGTAGAACAAAAAACAGGGACGGCAGCAGCCAGGTCATACAGATCGAAAGGAAATTCACCGCCGTCAATTCCGAAAGCAGCAGCTCCGCACTGCCGATACCCGTTCCCACTCCGGCTTCCATATACGTCTGTAACAATAACATCGGAATCAGGCGGGTTCCCACAAACAGAACCTCCAGAAGCAACAGAAACACCACGCCAACGATCAATACACCCGCAAACACCCGGCGCATCACCTCAGATGCGCCCCCTTTGTTTTTCATTTTTTTCTCCACAGTCGTATACTCCTTTGCTTAATGATTGGTAATCACATACGCGGACAGTCCGGAAAGGGTTCCTTCCCCGTCCACGGTACACTCAAATGCAAACGTTCCGGTTCCCGTCTGGCCGGCTTCCGTCGTAGACGATACCGTCACTTCGGTGAAATACGTATAATTATTATCCGCAATGTTCGTCACATACACAGACGCATTCTCCAGATACGTCATATTCGCCGCTGACTCTTCGGACGTCGGATCCGCAAAAAACACATAGAACATTTCATTATCATCTTCCGGATACTGCTCCTTCAACGCTTCCAGCTTCGTCTGATACGTTGCAACATCTTCCCAGGTACAAACATCCTTCAGAAAATCCTGAATCAGATTCTGATCCCGTTCCACCCGGGCCGTATCCAGTCCGTTCACCGCACGGTTCACGTCCGCTTCCTGCTGTGCCTGATCCACACGGATTGATTCCACTTGCATCTGAACGTCCTGAATCTGCGCATCCATGGCCGCAAGATTTCTGGAATAGTTCCGGCTGATCATTTGACCAACCAGCAATGCCACCAAAAGCAGACCAATCAAAATACCAAACGGCAACAAAGATTTCAATCGCTCTTTCATTCCTCGTCACCTCCATTCATCATCTGCTCCCTCAGATCCGCAGCCGCGGCTTTGTTATCCTCCACACCTTGCAGCCGCTCTTCATCATTTGCCTGCTCCTGATACTTCTCATTAAAATCATCCGGAAGCGAAATCTGATCCATGGTGTCCCAGATCGTGGAAAGATCCTGATCCACAGTCAAATCACCGTCTCCCTCTGTATATGGCATATATTGCGCACCAATTGCTGTCACATGCACCTGCGGATCGGTAAACGTATCCGTTTCCGCCTGATACACAGCGGTCGCATACGCAAGCATCTGATCAGAACCATCCATACACTTCCAAAGTACGTTCATGGTATCCGCAGTAAACGTATAATTCGTACAAAATTCCCAGGCAACCTCTTTTGCTCTTTCCGGATCCCAACTGTACCAGGCCGTGCGCATACTCGTATTTTCACCAAAATAGCCATCAAACTGATCCGACATTCCAAGCAGCTCTTCCCGCTGCGCGGACTCTTCCGTTGCGTTTGATGCTTTCTGATGCACCCTGCTCATATACTGATTTTCCAAAGTTGCCACAGCTTCTCCTGTCGTCTTTGCAGAATGTGCCATCTGTTCCATCTCTTCCTGAGAAACCGTATTGGACTCTGCTTCCGCTTTCGTCGCATCCAGATCGCCCTGTAACGTTACCAGCTTATTCTGTTTTTCCCGCATCTGTGCCTGATAGGAACGGGACGTAGTATAAAACCAACCAGCCGAACCGACAACCAACACGCAGGACAATCCCAGGATAACCAGTCTGCGGATCTTTCCATTTTCCGCCATTGCTTATCACTCCTTCTGTTACGTAAAATCTACACATTTATGAGACTATTATATCACAAAACAGCTGAAAATGCAAGGTTTCATCATGATCCATCATCCAAATCCATACCAGCAACAATGTCCACATACTGCGGATTTTCCTCCGGTTGGATATTCCGATATACATAATACCCTTCGCCAACCGACCATCCATCCCCAATCGCTTCGCAACCCGGAGATCGTGTACCCAAAGAAGCCGATACCGTATTACCCGTTGCACCTGGATATTTCTCCTGAACAATCTCATTGCCAACATACATAACAATATGTCCATTTGCATTCCCACGTCTTGCAGAAGTTGTTACAAGAATATCACCCGGTTGAAGATCATCAAATGTCACATCCGAACCATCCCATCGACCAACAAACTCCCAAATATCTGGATGAGACGTCATATAAAGATCCTGTTCATCCGTATTTCCAATAGGGAATTCGTCATCCGCACCGGACCACCGGACAGCCGTGGAAACACCACGGTCACAAGACATGAAAATTCCATCCCCCGGCCAGATTCGAGTATGCAACGCCTGATACAATTCCGTACCGTTATTTCCACGACCCTCATCCGTTGTTTCGTATGCATATGCCACAGCGGCCTTCGCCAGACTGGAATTATCATACGAAGGTTCTGCTTCTGCACACTCATCTTCTGCCTGCGCCACCGATGTATTCAGCGCACCACCCTGAATGGAATCAGCCAGAGCAATAATCGAAGCGGCATACGCAGTATCACCAGATGTACCGTGCAGTTCGTTATACCAATTCCGGGCATTCTGACGACGGATATCTCCATGGGTATCCCCGGAGTTTCCCTCAAAATTAATATTCCACTCCGTAGCAGCTTCTTCCGGAGAAGACGGTCCGCCGGATGCTACCCAAGATTCTACCCAGGTTGCCCGAGAATATCCACCTGTCGTATCAATAATAAATGCCATCTGAAGATCAAAATCCCACCAGTCTTTCGATCCGGCTTCTGCATAATTCACCAGTGCATTTCCTTCCACACCGGTAAATCCGAACAACCCAATACCTGGAAAGAAATGACCATCTGTCCCTTCATACCACTGAGACGCAATATTATACTCACCTCCGCTATTAGGAGCATAAGCCATCGTACATCCTTGAGACGTTGTCCAAGCATTAATTCCCCAACCGCTGTTAATATAAGCCTGACGAAGTGTTGTCGTACAATATGCGCAAAGATCCGAAGCTGCCGCCGATTTTCTCGGGCCGTCAATATTAAACGGTTCGTCGTAAATTGCTTCGATCGTTGTTGGATCCATCGAACATTCCTGCTGCATATTCCCCAACATACCGGCACATTGCTCATCCGTCATACCGATCGCTTTTCCAACCGCCCAGGCTTTCTCAGCGTATTCCCGCATCAACCCACTGGTATCGCCAATATCAGAACCAGAGGACTTCATATTTTCCACTTCTTCCACACAGTCCTCTTCAATAATACCATCCTGACGAAGAATAAAATCCAACTGAACCGTATCCAAATATGCCAAAAGCCCGGCGCCTCCGCCGAGCGTAACCGTACCGACCAGCAGCACGCCAGCAGCTGCTTTCGGAATATGTAAAAAATTCCCGACTTTTTCAAATCCGGAACCAACCACTCGGCCGACACTTTTCAGACCAAAAAAATTGGATTTCAAATCAGAAAATCCATTCTTTACTGACTGAAACATGCCACCCAACACATTCGAAACCGTACCTCTCACACCGATACGACCAGAAGACCGGGGAGTAGCATCGCTATCCCCGGTATCCGTTACAATAGGTTCCACCTTCTTGACCACGTTCTGGTCTTCGTTCTGTTTCTTTTTTGCCATATGTATCTCACCTCACGCTTAATATAAGGTCAACAGCGGTACCTCCGTATCTTCTCCCGTATTTACCGAATACGAAGAAGAAACATTCTGTACATCACATTCCAGCTGAAGCAGATTATAAAGATCCTCCGTCTGATATTTCTGCTTCAGATCAAAACACGTCGTCCACGCAGATGTCAACGCCGTAATATTTTCCTGAATCGTTGCAGTCTGACCACCCGTGTTCACTTCCTCTCCATCTTCTGTCGATCCGGAAGAAAACACACGTCCGTCTGTATAGTACCAGGTCAAATCATCCAAACGCAATCCCTGACCAGTCTGTTTATTTGAATGTTCCGTAAAATAAGCCATCCAATCCGTCAGCTTGTCCGAACCAGTCAGATCTTCCAGATAACCTTCCCGAATCGAACCGTCTTGCCAGTCAAAAGAATAACCACCCGGAACCACATAATTAGTATCCAGATACAGCGATACCATATCGTCCGGATAAATAATCATTTCTTCCATATCTGCCCAGCGATTTTCCTGATTATTCCATTCCAGATGCTTCTGCGATTCATCTTCCGGGTTGATCGCATAAATTTCATCACCATCCAGCTCTTCCGGCACCTCCGGTGCGGCAATACCAAGCTGCGCCAAACGCTCCGTATACTCCGCCATCAGCAACTGCTGATCCCGCATCTGAATCAGATCATCTTTTAACACGCCGCGCAGCGATGCTTCATAAGACCGAACCACCATTTCTTCGTAGGCATCCGTAACCGTCCACTCCGGATCATCCAAAAATGACACCGCCGTCGCATACGAACCACCCGGATTAAAATACACCCTCGCCTGATTATACCGAGCAAACGTCGGATCCTCATACTGAGACGCATCCAACTGTCCGGCCGTATCACCAAAACTGTTCAACGAACGGATCGTCAACGATAAAATCTGAGACGGGAACGGCATCGCTGACTGCAGATACACACCCATATAACCGGTAGAACCAAACATGTACAGCATACTATCCGGCTGCGACTCAATCGCCTGCTGCCGCTGCTGCGCATCACTTCCCGTCAAAAACAACCGGTATTCCGATGCTTCTACCGGAATATTCGCCATACTGTCAAACCGCAGAAGCAGCATACACTTCGTATGATCTTCATTGACGTATACACCACGTACCGAACCAATCGTACCGGTACGCGAAAACGTAAACTCATTCGTATACACGGCCATACCACTTAAACTCTGATTGTCAAACTGGATTTTTCGCGCCACAATCGATGCAATCAGCACAATCATCGATAAAGCCAACGACAGGAACAAAATTCCAAATCGCTCAATCGCATAATGCGGCCCGAATTTGCGAAAAAATTTCATCGTCTTTGCTCCTCTCTGCATAAAAATAAGCACATTTATGAGACTATTATAACATATTCTTCCAGACGAAACAACAAAAAAAGACACCTGCCGCAATTTTTTACGACAGGCGCCTTATGTACTACGTATACAGAGAAGTCAATCAAAACTGATCCAGTTTCCACCGATCAATGCGGTGCTAGACGGATCACGGAATTCAGCCTCATCCGCGTTACCCTGTCCCAAATCATCGATTGTGGACTGTCCGCCGTTTGCGATTGATACCAACAGATCCCAACCGGAAGCCAACATCAACGCACCACCGACCAAAAGCAATGCAAACGTAATCACCCAGTTTGTCTGACCTTTTCCATGGCTGATCAGGTTCTTTGCAATCTGATACACAGATACAATCACCATAACCAAACCGACAATACCGATAATAACCTTACCGTAATTACCAACGGTCTCCTGTAAAGCGCTCAGTGCATTACCAATTGTCCAGGATGCCAAAATCGGCATATGCATACCCATCATGATCTCCTCCTTTCCTCCTTCTTTGGCTAAAATCATTATAAATCGACAGGAAAAGGTTGTCAATCCCTTTTCCCATACAATTCTGTCACATTTTTGAAAGGAAAAGAGCTGCAGAATAACTTCCGCAGCTCCTGTTTGATCAGATGAAACCATCATCCGTTTCGTTCCGATAGGAACCCTGTGACTGCGTCGTTGCCCGTCCAAACTGTCCGGGTCCTGCGTTGTTCCGGGAAGATACCTTTCGTACCGAATTTCCGGCATTCCGGCTCTGTTCCGCCATCCGATCCTCCGGACGAACACCAGCACTTCCACCAGCCGCTTCTTCCCGTTCCGAACGTTTCTGCTCCGGACGATACTGTGACCGCTGCGTCATACCAGGTGTTGCAGCACGTCCACCATACGAATTGCCACCAGAACCGCCACGCACCGATACCGGCGAACCCGCAGCAGCGGTCTGACGAACCGTTGTATTCCGATACGAACTGCCGGCACCGGACGTCTGTCCTCTTACGGAACCCACTACACCAGCCATAGACTGACGATCCTCAGACCGAGACTTGTCCGAAGAACCTGTCCCGACCATTCGCATACCTGCAGATCCACTGCCAGCCCCATAAGCGCCACGCATATGTTCCATAGAACCGCCAACCGGTACGCCACGAACCGTATCCGAACGTGACGTTTCCCGATACATGCCAGCTCGTTCCTGACCGGAACGACCGGCCATCGAACCGCCAACGTACCGTGAACCACCAAAGCCATCGCGTCCGGTTGCACCCGTACCGGCACTTCCATCCCGTGCGGATCCCGCTGCACCTACACCGCGAACACCCGATCCATACTGTCCGGCAGCGCCCTGACCATAACCATTGGCACCTGTTGCACCATCCTGTCCAGCAACACCGTGACCGGATGCACCCGCAGCGCCACCAACCGCAGCAACACCGCGAACACCAGATTCCGCACCAGCAGCACCATATCCAGCCTGTCCGGCAGCACCTGCGGCACCAACGCCATTTGCGCCAGCAACGCCGACACCACTCTGACCAGCAGCTCCGTAACCAGCGGCACCGCCAACCACACCATCAGACCGACCACTACGCATCGACTGACCCGTCTCCATACTGGCGGCAACCCCACGGACACCCTGTTCGGAACCATAAGCAGCAGCTCTACCATTTGAGCTAACCACACCAATCTGTCCACCCGACATCTGTTCCGAAGAAACCCGACGGGACGAATTCCGATACGATCCATAGGAAGCACCAGCAGGTGCATCATGACCACCATACGCGCCACCGGTATTTCCCATACGAACACCGCCTGCACCAGCAACACCATGACCATAACCATTGGCACCTGT
>JFBN01359852.1_pt1 | contig 12121 bp, 24 predicted proteins | sample 768741 | NCBI WGS metagenome assembly JFBN01 (sample SAMN01983846, study PRJNA193217) | chicken gut metagenome | biome: terrestrial biome; isolation source: ceca of Broiler chicken | host: Gallus gallus | place: United Kingdom: England | collected 2010-09-07
GGCGGGTCAGTCAGCACCATGTCTACACTTCCGTCTGGTATGTCTTTCAGCAGTTCCAGGCAGTCGCCCTGCATCAGCAGCACCCCCGCCTCCGTCAGCCGCTTCGCCGCCTCTTTATTGCCGAGCTGGGCTAATTTGATTAACTGGCACTGCTCCACACTCTTTTACCTCCTCTTTCAATAAAGCAAAGCCGTTTTCCATGTTTTTTAATTTGATTATTAAGAGTTGTTGGAAGAATTTTTAGCCGTTCAGCAGCTTCTGCCGCCGACTGATAAGTAGTTCCATTAACCTCTATCTGATAATTATTTCTTCTATTTCTACAATTTTCTTTTCTGCTAACCCATCTGCAGTTTTGTGGAGAATATGGGCCATTGTTGTCAATTCTATCAACCTCTAAATCATCTGAATAACCGTGTTCAAAAGACCACTTTTCAAATTCTCCAAAGTTTTCAGCCCATGATTGACAAACAAAAATACCTCTTCCACCATAGTCTTTATAGGCGGGAACGTTTTTGTTATAGCATCTTGATTTTATTCCAACCCAAATTTTGTATAGTCTACTATTCGACATACCATGCTTCAAATTTATGTAGCTACCTATTTTCGATGAAACTTCTGCGTGATAGCATCCGCAGCTTACAACTAATCCACTTCTTAAGCCATCAGACCTTACTGTCTTAAGTCTGCCACAATCGCATCTACATACCCAATATGTATGCCTATCGTTGCTATGACCAGTCATGTCTCTGTATAGAACAATAAGCCTTCCAAATCTTCTTCCTTGAAGATCAATAAATTTCGGCATAATACCACCTCTTATTAGTCGAATTGGATATCTAATTTGACGTCATCCATGTACAACTCCCCTCTCTATGTCCGCTATTGCTTGGAAAATCGGATAACCCTGCTGAGGGACTACTGCGTTTCCTAAGCATTTAAGTCTGTCCAGCGCAGAGGGAACCCCATCATCTCTTCGTAAAAGTTCGCTGTCTGCTCCGCTGAGTTTTCGCAAAGCATATTCAAATATATTAGCTGCTTGGACGGATTTCCTTTCTTCGCAAATATGTATCTCAATGTTTTCAAGCAGTTTTTCCCAACCGTCATCCATGCCATGCCATCTGATGCGGTTGGTGTGGGCAACAATGAAAACTCTTTTGCGTTCATGCTCCATACCGGCCTGAAATGCCGAAAACACTCCCCATCCCGCATCGTACCCCATGTTGGCCAAGTCCCGCAAAACTCGTCCGAAAAACCTTCCATGCTCACTTGACAAAAGCCCTGGTACGTTTTCAGCCACAACCCATCTTGGCTTAACTTCGCAAATGATCCGCGCAAATTCTCCCCACAGATCACGCTCATCACAAGATGCAAGACGTTTCCCTGCAAGGCTATGCGGTTGACACGGGAATCCTCCAGAGAGTACGGTAATTTCTTTGCCGCATTTTTCAGCCACCTGTATTCCTGTGACATTCCTTATGTCCCTCCATCTTGGCACGTCCGGCCAGTGCTTTTCCAGAACCTTCGTCGGGTAGTCCGCCCACTCACACTGCCCAACTGTGCGGAAACCGGCCAATTCCGCCGCCAGATCAAGCCCACCGATGCCGGAGAACAAGGATAGGTGGGTCAGCTTCGCCGCCTCGTGATCGCCCAAGAGGGCCCTTTTCTCCTCAGTCATGCTCCTGCCTCCCAAAATGTCATCTGCTCGCTCTGCGCCTCTGGACGGGCAAATGAGAGCATTTCTTTTTGCGCCGCCTCATAGAACCTGCGGTCCACTTCAAAGCCATAGGCACTGCGCCCAAGCTCATAAGCGGCCCTCAGAGTGGACCCACTCCCGGCACAGGGGTCAATTACTATATCTCCTGGGTCCGTGAAAATGGAGATCAGCTCCTTGAGCAGCTTCACTGGCTTCTGAGTTGGATGGATTTTTGGGATTCCTTTTCCATCTCGCTCCCAATAGAACCAATTAAAGATCATCCGGCCATCGTTGCGGAACTTCGGCAGCTTGTCCCGATAGAGCACCACAGCGAACTCTGTAGCCCCCACAATCCGCATGTTGGCCTTGAGCACCTGAGCACTGTAGCCCTTTATGAAAAACAGGGGATAATGCTTTTTGAACCCATATCGCTCCCCGTAGTCGATCACTGTCTGCATCTGCTCAAAAGCACAGAACACAATCATAGCCGGGGCCTGTCCCTTTTCCTTTGGCTCCTTCTTCAGAAGTCGGTTGCAAAAGTGCATATATTCCGCGATCTTGAAGCTGCCGTCCGTATGGAAGAAACTCTGCTTTGCCAGTTTGCTCTCCCCGTTCTTGTTGTCTCCGCCTTGATACCACATTGGGTTGCTGGCATAGGCGTTCCCGGCGATATTGTAGGGGATATCCGCGATCACAAGCTGGGCTTTGGGGATATGGTATGATTTGAAATTTTGAAAGTTGTCGTGATAAAGCTCAACCTTTGGCATATTAAACAGTCCTCTTCCCATTCGCTGGGAGCTTCCTCCGCTTCCTCCAGGCGAAAATATTATTCTTCCTGGTTCCGACCGCTTCTGCAATGGCCGCGTCGGTATATCCGGCGTCATATAGCTCCTTTGCCTTTTTCTCGTTCCAGAGCATGGTCCCCAGTCTCCGGCCAGGGTCCTTATTCTCCCGCTTTATATCCGACCGGACCGTGCAGTCCTTCCCAGGCGGGCAGATCGAACTTCTGAGATGCTCATGGTAGCCAGAGTAATCGCAGATCATCACCCCGCCGCAGTGGACCCAATAGAAGCACCCCTTACACCCTGGTACAGGGTAAACTTTCACAGGAATCAAATTTCCGTCACCTCTATCCCCTTACCAGCCAGAAATTTTTTCTTGAGCTCGTAGTCTTTGGTCCGGTATCCCTTCACGTCCTCCACAACAGGCTCCAGGCGCACCTCTGAGCCAACTTTCACAATCCGGTTATATGCGAAGTCAGCACGGTATTTTATCGCCCTGACGCGCTCTCCTCGTGGCGTAGTGAATGCCTCCTGCAACGTAAATTCCGGCTGTAGGCGGAGACCGATGATTTCTCCGGCCTGCTGCATCAACAGGAGTTGCCTAAACCGCTCGGCCTCCTTTTGGCTGTCGAAGGTGATACCGTTGACCACGGTTTTTTTGTTTTTGTATTTGCTGGTCATATTTCTCCCCCTATGGGCGGGTAGTCGATTTCAAAGACGATTATGCTCAACTCCCAAGCCTCCAGTTTTTCCGCCCGTCCATAGTCAGATAATATTTCTTAGATCGCTCATATATCCGGCTCCCGATGGCCTCGTCAATTTCCAGGAGTGCTTCAATACTTCGCTCAGTGGAAATAACCGTCAAAAGTTTCGTGTCGTTATACCGGTTGTTCAGAATCTCAAAAGCAAGATTTACGTCTCCGGCTGTGGGCTCCTGCCCCTTTCCAGACTTGAACAAATCGTCTATGTACAGGCATTTGACCGTCTTCAGCGGCTCAACGATGGCCTGATATCCCTCTTCATCGTTTACGCACGCCTTCGCCCGAACACTGATATCCCTCCAGAGCATGTACCTTGTTGAGATGCCCTTTTCCATGAGCAGCCCGCAGAGCGCTGTGCAGAGATGCGTTTTTCCAGTCCCTGGTGTTCCAGCGGCCAAAAACCAGCCTTCCGGATTCTCGGCATATGACTCTACCAGTTCCCGTGCCCGGCGCTGCCAGGGCTCCCGCGCTTCCCAGTTTTCCAGGACATACCGACGAAGCATATCACCAAGCCCGCTTCGCTCGATCCGCTCTCGGTTTCTCCGGATGACCATGCATCGGCACTCCTCGTGGTAGGGCCTCCCCTGGTCGTCCACCCGATGGAAATAGCCCCGGTTGAGGCAGTCCGGGCAATCATACCCTTCCAGGTTTCCACGGTCCTTGTTGCACAGCTCCGCCCGCTTCTGCGCCAGTTCAATCATCGAGAGCTGATCTTGCCTTGAAGCCGTGGAAAGTACCGTCCTTAACCGGTCTGGTATCCTGAACGGCTCCATTCCCATTCTGTTTTCCCTCCCATGTAATAAACTTCTGCTTCCAAGACTTCACCGGTTGTCCCTTGGCGTCCTTCCAGTCTCCGGCATCGAAGTATTCCCAAAACCGTTTCGGGTCAACGCTACTATTCCGGCTCCTGGCGTACTCCTCCACCTCTTCCAATGTAGGCGGGACAAAGGTGCTTTGAGCTCGCTTGCGAACGCTCTCTTTATCTTTACTCTTAACTCTTAACTCTAAACTCTTAACTCTTAACTCTTGCGGGACTTCGTCCGGACAAATGTCCGGACATTTGTCCGGACATTGTCCTGCTTCACTCTGCTTTTTCCGCTCCCTCTGCCTTGCCTTTTCGACTGCCGCTTGCGTGGTATAGCCTACCATTCCGGGGACCTCTGGTAGACGCATGAAGTTGTGGTTCTCGTCCGCCTCATAAACAAGCCCGATCCGCTTGTAAAGCTCCAAGGAAACCCGGACAACGTCCACGTTCATGTGCGTGATTTCTGCGATCTTGTCTACGTTGTAAGGGATAATCATGTCACCAACCTTCCGGGTCAGAATCCCGTTGTTGTTGGCGGTCTTGAGGCACAGTTTCAGGTACAGGACCACATATGCGTATCCGTTCTGTTGCTCGCACAGCCAGTCAATGCGTTCGTCCTCGAAGAAGTTTACATTGAGTCGGATGTACCAATATTTCTTGCTTTCTGCCATTTATTCACCCATTTTCAGCCGCTCAACTTCTTCGTTGAGAAACCGTACACAGCGCCCGATCTTCACATACTTCACCCTCCCAGACTTCATCCAGTTATTCAAAGTTGGAAGGGAAATTTGAAGGATCTCGCACATGTCCTTTTTCGTTTTTAGGGGTTCCATGTCACACCTCCTTAACTGGTATTATACAACAATATTTAGAAATAGTCAACACAAACTTAAAAGAAAAGCCCCCGTTTCCGGGGGCCTTGTATGTCAGAAGGGCAAAGTGTCTCCGTCCTCGTCGATGCTATCATCGAATCCGCTGTTCACGGGCGGGAAGCTGCTCTCCGGGGCATTACCCTCCGGCTGAGTCTCCCGCTTGGAGTCTGCAAAGTAGACGTTTTCGGCCACCACCTCGGCGGTAATGCGCTTGTTGCCGTCCTTGTCGGTCCAATCCCGCATCTGGAGACGGCCCTCCACGACGGCCATGCGGCCCTTGGAGAAGTTGCGGGAGACGAACTCTGCGGTGTTTCTCCAGGCCACCACGCCGATAAAGTCCGCCTTTCGCTCTCCGGTGTCCTTGTCCTTGAAGTCCCGGTCCACCGCCAGCCGGAAGGAGGCGGTGGGGATATTGGATGGGGTGTATCGAAGCTCTGGGTCTGCCACAAGGCGGCCCATGATGGTGATATGATTCAGCACAGGGGACCCTCCTTTGTGATAAACGCTCTGAGCTCGTCCGGGCTGTAGTAGACCCGGGAGCCGATATTGACTGCGCGAAGCTTCTTTTCTCTTCTGAGCCAGTCCAGGGTATCTACACTGATATTCAGGGCGTCAGCGGCCTCTTTCCGGGTAAAAAGCAGCTTCTCCATAATCAATCCTCCCACTTGTGATAGGTGACGCTCTCCGGCGTCCAGTCCGGGTAAAACCCCTTGATGTAGTCGATGACGTACTCCCGGACCTTTTTCTGCGTGTCCAGCCCGAGAGGGCGGAGGCGGTCCAGGAAAAGTCCCTCGTCCAAAGCGTAATGGCAGGGGCCGCAGAGGGTGACGATGTTCTGCTCCACTCCCATTCCGCCCTGGGACCTGCGGATAATGTGGCAGTGTGGGCCTCCAGGCGCTCCGCAGATGATGCAGGTAGCAGGGCCATGAGCACAGTCCCTTTGGGCGACAATGGCCTTTACTTTGGCCGGGATCGCCGTCATTTTAGTCATGCGGTGCATGGCCCCACTCCCTTTCCACCTGAGCATCTAAAATCCGTATTTGAAGCTTGTATCCGTTGATGGCCTCCATTGCAGACTTATAGACCACTTCGGCGCAATCTCTCTCAAATCTGAGCCGCGCAATTTCACTGTCACCCTTACAAATATCGGAGATTATGGTCACTGGGGTACCTTTTTCTCTTTCAACAAGGATTTTTTTGGACATTGCGACTCTATAATCATGTTCCGCCTGAGCATAATTCCGGCCCCTAACTCCTAGCTGCTTGATTGCTTTATCAAGCATAGAAGATTTTGCCCCTATTTCTGAAATCAGGTCATACTCCATTAGGCCTCCCTCGGGGGATACCCCTGATCTGCCCGCAGCTTGCCCTCAGCCTTTGAGCACTTGGCGCAGAGAGGCACACCAAACATCTGTGTGGACCGGTCTGCCATCTGCTGGGCTGTGTATGCCTTTTTCCCGTCGTTGTAGGGCATGATCTCATTTCCGCAGTGAGAACACTTTGGTCCGGGCGGCTGTATCGTATTTCTGGACGGTATCGTATCGTGGGGCTGATCGTACTTGGTCCGATCCTTATCCCAATAGACATCGGCGGCCATCCCGAGAGCCTTGCATGCCACGCTCAGCGCGTCTGTCAGCGCCATTTTGTAGCACTCGTCCGAAGTGTAAGCCCCCTTCTGCTCATTGGCGATGAAGGCCGCTCCGCCGGTGCCGGGGATGGGCTTGCTCCAGGTCTCTCCATCTTTCACATAGAGCTCAATGTCCACGAAGGCGGCAATCTCTCCATTGGCCCCAGGCTCCAGGTGCTTGTCCACGATGGTATAGACCCAACCAAAGCCGCAGGGACCGAAGCGCTCTGTCAGAGCCTTGATCCGCCACATGGGGTTGATGTCCGTCATACCCTTCAACCTGCCGCCGCCGATCTGCTTCTTGGCTGTTTCTGGCGGGGTCCGAAGCGCGTTATAAATCTCCATGTTTTCCATTAAGACGCCTCCTCCGGGAAATGGAACCGGCGGGCAGCCGCGTTCCAGATTTGGTTTCTGGGTTCATCCGCGAGTATTTTCTTGAGCTGAAGGTCTACGAACTCCATCACGGTCAGAGCCGTCTCCGCTTTCTCGGCCTCTTCCCGGCAGGTGGGGCAGAGAACATGCCCCCACTCGTCCGGCTCCGCCTCGTCCATCCAAAGCTCGGCCTCACACGCTTCGCATTTCCCCTGCGGAGGACGTGTCTGCACATCAAACATTGACTTTTCTCCTCCTTGTGGTATGATTTGACACTCCCCCACGGATAAATCCGGGGGATTCTCGGTTCACTGACCGTTGCCCGCAAGCGGGTCTTGCACAGTCTCCCCGAGCGTTAGGTTCGGGCGTGTCCCGCCCTACCATGTGTAAGTGATCTCTTTTTCTCTGCCGCCCATTCTGGTCTGCCTGCCGGAAGGGCGGCTTTCTTCATGCCCGGGCATAGACCTCTACCTCCCGAACGCCGAACTCCAGCGCCGCCTCATGGGAGTCCATGTACAGGTCCAGCTTGTCCCCCGTGATCCCGGAGCCAGTGTCCTCCACAGTCCGCCAGCCGATGCCATCCAGATAGATTTCTGTCCCCGCCGGAAGCACGTCCCAATCTGCCGCCACGGTCCGACCCTCCTCCGGCATGGTCCCGGAGGCCGTGGGCCCGCCGGACCACTGGCCGCAGCAGGAGGGGCAGGAACAGTAGGCGTAGCAGGTAAAGTACCCCAGGCTCACCAGCTCCGGCAGCTCTTTGTTCACCAGCGTCACCACCACGGCCTTTTCTGGCCTGGAGGCGAGGGAGGTCGTCCGGGGCGGCGGAGCCACCGCGTCGGCGGTGCAGGCGGCCAGGAGGTAGAGCCCGGCGCACAGGGCGGCGGTTGCTCCCAGCCTCATAAGTACGCCTCCACAAAATCGGTCAGGCTGCCGTCAAACTCCTCCCAGAGCCGATAGAGCTGCTGGGCCTCCTCTTCCGTGAGTGGGATATTCCCATCATCCGGCCACTTCCCCGCGGCGTGGGCCGCCTCGCTGAGGCGGTACAGCCAGCTGCGCATACAGGCTTCACCCATTACAGCGTCACCCCCATTCCAACCTTTTCAAAAATTCGGATCGCAGAGCAAAATCTGCATTTACTCAATCGTCCTCGAAAAATTTCACCCAATCAAAGCCGAGAGCGGATGCGATTTTTTTTGCGGTTTCCACAGAAGGCCGACGGCTTCCAGTCTCAATCAGTGCATATCCACTTTGAGACATTCCAATCTTATCTGCGACCTCCTGCTGGGACTGGTCGCCGCGTAAGGAAACGAGCCATTTCCGCAAAGGGTTCACCTCCATTTAATTATTTCTGTGTTTAATATATCATTTCTAAGCGTGTTTGTCAACACAAATAGAAATTATTTTAGCAGAAAAATAATCACTCCTTGAAATAACAAATCTAAGAGGTTAAAATAATTTCAAGGAGTGATTTTAATGTTTAGAACAAGGATTAGGGAACTTCGAGAATCGGCTGGATACAAGTTTTATAAAGTTAACAAAAAGTTTACAAATAGCTGTATCTATTGCGGGACAATAGATATAGCTATTTTTGTATTTTTTGGCTGTTTGCAAATTTGAACTTTTTTGATATGATTTATACAGAAGCACTTTTCATAATCCCCAATATATGAGACTTGCAACGCAGTAGGGGAAAAGAAAACCGCCCCACTAGGGGGCGGTATCTCCAAACTGGTCCACGGGGATGCCGAGTGCCGCTGCCAGCTTGATTGCCGTTTTTACCTCAATCTGCCCCAGGTCGATGTCCCCGGCCTCGTACTTGGCGATTGCCCGGCGGCTGGTGCCAGCCATATCTCCGAGGGCCTGCTGCGTCAGCCCGGAGGCCTTGCGCAGAGCCCTGAACTCCTGGCCTGTCATTTTCCTAGCTCCTCCCTGATCGCGCCGATCTGCGCTTGCAGCTCGCGCTCGTGCTCGTTGTAGTCGTTACCCAGCCACAGCTCCGACCGGCTGATGATATCGTCGACGGCATCGCTCCCATACTGCGCCTTGAGGGAATCCAGCTCCTCCTGATATCTCTCGTACATGGCGATATACTCAGACCACCAGTCAAAGTCCTCTTGATTGATGCGGTACGCATCCTCTGCGTCGTCATACTCGATATATTGACCGACTGCGCCGCTGTTCCCGATCAGGTCGTTGCTCCAGTCCATTCCGGTCTTGGTGTCGATGATGGACAGTTCCTCGTGCTTTCCGGTTTCATTGATGATAAATTTCATGGTTCTGCTCCTTTCTTGTTGTCTGCCCTCGTAACCTCCGGGGCGGGGTGGTAGTTACTCCGCATACAGCCCAGAGGCCGCAAGCTGGAGGGCCTCGGAGATGGCGGCATCCCTGGCGGCGGGGCCATAGCCGGGGATTGTCTTACTGACTGGGGGCGCGGGGTGCTCCCCACGTAGGCAGGCATAAGCATCTCCCCACGCCTCCAAAAGGTAGCTCGCGTCTTTGCCCTGGTTGTACTGCCGGACGGCGACGCGATAGCCCCGGAGCTTCTTCTGCTGTCCCCGATTCTCCCAGCGCTTGGGGTCAAACCGGGACGCGCTGCGCTTGGGTTGCATCATTGAGACCGGGACCAACACAATAATAGTCTTGCTGCTGGCGTCATACGACCCTCGGACGGTCTCGCAGTTGGCATAGTGCCGCTTATAATCGCGGTACGCCATTTTGATTTCTTCCATTTTCTTTCCCTCCCGGCCTGTGGCCTGCTCTGATTCCTGGGGTGTTCCCTCTTGATGGTTATATCATATGCCTTTTGGTTCTCGTTTTCAATTGGCAGAATGTACAAAAATATGCCTTTTGATTCTCACTATTGCACAATCGGGAATTGCCGCGTGTCTGCTGCTTTTCCTGTCTTGCCCGTCTCGGTGTGCCAGCATTGGGGTGGACCACCAGGCCCCCGGACAGCCTGAACAAACCCGGAGCATAGCTGGGAAAACCAGCTATATATGCCCAGAACGGTGCATGAGCCGAAAAGGGCAGAAGAAAACCGCCCCACTAGGGGGCGGCGTGTCAAAGCAGTATCTCTTTTAGCTTTGCAAGATTGTCTTTGTTGGGGCTGACCTTACCGGATTCCCAGCGGGAGACGAGGGCCTGGTCAACGCCCATCTGGTCGGCAAGCTGGGCCTGGGTCAGCTTCTTCGCCTTTCGGGCGGCGGAGATGTCAAACTCATCGGATACAAGGGGGCGCTTGCCCTTCCCGGCGTAATATCCCATCTGCCACGATCCCTGTATCTCCAACGGCTGGTACTTCTCGGACCCACCGTCCATGGGCGGCTCGATGCTGTGGATTTCGCAGAGGGCTTCTCCGATCTGCTGGTCCAGGTCCCCCTTCAATAGGCCAAGCCTGTGAGCATCGGAGATTGCCTTCGCGCTGGAGGAATAGGGGCGCTGTGGGGCCAGGGCCACGTCTCCACCAACGGAATTGGGGAAAGCCTCAGCGTTGAGTCGGCCAAAAACCCAGCCGAATACATAGGCCTCTCGGTTTGTCATTTGGATGCCCCCTCGAAAAGAGACCGGTACAGCTCGTCGGTCTCGGCGCACTTCCGCTTGTACTCATCGCTGTTGTGGTACTCTTCCATCTTGCGGAGCCGGACATCCTCCAGGTCATCCCAAAGGTGGTAGGCGGTTTCGTCCTGGATGCTCTCCATAGGGGGATAGAGGTAGCACATCACTTCGCGGATGGCATCAAGCTGGTCCAGGGTCATTTTCTCAAAGCGTTCTTTCATGGGGTTGTCCTCCTTTTGTTTATGCCACCATTATAGCATAAAATATGTATTTGTCAATACAGAATCTAAAAATAATTTGAGGGAATTATGCTAAACTTCGAGAACCTGGACAGGATGCGTTTTGCGGGAGTGCCACCCTATGGAATACCAGAGATTCAGACGGAAAACATAAACATACGGCATCTTGAATGGATCCCATTTAATTACGCCAAAACAGCAAAAAACAGGGACACAAAAGGCGTGCATTTTTACGTAGACGACTATCAGTTCGTCCGGCTCTGGAACAGACCAGATGAATACATACCGCTTTTGAAGCAGTTTGCGGCGGTATGCACACCTGATTTTTCGCAATATACGGATATGCCGGTAGCGATGCGGATATACAACCATTACCGCAAGCACTGGTTGGGGGCGTATTGGCAGGCGCATGGTATCCATGTGATCCCGACGATCTGCTGGAGCACGCCGGATAGCTTTGACTACTGCTTGGACGGTGAGCCCAGAAACGCGATCATCAGCATATCCAGTGTTGGCACTCAGGCGTACCCTGAGACGCGGGGAGCGTTTGCCGAAGGGTGTAGGCGGGCTCTTGAGGAGTTGAATCCATCAGAAATCCTGTGGTATGGCAAGTGTCCAGAAGAATTTGACTGGAATGTGGTCAGAATTCGGCCACATCAAGACGAAGTGAAGGAGCGATGGAGAAATGGGAGGGCGCGGAAGTAGCGGAGCAGGCGGAGGAGCGGTTGGAGCAAGCAGAGCCGCGTTCCGAACGTTGACAGGAAGTGAACGTCAAGTCTCATGGGCAAATGACATCCTAGATACGGCGTATGGACAACTTGACGCAATGGACCGGACCCTAGACCGGATTGAAGCCCAAACAAAGGGGAGACCTCGCACCAGAGACGGACGCACAGCAGCGGAAGAATTGGCTGGATTCACAAGAGCAAGCGTGCGGACCGTTCGCGCAGAGCTGAACGACACGCTGTCAAGTGTGACTTCCGCAAAAACGATTATAGATCAGAGGGACAATCTTTCGGCCAGCAGAATTAGAAACCTGGTTGACCTAGAATCAAGGACCGGGCAGGTTTCGGCGGCAAGGCGAAGGAGACGTTGAGGTGGTGAACCATGGCTGCACGGCTGACGGATAGACAGAAAAAGAAAATAGTGGCTGATTATCTGGAGCTGGGCAGCTATAACGCAACTGCCGAAAAAAATGGAGTGTGTGGGCACACAGTAAAGCGTCTTGTCTCTGAATGTCCTGAAATTTCAGAAAAACTCGAGCAAAAAAAGGAAGAAAACACTGCTGATATTCTCGCATACATGGAAAGCAAGCGCGGGGTTGTGTGCGAAATCATAGAGAAGGGACTAGCAGCGCTGAACAGCGCGGAAAAGCTGGCGGATGCAAGCCCTGCGCAGATTACCACAGCGCTGGG